>JABAHP010004781.1_pt1 | contig 12348 bp, 11 predicted proteins | sample 7062081 | NCBI WGS metagenome assembly JABAHP01 (sample SAMN14534357, study PRJNA622989) | marine sediment metagenome | biome: marine biome [ENVO:00000428]; feature: marine pelagic biome [ENVO:01000023]; material: deep marine sediment [ENVO:00002113] | place: India: Gulf of Kutch | collected... | reverse complement strand
CAACATACGATACGATAGCGGCGTACAGGAATGTCGGAGTGGTCTGGCGCGGGGGAGGGCTGGTAAGCAACCTCCGGGTCTGGGAGAACATTGCCCTTCCGGCAGAGTACCACCTGGGTGAACGGGCCGTTGACCTTGAAGAAAAGGTCAGGGATATTCTGGAGAAGGCCGGGAAAACAGGGTCGGGCCTGGGTTCGAGAATGTCCGAACTTCCCGCGCACCTTCCCGAGCACGAAAGAACCCTTGCCGGTATGGTCAGGGCTATGCTCATGGAACCTCATCTGGTAATATATGATTCAATCTTTGAAGGGATGGGGGCAGGGACTTCAAGGGCCCTGGCACAGCTGGCAAATGAATTTCACGGTAAGATGGCAGGCAGAACATCGGTCTTTGTGACCTTTGACGAAGCGTCCCTGAAGCAGATAAATATCGATATAGTATTCCGGCAGCAGGGCGAACACTTTATACAGGGCTGATCAATGGCACTCATGGGAGAAAAGGACAAGCGATTCCGGAAGCTGGAACGAAAGGTTGGCGCTTTCGTAGTGCTTGCGCTTGCGGGAATTATTGTCATCATTCTTTTCATCGGCGTGCAGCGGGATGTGTTCACTCCCAAAGTGAAACTTTACTTCACTGCCCACAGCGCCTCGGGGCTGACCGAGGGCCAGCCAGTGAAGTTCAAGGGCTTCAGGATAGGAAAGGTCAGTGACGTATCCCTCAACGACAGTGCCGAGGTTGAAGTAACGGCCCTGATCAATAAAAAACATATGCGATGGGTGAGGGGCGGTGCCGAGGCGGTGCTGATACAGGAAGGTGTTATCGGGGAAACAGTGATAGAGGTAACCCCGGGGACAGGGCCCCAGCTGGAAGAAGACGCGATGCTCCCGTTCCGGCGGTCTACAGGAGTTGGAGACGTTGTACAGGAACTAAAGGGGCAGGTGGAAGAGATCATCAAGGAGATCAACTCGGTCGTACAGTATGTGAACGACCCTGATGGCGATGTCAAAACAACACTGGCCAACCTCAATAGCCTTTCAGCGGGAATGCTGCAGACCCGGAAGAACCTGGACCGCCTGCTGGTTGACCAGAACGCGGGTTTCACCAACACCCTGAGCGACATAAGCTCCCTTGCCAATGAACTGGAGGAAGGAGTGGTTCCCAGGATTAACAATACCCTTGATTCCATTGAGGTCGCGTTCGATGACGTTGACGGAGTAATAAACTCCGTGGACAGCGCACTGCCCGAGATACTGGACGACCTCAGGGCCTCGTTGCGTGAGCTTCATTCCATTGCTTCAGATATTGCAAAGGCCGCTTCCGATGTTCCTCCAGTCATACAGGAGGGCGGGTTGCTGGTGGATGATACCCGTGAGGTGGTGGGGGCCGTAAAGGAGATATGGCCGATAAAGGACCATGTGGAGGTTCCCGAGGAGCAGACCCTTGAGGTGGACAGTTATGAATAGGCGGGTTGCTGTACTTTTTCTGACACTGTTCCTGACGGTGGCCGCCTGTGGAGGGGGGGACAAGACGGTATCCCAGGAGCCTGACGGCCCCAGGGTAAAGGCCGCCGAGTTTGACCGTAAAGCGAGGAAGGCCTATAAGAACGAGGACTACGAACTCGCATACCAGTATTACCGTGAAGCTCTCCGAATAAACCGCTCCATTGAGAACTATCCGTCCATGGCGATCCAGGTGGTAAACACCGCTGCTGCCCTCAGGGCTCTGGGACGGACCGATGATGCCCGCAACCTTCTTGAAGGGATGCTCTCTACAAAACATATTGTGATGGCCGATGAAACGCGCATTGAGGCCCTGTATCTGCTGGGGCTGCTTGCCCTGGACATCTCCGATGGTGAAAAAGCTCTGACCTATGCCTCGAAAGGGATAGAAACATGCCGCGCCGGGAAATGCTCTTCCGAAGGAAGGCTCCATAACCTGGAGGCAAGGGCGTTTCTGATGTCCGGCAGAAGCGGGGAAGCATTAGCAGCCGCTGAAAAGGCGGCGCAGGAAAACCGGAAAGACGGTAACAGGACAGAAGAGGCCAATGCTCTGAGACTGATGGCCCGGGCAAGTGAGGACTCGGGCGACCTGGAGGCAGCATCCGGGTTCTATACCCGCGCGCTGGAGATAGACAAGGCCGAAGCGCTCGGTGCAAAGATATATCATGACCTCATGGGACTGGGCAGAACTTCGGAGGGGATGGGGCAGAATGAGAAGGCCCTGGAGTATTTCAGGCGCGCCTACTCTGTGGCCGAGGCACTGGAGGCAGACAAGTATTCTGAACGCGCCCTTGAGAGACTCCTGATGCTTCAGCAGGGTGCGTCTCCCTGAACAGACAAGTTCAGAACCAAAAAGAACGAAAAAACAAACGTTTAGGAAGGGGATTTTTTTATTGATTTCCCCATGGAATCCTTTGTATACTACAGCGGTTCTCAAGTTTTAACTTTAAGGTCATATAAATACAGGAGAACGATCCATGATGCAATTTCCCAGCCTTGGGCCAGTAATACCGGAAATCATAATGAGCTGCGCTGCGATGCTTGTGCTCATGTTCGACCTTGTTGTCCGCAAGAAAGAGGGATTGGGCGCGATCTCGATACTGGCGGCAATCATAGTAGGCTACAGCCTGTACCATGCCTCGGGAGAGACGTTCTCCGGGATGTTCATTGCCGACAGATACAGCCATTTCTTCAAGCTCATTTTCATTACCAGCCTGATACTGTGCGTTCTGATCTCCATCAAGTATATTTCCATTGAGAGGACCCATTTCGGCGAATACTACAGCCTCATGCTCTTTGCGACGACGGGAATGATGCTCATGGCCTCCGCGGGTGACCTGATCATCCTGTATCTCGGTCTTGAGCTTATGTCGCTTTCCACCTATGTGCTTGCGGGATTCAAGCGCTATGAGAAGAAATCGAACGAGGCCGCCATGAAGTATTTCCTGCTTGGGGCCTTTGCTTCGGCGTTCCTTCTCTATGGCATTGCTCTTACCTATGGAATGACAGGCACTACGAACATAGCTGCGATCACCACATACATAAAGGTGAACGGACTGATGGGCAACACCACGCTTATGATAGCTGTTCTGTTCTATGTGGTGGCAATGGGATTCAAGATAGCCGCGGTTCCCTTCCATATGTGGGCCCCTGATGTATACGAGGGCGCGCCGACCTCGATTACCGCGTTCATGTCGGTCGGGCCCAAGGCAGCCGGTTTCGCGGCCCTGGGCAGGGTATTCCTTGTTGCCTTTGGTTCCGTCCAGGTCGAATGGGCTGCGGTGCTTGCACCGGTCGCCGTTCTGACCATGGCTGTGGGAAATATCATTGCTCTTGCGCAAACGAACATCAAACGCATGCTGGCATACTCTTCGATAGCGCATGCCGGGTACGCACTTCTTGGCCTGATCGCCGGAGGTTCGGACGGGGTGGCAAGCATGATGAACTATCTCATGATATACGCCTTCATGAACATAGGTGCCTTTGCGGTCATTATCATGCTCAGGACCGAAGGATTTGACGGAAACAATATCAGTGATTACGAGGGCCTTTCAAAGACGCATCCTCTCCTGGCATTCCTCATGCTGATATTCATGTTCTCACTAACCGGAATTCCACCCACTGCGGGGTTTGTAGGCAAGATATATCTTTTCAAAGCGGCCATTGGGGCAGGGTATACATGGCTGGTGATAGTGGCGGCGATATTCAGCGCCGTATCAGCCTATTTCTACCTGAGGATCGTAATGTACATGTATATGCGTGAACCGCAGACCGAAGTGAGGCTTTCGCCTTCCCGTACGCTTCAGCTGGCACTGGTGGTAACTGTTGTTATGGTTCTTTCTCTGGGGACGATCTTCCCCTCATGGTTGATGGAAGCAGCAAGGTTGGCAGCCCTGGATTTCATCTAACCTGCTATCTGTCTGACGACCTTATCAGGGAGGCATTCATTGCCTCCCTTTTTTTGGGCCATTCCTGAGAAGAAAAAGGCTCGTTTTTCTGTACCTTTTCAGCGAAATACTGGCTGACGCTCTGAATGCTGAATTNNAGGTGACAGGGTGAAAGTAAAGAGGAAAGAACAGAGAAAGCGTGCCGACGGGAATGTATTTTATTCTTATGATATCACTGCCGATACCATGCCCTCCCTGAACGGTCTCATGTGTAATATAAGTGATTCAGGAGCATGCATTTATACCCAGGAATACTTTGAGGAGGGGTTACAGATAAAACTGTTCTCGCCAGCTATCGGGCTTCCGAAAAAGGCGGTTGTCCGCTGGTGCCGTGAAGTTGATCCCGGCCTGTTCAAGACAGGACTTTCATTTTCCCGTGCTTAGGAACCTCTAGTCAAAGAGCTTGGCGAGTTCCTCTGCCTTCTGCTCGATGGCGTTCAGGTCGGACGACCCCGATCTCAGCTTCTCTATCTCGTCGGCCATATTGAACATGGCAAGGATGAGTGCTTTGGTAGGCGGGATATTGGGGGCTTTGTCCAGGACCTCCTTGATTCGTTTGTTTACGGATTCAGAAAGTTCTTCTATATGTTTTTTGGACGCATCGCCCTTTATGGTGTACTTCTGCCCGAGAATATAGACATCAGCGCTTGTCATATCATTAATTGTTCTGTACGGTCTCTATGCTTTCAAGTTCATCCAGAAGGTCAAGGATCTGGTCCTTGATTACCGTTTTCTCCGAAGATACGCTTCTGAGTTCAGCGTCTTTTTCGGCTACCTTGCTTTCCAGTTCAGTTATGCGGGCCTGAAGCACGGCGTTCTCCTGCTTCAGGGATTTAACCTTCTCAATGGCACTAGCGATTTTGGCGTCCAGATCTTTCAGCCTGTCCACTGGGCCCTCCTTCTTGCTCTCTGGAATGGAGCCCCCGCCTGGCATATCGTCAAACAGGGTGTTCATATGCATAAGAATAACACAGAAGAATTAAAAATTACAGTATATGCGGAACGCCATCAGTGAATCCTCCGTTGGANNGGAGCCGTGATAACGAAAATACGATGTCACGATGCGCTTTACGTATTTTCTGGTTTCCCGGTAGGGGATGTCCTCGATGAACTCGTCCATTCCTTCGTAGTCGCGTTTTTTTAGCCACCTTCTTACCCGGTGTTCGCCCGCGTTATAGGCGGCCAGCGCCAGCGGCACCTGCTCGAATTCGGTCAGCAGTTTGTTCAGGTAAGAGGAACCAAGGGCAATGTTGTTCTCTACCTTGTGAATTGAATCACTCCCGTTAAGCGGAAGCTTCAGATCTCTGGCGGTTCTGTGGGCGGTCCTTGGCATCAGCTGCATCAGTCCAAGGGCGCCGACCGGAGAGACGGCCTCCGGATCGTAACGGCTTTCCTCTCGTATCAGGGAGAGCAGCAGGTAGGGGTCGATACCGTATTTTTCTGAAACGGCGCTTATCTCTGGCCAGAAGGGCCTTGGGTAGAGAATCTCGTCGGGCCGTGTCTCCTCAGGTACTCTGCTCAGAAGCTGAATGGCCTTCCGGTGTTCACCGATATCCGTCAGTTTAAGGGCAATGGAAAGCAGGTCGGAAGGTTCCACGGTATCCCTGGCCAGCGTTTCAAGTTCGGCGGCAGCTTCTTCAGAGAGTCCCACCTGAATGAGCAGGTCGATGCGTTGCATTACCGTTACGGCAATGGTATGCTTTCCGTTTGAGGGAACGTTCTGGATGCCGCCTTTTCTTGTGCCAGCCAAAAAGAAATAATAATCGGAACCATCAATGCTGTTATAGATAGTTCCCGCGTCCTTCCCAAGTTTTTCACGGCACCGGGCACTCCAGTAACGGTATTTGCTCGAACCATAATTTTCATTGAGCTCATCAAAGATACTAGACGCATTCGTATAATCCCCGGAGGAGTACAGGGTCCAGCCCCTGCCCCAGAGAATGTCCTCTCTGACAAGGGGGAAATTCTCCTGTGCCTCGTCCAGCAATGCCAGGGCGTCCTTTGTATTGCCGTCACGACGGACCTCATCGGCAAGGGCGACCAGAAGAGGGCCCCCTTTGTCGTCTTTATTGGTGATCATCCTGTCCAGTGTCTTGTAGAACAGGTCCATGTTCCCTGCGCGAATATAGGAACGTGCGGCGTTATNNTTCCCTGAAGAGCGGAGCGGCTTCGGCATACCTTCTCTGCCTGAAAACAGAGAGCGCCAGCAGTTCGGTCGCTTCTCTCATGTGCTTCTTGTCTGAGCGGAAGACCTGCCTCAGAAGCGATTCGGCCTCGGCGTTCCTGAACTGAGCCATCAGGTTCCTTGCCCTCTGCATTTTTTCCTCGTTTGTCAGTTCGAACTCTCCAAGCTCTTCTCCCGCTTTTTTCGCATGCTTGCCGGCAAAAATGAAAAGTGCTTTCAGGACTGCTTCGGATTCCTCGTCCTCTCCATTTTGTTTCAGGAGCTTGCCGTACAGGAGGCGCATTTCCCCGTCGCCGGGAAACGCTTTGGTATAGGCTGCAAGCGGCTGTTTGAGCACGCTCCAGTCATCCTCTAGCCTGTTTTTGATCTCCAGTGCCCGGGCATCCCCAGCAAGAGGAGAGTCAGCATGCAGTTTCAGAAGCTCCTGTGCATGGGAAAGGGAGGTTTCATTGTTTCCCAGTTCAAGCTGTGCCTTCGACAGATACAGAAGCACATAGTCATCGATGGGTTTCAGTCCGGGGCGGGACTCGTTGAACTTCTCAGTCGCCATTTCGTAGAACTCTTCCTCAAAGAGTCTGAGACCGTCGCGGAACTTTCCATCCGGACCGTCTGAGGAGGTCAGGGACAGGACGGGGAAGGCCACCAGCATGACGAATGCCGCTGCAATACGGGTCATGAGACCACCTCACAGGGACGGCCGACGGACTCCGCAAGGCCCTTGTGGGTAATATGTCCGTTCATGGTATTCAGCGCGGAGCGGATCGATGCGTATTCTCTCAGGGCCTTTTCCGGTCCAAGCGAAGCGATAAGTTTTATATATGTCAGGGTACTGTTGGTCAGCGATATGGTCGATGTTCTCGGGAAGGCTCCCGGCATATTGGCTACCGTGTAGTGAATGACCCCTTCTTCGGTATAGACGGGGTCATCATGGGTCGTGGGCCTTGTGGTTTCAACACACCCTCCCTGGTCAACGGATACATCCACGACGACCGAACCGGGCCGCATAGTCGCCAGCATATCTCTGGTGATGAGGACCGGGGCCTTTGCTCCGGGAATAAGCACGGCGCCTATAAGAATGTCGGCTTCGGCGACGGCCTTTCTGATGTTGAACTCGGTGGAGGGGAGGGTTAGCACCCGTCCCTGGAAATGATCGTCAGCCTTTCTCAGCCGCTCTATTCCCCGATTGATGATTGTCACCCTCATTCCCATGGCATGGGCAACCCGGGCTGCACTCATGCCGACCACTCCTGCGCCCAGAATAACCGCCCTGGCCGGGGCTACACCCGGAACACCGGAAGGAAGTATTCCCGATCCGCCGTGGGCCTTCTGCAGATAGGTGGCTGCCATCATGGGGGCCATGCGGCCCGCAACCTCGCTCATGGGTGCAAGCAGGGGAAGATACCCCTTGTCTTCCAGAGTTTCGTATGCAAAGGCCGTTATCTTTCGTTCAAGGAGCATATCTATGAGATCCGGGTTCGGGGCCAGATGCAGGTAGGTAAAGAGGGCCTGCCCTTCTCTGAACAAAGAGTATTCATCGGGCAGGGGCTCCTTGACCTTTACAATAAGGTCGGCGAGGGAGTGTATCTTATCGTCCGATGCGATGGACGCACCAGCGCTAACGTACTCCTCGTCGGTAAAACCGCTCCCTGTCCCGGCGTTCGCTTCCACCAGAACCGAGTGTCCTCCTCCGGTAAGCTCTGCCGCACCGGAGGGCGTAAGCGCAACGCGGTATTCCTGAGGCTTTTTCTCCCGCAGAACCCCTATGACCATATAAATATTTTAACAGCGCAGAATAATGAAGACAATACACAAAAAAAGATGGGTTGAAAAAGAAATAGCATATGGAGTGAGAAAGAAGGATGGAGGCGGCGACCGGATTCGAACCGGTGAATAACGGTTTTGCAGACCGCTGCCTTACCACTTNNATAAAGGTTTTGCAGACCTCTCCCTTACCACTTGGGTACGCCGCCGATACAAAGCAAAAAACAACGGTTAAGCATGCTTAACCCATCGGGAATAATATCATTGAGCATCTTTAACAGTCAAGTTGCGCAAGGGATGATGGATCAATAAAAAACAGGGAATCAGTTGTCTGACTCCCTGTTTTCATTGTTTCAAATGGAGCGGGAAACGGGATTCGAACCCGCGACCCCAACCTTGGCAAGGTTGTGCTCTACCAACTGAGCTATTCCCGCGTCCGGAATAATCGAGGCGTTACCTAATCGTTAAAGCGTTTAGGTATAATACATACTAATTAAACAGCAGGGAATTTGTCAACATGGACTATCCGAACAGAGAAACGTTTATAAAACTTGCCAAAAAAGGGAATCTCATCCCTGTTTACCGGGAGATACTTGCCGATATGGACACCCCTGTTTCGGCGTTCCTGAAGATAGGGGGCAAACCGTCGTTCCTGTTCGAAAGTGTCGAGGGAGGAGAGAAATGGGCTCGGTACTCCTTTCTTGGTTTTGAGCCCTCACGTGTGGTAAAGGGCTCTGGACGGGAAGTGCAGATCACCGGTCCCGAGGGCACCGATTATATTGAAGTAAACGATCCCGTAAACCTGCTCCGTGAGATAATGAAGGAATACCGCCCGGTGGGAGGTGGAGGGCCTGCCTGCTTTTTATGGTGGCCTGGTCGGCTATCTCGGGTACGACATGGTACGCTTTATGGAAGAGCTTCCCCAGGAGAACACCGAAGGACTGGGGCTTCCGGACATGTTCCTCATGCATACCGACCTTATGCTTGTTTTCGACAACCTCCGTCAGACCATCAAGGTTGTCTGCAACGTTCACCTCAATGGTTCGGGAGAGCCCGGCGATGCCTATGACCGGGCGATAGAACGCATTGACGACGTGATAGAGCGGCTGAACGCCCCCCTTGACCATAAAGGTGCGGGGGCTTTGCTTTCCGATACGCGATTGGTTACCGGGGACGAGGGCTTTGTGTCTTCCTTTGGGGATAAGGAGGAATTCAAGGCGGCTGTCCAGAGGGCGAAGGACTATGTCCATGCAGGCGATATCGTGCAGGTGGTCCTCTCTCAGCGCTTCCAGAGAAACTCGGAGGTCAAGCCCTTCAATGTCTACAGGGCGCTCAGGGTGGTCAACCCCTCGCCGTACATGTATTATCTCGATACCGGTGACGCGGAGATCGTGGGGTCCTCCCCCGAGATACTGGTTCGCCTGGAGGACCGGAATATCACGGTCAGGCCGATTGCCGGAACCAGAAAGCGCGGTGCTACGGAAGAGGAGGACCAGGAACTGGCCGAGGACCTTCTGGCCGATCCCAAGGAGAAGGCCGAGCACATCATGCTGCTTGATCTCGGGCGTAATGATGTCGGACGGGTGGCCGAGACCGGCTCGGTACGGGTTACCGATTTCATGGTCATCGAACGGTACAGCCATGTCATGCACATGGTCTCCAATGTGGCAGGCAAACTGCTCAAGGGTCTCGATTCCTTCGATGTTCTGCGGGCGAGTTTTCCGGCAGGCACGGTAAGCGGTGCCCCGAAGATACGCGCCATGGAAATAATAGAGGAGCTGGAGCCGGTCATCAGGGGGCCGTATGCCGGCAGTGTAGGGTATTTCGGCTATTCCGGCAATATGGACATGGCCATTACGATACGCACCCTTGTTATCAGGGACGGGGTGATATATCTTCAGGCCGGCGCGGGTATCGTGGCCGACAGCGTTCCCGAGAACGAATATCAAGAGACGGTCAACAAGGCCATGGGCATGATGCGTGCCGTATACATGGCCGAGGCCGAACTGGAGTAATACACATGCTTTTGATGATAGACAACTACGATTCCTTTACCTATAACCTGGTCCAGTATATTGGCGAGTTCGGGCACCGGTTGGCAGTCGTGCGCCATGATGCTGTCAAGGTCGGNNAACCTGGTCCAGTATTTTGGAGAACTGGGAGAGGACATCCGTGTGATAAGGAACGACAAGATCGATGTGAAGGGCATCGAGGAACTTGACCCTGAACTCATTGTCATATCTCCGGGGCCGTGCAGTCCGAAGGAGGCGGGTATCAGTGTCGAGGTTATCAGGCACTTTTCCGGGAAAAAGCCGATCCTCGGCGTCTGCCTCGGGCACCAGTCAATAGGAGCGGCTTTCGGCGGGGAAATCGTTCGGGCCGACCGCCTGATGCACGGCAAGACCTCCATGGTGCACCACGATGGAAAGGGCGTGTTCGAAGGCATAGAGAATCCCTTCGAAGCAACCAGATATCATTCACTTGTTATTGAACGCGATACAATGCCTGAATGCCTGGAGATAACCGCGTGGACGGACCAGGACGAAATAATGGGAGTCAGACACAGGGAGTTGCTGGTAGAAGGTATACAGTTTCACCCTGAGTCCATTCTTACCAGGGCGGGCATGAGCATTCTGAAGAATTTTTTAATCATGGGGAGGAGAAAATGATAAAAGAGGCGATCAATATCGTTATCGGGGGCATCGACCTTTCAGAAAGCGAAATGCATGACTGCATGATGGAAATAATGGAGGGGAAAGCTACCGATGCTCAGATCGGAGCGTTTCTTACGGCTCTGAGGATAAAGGGCGAGACCGTCCCTGAGATCACTGCCGCCGCGAAGGTGATGCGGGAAAAGGCCGCGAGGATAAACGCTCCGGAGGGGACCCTTGATACGTGCGGCACGGGCGGTGATATGGCGGGCACCTTCAATATATCCACCACCACTGCGTTGGTCGTATCAGCCAGCGGGGTGCCTGTGGCCAAGCACGGCAACAGGTCCGTGTCGAGCCAGTCCGGAAGCGCAGACGTACTGGAGGCCCTGGGAGTGAAGATCGACCTGGAGCCGGAGAAGGTTGAAAAATGCCTGGCCGAGACAGGGTTCGGATTCATGTTCGCTCCCCTGTTCCATCCTGCAATGAAATACGCTATTGGTCCAAGACGTGAGATGGGCGTAAGGACCATTTTCAATATTCTTGGTCCTCTTACTAATCCGGCCGGGGCCAAGAGGCAGATACTCGGGGTATTTGCCGACAAGCTTACCGACCCCCTCTGCCGTGTTCTGGGCAACCTGGGCGCTGAGGACGCCATGGTGGTGCATGGCGAGGACGGACTGGACGAGATAACCATTACGGACGGCACGCGTGTTTCACGTCTGAAGGAAAAGGAAGTGGAAAATTCCATTATCTCTCCAGAGGATTTTGGTATCAAACGGGCAGATATCGCGGCGATAACGGGTGAGGGCAAGGAAAAGAATGCCGGGATAACCCTCTCCATATTCCAAGGGGAGAAAGGCGCTCCCCGTGACGTCGTGCTTATGAATTCCGCTGCGGCCCTTGTGATTGCCGGAAAAGCGGCTGACCTGCGGGAAGGTTTCTCCCTTGCCGCCGAGTCCATTGACTCAGGCGGGGCCATGAAGAAGCTGGAAGAAGTGAAAAAAGTGTCAAGCTCCTTGTAGGACACTGTTTAAAAGAATTGAAACGGGCAGCCTTTTAAGGCTGCCCGTTTTCTTTGTTCGCTCCGGGCCTTGCTGTATTGCGCTATAATATTGCAAAATATCAGCTATTACTTTATTTCGGGAGACTTAAGTGGCTATAAAGGCAGGAGTAATCGGTGTTGGATACCTGGGACGTCATCATGCCCGGATATACCGTGAACTCGAAGGGGTGGAACTGGTGGCGGTTGCCGATACCGATGAGGGGAACCTCAAGGAGATATCACGCCTTCACGCCTGCCGTGGAGAGACGGATTACCGCAATATGCTTGACGATGTGGATGTCGTAAGTATCGTCACGCCGACAACGCTACATCACCGGGTGGCCATGGATTGTCTGGAAGCAGGTAAAGACCTGCTTATCGAAAAACCCATTACTACTACGGTGGCCGAGGCTGACGAGATCATTGAGAAGGCCGAACAGAAAAAGGCTGTTGTACAGGTGGGACACCTGGAACGTTACAATCCCGCGTTCATGGCCCTTTCCACCTTTGTTACGGCACCCGCGTTCATTGAGTCCGAACGCGTGGCTCCGTTCGTTCAAAGGGCACTGGACGTGGATGTTACCCTGGACCTGATGATCCATGATATCGATATCGTCATGAGTCTCATGGAGGATGCAGAGATAGAGGATGTCCGGGTGGTCGGCGCAAAGGTAATGACCGACAAAGTGGATGTGGCAAAGGCGTGGGTCGAGTTCTCAAACGGAGTGAAGGCCCTTATTACCGCAAGCCGTCTGTCCGG
>JABAHP010016120.1_pt1 | contig 12363 bp, 17 predicted proteins | sample 7062081 | NCBI WGS metagenome assembly JABAHP01 (sample SAMN14534357, study PRJNA622989) | marine sediment metagenome | biome: marine biome [ENVO:00000428]; feature: marine pelagic biome [ENVO:01000023]; material: deep marine sediment [ENVO:00002113] | place: India: Gulf of Kutch | collected... | reverse complement strand
GGAGGGGGGAGATGGAGGCGCGGGGGGTAGTTTCAAGTTTGTGTGTGGGGCTGGGGGCGCAGAAGATGGCGCGGGGAGCGCGGGGGCGGATGGGACGTTTCAGGTGTGGCATGGGGATGAGGCGAGCGGGGATTATGTTGAGATTTACCACGATGCGACCCATTCATATGTGAACGCGGGTTCTGGCAGTCTAATCTTTGAGCTCGCTGGGACAGATGAATTCCTGATGAATGGGACGGTTTTCGGACCGCTTGCGGCGCTGGCAAACCTTCGAGACCTGGGGCGCACAAATGGAGAATTCCGCGCCCTCTACATAGGCGAAGACGCTTCTTCAGGCGTGTACTTCGGGCTAGACCAGGACGCCCGCCTTTATTACGACGAGAACAGCACGGACAAGCTGCGCCTGAGCGGAAAGCAATTAACCTTTGAGGAAAGCGTTGATTCTGCCGCCGTGGCCGATGAAGTCACCGTCGGGCGTTTTGACATCGGCGCGGGGAACACTGTTCTCGCAATCTCCCAGGAGACGGCGGTTGCTGCCGATACAGACGAAACCAAGTTCTCACACAAAATGCAAGTGCGCTTGAATGGCGCCAGTTATTACATCATGCTCACGGATTCTTAAGGAGGCAGACATGAAGGCACCTGTGGAACTGGAGACGATGGAACTCCTACCGATTTTCCTGGGGGCAGGAAATGTGTCGGGTGATGACGCGGGTCCGGCGTACAGGATTCGCCGGGAAATCAAGAAGGTCCCGGGGTTCGTCTGTGAAGGCGGCGGATGTACGCTCACGCCTGACGCGCAGCAGTTTTCAAACATCCAGGTAAAGCCTGCGGATCAGGAGAAGATGTACCGATGGGCGAAGGCGTTCATCATGACCTCTCCCACGCCCACAAAAATGGACATGCTCGAAAGCATCGCGGGAAAACTCGGCCAGGAAGAGGATTTCCAGAAAGTCTTGGAAGACTTCATTGATGAGGAAGGCGACGAGACAGAGGGGTAAGTGCGACTGCGGCGCCCTGCTCAAGCGGTACTGCGAAATGGACGGGCTGAAGGCTACCGAAAAGGCGGTCAAGTGCCCGAAGTGCGGATGGTTAAAGCGTGTCGTGTGCATGGATGTTGAATCCTTTGAGCCCACGACAAGCCCGAGGAGGATTGATGCGGTTCGAATTCGAGATTCCCGATGAGGTGGTGGATCTTCTGGAGTTGTCCGATGGTAGGACGGCAGAGGAGATTCTTGACGCTCATTTGGCAGAATGGGTGTTCGGGAAGACGCACCACGAAGCGGTGCTGGTGAAAAGAGGGAAGCACAGGAAAATCCCCCAGACTGCTCGGAATGTCGCCGTGGCCGAGACGGTACATGGAATCATGCACGCGGATCAATTCGTTCCGAAGGCTGACAAGAAGAAGGCGGAGCGGATTGCGGCGTTGCGGCAGGAAGTGAAGAAGATGCCGCGTGATCCCTTTTCCGACACGCCCGCGAAGATTGAGAAGAAGGTTCTGGCGAAGGAAAAACAAGCGGGCTTGGGGAAGGATGAGAACGGGACCCCCAGGGCTGGACAGGTTCTCCGGGATCAGCGCAAGGCCGCAGAGGACAAGATACGGGAGGATTACAAGAAGGCGCGGAAGCCTTTCGAAGATATGCAAGCGGAAATCGACGCATTTGAGAAGGGGCTTGTGGATGCGTTCAAGGACCACGTTGAAAAGACGAGGTATAAGCCCAAGGTGAAGAGGGTAAAGGATGGCGTGGGCGTCAACGACCCAGCTTAGGCTGCACCTGAATACCAACGAAGTCACGGACTTGGCTGATGACGATGATGATGCGTCGGCTGATACCAACGTGCTGGAAGAAATGTTGGATCGTGCGGCGCATGTTATCTGGTCGATTATTTCGGATAGGTACAACTCAACCACTGCGATGCGGCCAGAAACGTACACGGCAGGGGATGGGACGTATCCCATGCTTGAGTCACAGAATGCAGCCTTAGCGGCAGCGTATCTTCGGGAAAGGCAGGGTGGCGAGACGACGGAGATGGATCATCCCGTGATTTTATGGGCGTATCGGGTGAGGTACTTCGAAGCGGATGTGGTGGCGACTTAATGGCGATATTCGACAAGCGGGGCATTAAGGACCCCATCCAGATTTTCGATAAAGAATGGCGGGACTCGTGGAAGCGGCTTCGGAAGGAAATCAAGGGAAAGCGGAAGTTCCGGCCTGCGGAAGTGTTTCTGCGCACCAAAAAGAATCGGCTGCACGATCCCTGGAAGAAAAAGGGCGTCACCGATTCGGATGGGAAGTTTTACGCATGGAAGTGGAACAAGGCGTCCACCGTGGCGAGGCGGAATCGAGAGCGGGAACGACTTGTGGGGTTGGGCGGGTTTGGCCCGACGCGGGAAGAGGATGTCTCTGTGCGGGACCGCATCGACGGCCTCATGTTCGATTCCGGCTCCCTGAAGCAGGGGGTGGTTGCGAAGTTCTGGCAGAAAAAGAACCAATTCGTTTTGAAGGTGACTGGGCGAGCGAGCAAATACGCCTACATCCACTTACATGGAAACAAGGCGAACGACACGCCTCCCAGACCATGGGGGGAGTGGACGAAACGGGACATGGACAACCTAATGAAGATCATTCTGAGATATATGGCCAAGGTTCTATAGGGGGAAGCAATGGCGTGGACTGAGAAAGCACTTGCAGCGGACATCATCGCGGGCCCGTTTCAACTCGCGCAGGGGTCTGCGGGGTCGGAAACGTCTCTGGGTGACATTACGGATTTGAAGGTCACCATTGGCTACGAAACCGAGGACGTTTTCGGTGGGGCGTTTTTTGGCACCGCGACCGTGATCGATCAGGTTATTACGGGGGTGACGGTCAACGCCACTTTCGGCCTGATGCAGCACATTGGGGATATGGACAAGGTTACTACTGCGTTGGCAACGGTTGGCGAGACGCTTTCGACGGGTCCCACGTCTAAGACCCTGACCCTGGACGTAGACACGATCTGCGGGACGGTGGCGACGGACTATGATGCCCGATGGGTCTTACATAAACGAAGTGTTGCGGACGAATCTGACACGTCTTACGACATCGTATTCCCCGCGGCAGTGGTTTACTTCGCACCAGAAGAGTTCGGGGCGATGGGGGAGGACGGGCACCTGATTATCCCCTGCAAGTTGGTCGCATTCCCCGATTCCAACAAAGACATTGTAATCATTGGTAAGGACGCGGCATAAGGAGGCAGGATGATTAAGTTGCGCACACCACCTGCGCTTACGATTGAGCGGCCAGGAGGGGAGAAGGTCAACATCCTTCTTTACGGGACGTTGGCGGCTCACTTCCTTAGAGAATTCCGAAGGGCCATAGGCGCGGGGGACAAGTCCTTTGATGAGTTCTGTAAAATCTTCGATTCGGGGGACATCCCAGAGCCGGACCCGATAGATGTTTGCGCGGCTGTCAAGGTTCTGCTCCCAGATGATTTATTGAATGAGAATGGGGAGCCTGCGCTTGGCCTGCCGGAATGTCGGGATTTATTTTCCGAGGCGGCCAGGGTTGTGCTGCAGGCATTAACGGAGGGTGGCGGGACCGCCGAAAAAAAATAGCTACGCTCTGCGCGTATATGTGCGCGGAGTTGCATTTGTCTCTGCGGGATGTTTTGGAGATGGGGCCGGCGGATTTCTGGCTGTGGGGGCTGAAAGCGTATGAGTTACGGCTTGAGCGGAGAGCACTGGCTGGGGTGGTTGATGAGACGGGGGCCGTGGAAGATTTGGACGAGATGCTATTTGGCGGGCCAGACAAGGCTGTATCCAAGGCAATACGGAAATGGAATAAACAAGTAGGCGAGGAAATCAGGAGGAAACATGGGGCTGGCCGAAATAGGAAATGAGCTGGGGCTGGGCATCAGAATCCGCCAGGTGATCGAGCTTTGCATTAACGGTGGAGCCTCTGCGACTATAGACTCGATCACGCAATTGATATCCGAAGCCGACGCCACGATGGACGCGGATGCGACTTCAAAACGGATGCACCCTTCAGTTATCGGGTTTTTGAATAATCTGCGGAATATCCTGATCGGCCAGTTGGCCCAAGCGGATCGGCTGTGCTATGCGCTTCTGAAAAACAGGGGGTGGGCGGATATCAACTCAACTGCCGCCGAGAACGATATCCGGGGGTTTGTGGGGGACTTCACGCGGTATCTTCGGGACAACACGAAAGCCGTCCTGGAGTGTTCGATTACCACTGGAAGCGCAAGCGCAGGGGGGACGAATACCGGGGACGGGACGGTTAAGGTGGATGTCCTGGACACATGGAACCTGGACAATCAAGCCATTCAGTCAGAAGATTTTGAAATTGCTTGCACGGCGGATTCCTATACCGGGGGGACAAACGAGCAGCAGGAAACCTTCGTCTGTCAGGGGTCCTTTGGCGGGAAATTGTCAGGGATCAAGAACTGCCTGTATCCTGCCTCGGATGGCTCGGGGAATACTGGCGGGGGGAACAGGCTCCAAAACGAAGACGCCAGCACACCCGGGAACGGGGATAATGCGGATGTGGTGATCCCCTTCGAGCACTTCACTTCTGATACGCCAGACGGGTGGACGATAGACACGGGCGCGGCGAGCACTGACGTATTCGAGGAAACCACGATTAAATATCTGGGGTCGGGCTGTTTGGAGTTCACGGGGGACGGGGCAACCCTGATTGAGATTTCCCAGGATGCGCACGATTTCTATGGGGCCACTGCAGGGGGTTCAACCACCGCCACGCAGGACTTGGAGCCGCTGGCACATTATATCCTGGGTGGGTATATGCGGGATGATACCAGCATCACCGCTGGCGTGGTGGATATGTATATGGACGGCACGGGATACACAGCGGGGGCATCTGAGAAGGCAACCAAAGACTTTTCCTCCTCGCCTCCGGGGGCAACGTGGACGCTTTACACCGGGGTTTGCAAGATGCCGAAAAGCGTGCCCTCGGACATGAAGTTTGTCATTAAGTGTTCGACTGCGATTTCCAACACGCACAAGGTTTACATTGACGGGGTGTTCTTCGCGAAGATGTGGCACTGGGAAGCCAAGGGGTTGAACCTTGCAATGGTCGGCGGTGACGCGCCCTTTGTCTACGATGAGCAGGACCCGGATCGGTTCTACTGGACAATGACCAACGACTGGGCCGGGTTATTCCAGGAATGGTTTGCGCGGCGCACAGACATCCGGGATATCACCCGACTCAAATATAACGACATCGGGATGGCGGTTAGGAATGCCGCATCGGCATCGGCGGAACTGGCGGAGAGTAAAGCCCAGTAGGAGGTGACGCATGGCGGATGGGATTGTCACTACCCTGCTGGAGAATATCAAGATCAACCTCCAGGACACCACGAATTATAACGCCATCGCCAGCCCACTTAAGGCCGTGGAAATCCGTGGGGAATTTGCACTTCTCGAAAAGCAAGCCACTTATGCGGTGATAGTTCCGGGCGAGCCTGAGCACCTATACGACACGGTTACCTTTACCAGTTTTTGGCAGCCAGTAACGGTCTATATTGTTCTGCGGCGACTGAAGAGCAAAACGGGAAACCGGACGCTTCTGGGTACGGGTTCGGTCAATGGGCTTGATACATTAGCGAAGGACGCCCGGCAGGCGTTAAATAGATCATCTCCGTACTACAACGATAAGCCGTCATCTTCCTACACTGAACAAACGGGAGTTTCGGAGGTGCGGTTTGATGGCATCGAGTATATGGGTGAAGAGGAATCTGAGGGGAGGCGGCCCGCCAATGTGGTGGCGCTAACGCTTTCCTACCTTTGTGCGGACANNTCATCATGGACCTTGTAATGAGCAAGGTCATGAAGAAACTCGGCAAGCTTGATCGGTCTTGGCAGAAGCAGAAGCGGTCTATCCTGTCTGTGAAGAATGCGATTGGTGCCGTCTTCATGGGCGCGGCAGTTCGGAAGATGATTTCTGTTGGCGGGGACTTGATCCAGTCCGCAAAGGAGCAGGCTGACGCGGAGATGAGCCTTGAGGCTGCGATGCGGTCTCGGGGCACATACACCAAGGACGCCTTGGCAGACCTGAAGGAATACGCCTCCGAACTGCAGCGCACCACCACGATAGGCGATGAAACCACCCTTAAAATTATGGGGATGTTGCAAGCCTTTGGCTTGTCAAATGAGGAGATCAAACGAGGGGTTCGGATAGCCGCCGATTTCAATGCCCGCGGTGAAGACATGAAAGCCATCGCCAAGGTAATAGGCCGGGCTAGGGTTGGCGATATCGGAATGTTGACGCGCTATAACATTAAACTGACTGAGGCAGAGAAAAAGGCGAAAGATTTTAACGTGGTCCTGGATAAGATGGAGGATTTACATAGGGGGGCGGCGAGGGCGTTAGCCGACACCCCAGTGGGAAAACTCCAGCAAATGGCGAATGCCTGGGGGGATATCAAGGAGTCGGTGGGGTTTGGGCTGGCCGATGCGCTAACGAATATAGCGAAAAACATTGGATTGAGTGCGGATGAGCTAGGAAGATTCAATGATAAGGCCGGAGAGCTTGCGTCTATAAAAATATCCTCTGCACTGCAGGACTNNGGCGGCAGGATTCACGGGGCTGTGGGGGGTACTAAAAAAGATCGGCGCGGTGGCGATGATTAATCCCCTCACGCAAGTGTCCGAATTAGTTCAGGGCAAGGCGCTCTTTTCTACCGCGACTGGCATGTGGGAAAGTGGAAATAGATCCTTAGCGTCTGCGCGGGGGCAAGTTGCCGGAATTGACGCAAGGGAGGCGATGGCGATTGGGGCGATGGGGAACCTGTCTGCCGCCCAAATCAAAGCCAACCGCGAAAAGGTTATGCGCGAGCGGGAACGAAGAAATAAGGCATCCATTGGGACGGTACGCTAATGGCTTCAGGATGTTACGCAACGTATAACTCCCAGGACTTTGACTACGTGGCTCCGGTGATTCGCATGGAGCCCGTGTATGNNCGATACGCACGGTCTATCTCTTTTTCGGCTTTCTTTTCGTATGCGAACTTCTCAGCGTACAACACTGGGAAATCGGCGATAGAGACGGCGCTGAAGGAGCCCGCGCAGACACTTACCGTAAAGGACACTTCGGGAAATACGCTGGAGAGTTTCGCCGCTTCGGACTGTGTTGGTGACGGGCCGAATGTGAGGTATGAATTCCGCGACGGGGTGGGGTATACGTTCTATGTAGATGTGGAAGTCACCGGGGGGATTGAACCCGCGGGGGGTTCGGGGACGCCCGTAGACACCTATACCGATAAGTACGAATTTGACCAGCAGGAGCGAGCGACTTACACCCGTTCGGGTACACAGCGGGTTTCTTCGGCTTATGCTGACATTGACGCGGCCATGACGGCTGTGGACCCTGCCCCGGATGGGAACTGGGAGTATCTGAGCAAGGATGGGGAACTGGACGAAGACGGGAAAATGCTCACATATACGTGGAAATACATAGAGTATTTCGAGCAACTTCCTTCTCAGTTCAAGTCCCTTGATTATAACATCTCCCACTCTAAGGATGGGCGGGCTGATGAGATTGTCTTCACGGCTTCCGCGGGAGTGGATTACGACGATGGGGACGTGGACGGGTTGCCGGACACGCTCTATGATTGGGCCAAGGAGCAGCTTCCCGAAGACGCCAAAATCATCTCTAAAGACCACCGGCTAGACAAACGAAACGGGCAGTGCTCTATCACCATCCGGGCGGCTGCTACTATCTCTGGGGATTACTATGAATTCTCAGAGACGCGGAGCATTTCCCGCAATGAGGTTTACGTGATCCGGTCGAAACTGGGCGGCGGGGGAATATGGAAACAAAGAACGGGCGATCCTATCACGACCCAAACGGTTAGCGGTAGGATTGTGGGGTTGAATGCTTATCCTCCCATCCCTAGTCCGTGGGACCATCTTGATTATTCATATATTACGCCCCATCGGGGGCCAGAGGGGGACTTGCTTTTCCCTATCGTCTATTCAAATGAGAAGATTCTGATTTCCGATACGCCCATGGGGCCGGGTGGGGGCGGCCCTGGTGGCGGTGGAGGGGGCGGGGGTTCTGGTGGCGGAGGTGGCAATGGCGGCGGGTCAATCGAGATCGGGGACATTGGTGGGTTTACGTCATTCATTGGCAACGCTGTCGGTGGAATGTTTGGGGACCGCTCGGGCTTTACACAAATGGGGTCATACTTCTAATGGACCCAGGCGCCTACTTAGACAAGGAATACAAGACCGACCAGGACGACGGGGCAGCCTTCTTTCTACTTCCTGGGCCAGAGCCCTCTCAGGGCTGGATAACCGTCTCTGATCTGGAAGCGGAGGCAGTGGCGTTCAAGAAGGAGGGGCATACCCTTACCTTTTCCGATGGGACAAACGAGTTAGACATTGAACATTTGTATGTCATCAGAACGGAAGACGCGGGCGAGGGGATTACAAGGTTGATCCTTGCTGATCTTCGGTATTGGTGGGGACGGCGATACATCACACGGCATTACAACCAGTTGAATGATGACAAAGAGACATTCAACGCGGAGACTACAAAGGACGGATTAACCGCAAGCGGCTGGACTTTCCGCGAAATCGTGGAAGACTTGCTTGACGCCCTGACGGATGTTCCCAAGGGCTTCCACAAACCCGGAACGGTATATGACAAGGGGAAACTGGACGACCTGGACACAGCAGCCAACCCTATCCTGGTGGACAAGTCTATTGTGTTCGCATCGGCTGGGGCGGCGCTGGCTGAATATCTCGCCCAGGTGGGCGGAACCGTGCATATCAACTTCGGGGGTGATATCGTCATTACTCTCCCCGAAGAGGATAACTTCTCAGACTATGAGGCGGCGCTTGATCCGGCTATCACAACGAAGACGACGGCCAAGGGGAAGCCCGTTGCGGTTGATAAGCCGCAGTATTGTCAGGTAAAGTACGCGATTCTTAGGGAAAAGCAATTCGATAATGCGTATTGGGAACCCGTCATGCAGCACGACGGGAAGGATGCTAATGGAAACGAGATGGACGACCAGGAGGCGGGCGAGTGGCTTCCTGTTGATGATGTCCTGCAGGATTGGGGATGGGATGAGGAGAAGATCCGCAACGTTTATTGGAACATGGATGACCGTTTGAATCCCGATAAGGAGAAATGGATCCAGGACCACATTGAAAAAATACAGCGTGAGTTCTATAAGTATTTCCGGTTCAAGGTCCCCGGCACCAGTAGCACAGAAGCCAGAACGCAGATCCTCCCCTTCCTTGATGAGCGCGGGACTCACGTAGAACCCACATCAGGAGAGTCATGGAATACGGGGATTTACTGCTTCGAAACCAAGGTTTCCTATCCCGTCCAGGTAGACAACGAGAAAGTCCTTCAGGAGGTGTTTTGGCCTGCGACTGCCCCGAGGATCGCTGATAAGCGGCAAGGGATTATAGCCTTTGATAGCAAGGTGCCCGTTACGGAGTGCGAGCAAGTCGGGGAAGGGAATAGCGCGGAAGACTTCAAACTATACGAGCCCAGCCAGATTCAGATCGTGCTTCCCTTTATCAAGAAATTTCAGGACTCCAGCGACCTTGCGAATGATTACTATAACGCTGGCGGCGATGACAACGGATACGCAGACGAGTGGACGGGGCTTCCCGACAACGGGGACACTCACATCCTGATAGATGAATCGCGGTTCTATGTTGAGCGAGACCTTACCGGCACGGGATCCTATACGGCGTACAACCAGACGGAGATTGATGCTGTAGCAGAGCAAGCGGCTGAGGATTTCTTCCGGTCATTCATTAAGAAAGAGCCGGTTGATATCGAGATCGGAACGTATAACAGTGACATTGACCAGCTGTGCGGAACGTGCCGGTCCATTCATATCTATGCCAACGCCGCGCCCGGGTATGGGATAATCTATCGCCTGCATGATGATGCCCCACTGAATGAGTTTGCAAAAAACTTCAAGCGGGACGTAATTCCTGATCGTTTGGTAGGGGAAACCATTTCCACGCGCACGCCCATGGTAGGGTTTGCCCTTGGAACAGGAAGAAACCAAAAGGGGATCACAGAGATTCCCACCAGTTATGGAAGGCGGTCTGGGGGGTATAGCGCGAAGCATGTCCCCAGCCTGATAAACCCGCAGAAAATTGGCGTGATGGTGGCGGAGGACTTTGCGAAGACTGCGGGCGGGAGTGACTTTGATCTGCGAACCAAGCACACAAGAATTACTAAGAATGAGGGGGACCGCCCAGAAAAGGTCTTCACGCGGAAAAACGCCATCACCCCCGCATGGGAGCGGTTGGAATGGGAAGCGGTGCTAGTTACTCCGTCAAGGGGGCCGTCTAAGCCCGAAGAGAAGCCGCGCCCCTCTACTGCTGGGCCGGTCATTACTCCGTCACCTGGGCAGCCTACTGGGCCAGCGCAACGCGCCCAAATGGGTGGCGGTGGCGGGTTGACCGTTCCCGTCCCAAGACAGCCGACCAACCCCGGGCAGGCACCAAAGCCCAAAAGTGGGAATGAATCAACCTATATATTCACGGAGACCCCCGAGGGGGCACAGGCCAAAAAGGGGCCGCTCAGGGATGTGCTGATGGTGGGGGAACATAGATATAGGGGACCAGACCCAGATGGGCACCAGATCTGTTGGGCAGAGATTGATAAAAACACGGCAATGCACCACAGGAATGATCGGCTTTGCGGACCCCTGATTGACTCCGGGGAAAAACTCCGCCCTGACCCTGACGGAGAATGGGTGTATACGGAGCAGATATTTGATCCCCGCGTACAGGGGTGGGTGTATCGCACGACCGTGCCGGTGGGTGGGTTTGGTGTGCCTCCAGAGCCAACGCCCGACCCCCCGAATCCTCCCCCCCCGCCCCCGCGGGGGCCCGGTGGGTCTGACCCCGTTCCCACGGGAGGGGGTGGCGGCGGAACGCCAAATTCTGAAACACCCACATTGGATCCGCCCCCAGAGTTCCCGCCTTGCTGGCCGAATGATGACCCAAGTTGGCCGGGGACAGGAGAGGCGCCGGGATGGGGAACGCATCCAGGGGGGGATGATCCTGGCGTTCCAAGGCCTGGACCGTGGGAGAATGGGAACGGGCAACCCATTGGCTCGGGAGACGACCCCACCCCTGGGCCTGGTGGGCCTGGCGGGGGCGGCGGACAGGGTGGGCCACAACCTGGGGAGAAGGAATACAACATGGGCGGGGGGATGGGTGAAGGGTGGGCGGGGTGCTACGCACACAATACGGATTGGGCAGGATATGCAGCCCCGTTAGAGAACCGTTCCCGCAGAATGATTCCTGGGAACGAACCAGATACATGGTGGAATCAAGTGCCTACCCCAGGGACGACTTCGGCGCTATCTCCATATTTCCCGGGTTCCGGCGTCTCTGATTCCCTTATGCACATGGCCCACAGGCGGTCTCCGTTTTATCCAGGAACGCCCCCAATTTCCGTAGGAGACGAAAGCACATATTCGATTGATTCTATCCCAAGTTCCCACGCTTGGGACGACACCACGCTTTCAGATGAGAGGTATTCTCAATCTGACTATGAATCCCAGACCTTTGGGATAGCAGCGTACAACTCCGCGAACAATTATAACACGCTTCATAGTCGGGTGGAGACGTTGGATGCGCGGGACAGGGCAAACTACAACACGCAGGCCACGGTTTCCTTGCCGGCGGGGGACACCACGGTAGACTACTCGCCTTCCACGGTGTATTCATCGGCGCCGACCGCACAGGTAACGCAGGCGGTTGCGCTGAGCACCCACGATTTCGGGGCCATCTCCTGCACGGTTACAGCCGACGGAGACGGAACGTATACCTTTGGAATCGAAGTTGAGACATCGGATCCAGCGGCGCCCCGTAACTTTTCCATTGATATCAAGGGGCCCGTGGCAGACTCAGAGGACATTGACCCGTGAGAGAGCCCCTATATGCCAGATGTAGGTTCCCACAGAGAAACTACGGGTGCAAGCATTTGCCGCAAGTTATTGAGCGTCCCACGCTTCGCGATGATGGACGCATTGGGAATACGTGTAGATACTGCGGTGGCCCGTTGCGCCGCTTAAACCGGAAGGAATTGATAGAACTTCGTCTAGAAAGGCTTAGGAAAGCCGAAGGAGGCAGCTGATGCGATGGGGACTTTTGGTAGTTCTGTGTTTGGCCGCTGGGTGCTCAACTATGGAGAGCGCGGCCAAGGCGACTTTCAATGTGGCGTGGGATGCGGCTGAGGCTGTAGTGGCTTCGAAACTTCCCGGGCTGAAGAAAGAGATTCTTAACGGTGCCCAGGACATGGCCAACGAGGCGTTGGATAAGGCCATTGTATACGTGGGCGAGAAGGGGGCGGCGGG
>JABAHP010011941.1_pt1 | contig 12376 bp, 11 predicted proteins | sample 7062081 | NCBI WGS metagenome assembly JABAHP01 (sample SAMN14534357, study PRJNA622989) | marine sediment metagenome | biome: marine biome [ENVO:00000428]; feature: marine pelagic biome [ENVO:01000023]; material: deep marine sediment [ENVO:00002113] | place: India: Gulf of Kutch | collected... | reverse complement strand
AGGGCTTGCATGGCGGTACTCTTGGTGGTGAGTATAGCATTCCGTTGGTGCAATGGCTTACATCAATTCCGCCAAATATGGAATTAAAATCTATGACGCAAGCCATGCGACAGGCCTGGGATCATATGTTCGTTTTGAGTAAGTCTGATCGATATACAATCAGGAACCACATTCCATACGAGACGGGTTGGTTGAACGTGGATATCCCTGGGAATGCCTGTGGGTTGCATCCTGCCTGGGGTGCGGAAAGCAATATGAAGGAGGGGAGGGGCTATGCGTTTGATTGTCATAATACGGATAGTCCAATGCAGCAGCTCACTCTCTTGGCCGGCTTGGCCGCTTTGCACGACCTTGCCAGAGAGGCGATCGATCTTGATATCTAATCCCGCTTCCTGTTCTCCGAAGCTCAGCAGAGCGTAGGAGGATGCGGGATTTTTTATTAAAAATCACCCGGTTAGGGTGATTTTGTCTTTTTATATCTTTCGGCTGTCGTAAGCCCAGTGCAGTAGGGCCTGTCTTTGTTTACGCCGGCAGTTCAGATCGCGTGGTTGGCAGTTCTTTTTTACGGCGCCAGCGTGGCGGCGAAAGGCTTTCCATCTTTTGATCTGGCGCTGGTCTTCTTCAGGGATCCTTCGACCCATGTAGTAGCGGCAGTACCATTGAAACCAGCCCCGGGGGTCGTCTTTGTAAATCCAGCCTTTTTTCTTCCAGTACCAGAGCGGCTTACTCGCGTTAACACTAAAATAATTTATTTTCGCATCATGGAATTTGGGATTAAGTTTGGCTTTTCTATACCATGACGCAGGAAATTCTTTTTTGCAGTCGGTCATGTATTTGCCGCCAAAGACGCCGATTTCCAGCATTTGCTTCGGGGTTAGCTCCGGTTTGAATTTGGGGTCAAGATTTTTACCTACGGGTTCAATTAGTTCATAGCGATAATTTTTTTGCATTTTATCATTAACAATAACTGTTCTTTTCTTTTTGCGGGGCATATATAGTCTGTGCTTTAATCATCACTTGTTTTTTGAAAAGTGTGCGAGGTGCAAATAAAAAATAATTTTGGTAAACAGATCGAGAATTAAATATAATGTTGCGGCAATATAATTACTAATTATGTCCAAGCCTTCCGGGGAAAAAACAAAAACAGCTGGAAAGACGGCCCAGCCAAACGAGATATAGTAAAGCACCATCTTTGTAAATTTGCTCGGCTTGTTTTTTTCAAACAGAATATAAAGTTGTGCGCCGAAAAATACACTGCCCAGTCCGAATATAATCCATTTTAATGGGCTTACCGTAACTGCTGCCAATGCTCCGGAGAGCATCACTAGACTATTGAGGACAAGGATAGTCAGTGTATTTTCTTTTTTTACATTTAATATCTTGCTGATCGTCAGCATTAGCAAGGCACAACTGGCAATATAGAATAGCCAGCGGGTAAAGTAAATTGCATGGCCCGATTGGGTAAAACTGACAATGGTGCCGTCCAGTAATAGGGCGTAGGTGAGGGTAGTTATTGAACTAACCAAAAATGCCATGGAAAAATATTCACTACGTTTTCGGTTAATTAAAAACCAGAAGCTAAAAAATATCATGGCAATGAATCCGGCTAAAAATATTTGGGATTCGTCAGATATAAACATAAATAATTATTATTTTTTTTACTTTTTACTTAATAATTATACCACGTTAAGTGGTTATTAAGAATAATTTTTCGACACGATATTAGCGCAGAATCAGCCACAGTATGATTGTGCCGATTACCAGGGCGGCGGTCAGGCTGACGATGATTGCCAATTTTATTTTTTCCTTTTTTTGCGGTAGCTCTTTTTTGCGTCGGGCCAAGAACGGCACAAATACCGCTACCCAGATTGGGATAAATGTAACAAATGAGGAACCATCGGTTGACTCGGTTGCGACATCTCCTTTCCCGTTTAATATAAGAAACACAATCGTACCGGCCACGGCAATTAATAACGCGATCAGGCCAATAATTAGAAGTTTTTTATTTAGACTCATTTTTTCTGTGCCTGGCAAATCCGGTCCAGATGGCACGCCGGGATCATACGGCGTTTGATTTTCTTCATCCATACGATATTATTTAATTTTTTATTTATTATCTCACATTGATATTGCAAAAACAACCTCATTATTATGAGGTTGTTTTGGCTCCGGGGGCGAGATTCGAACTCGCGACCAATTGGTTAACAGCCAACTGCTCTACCACTGAGCTACCCCGGAATGCGGAATTTATAGGCCTATTATACACGAAAAAGCACTATTTGGCAAGAGACCCTCCGGGTTTACGCCCCGTAAGCTCATAGAACATAACCTTGTAACGTATTTCCAGTAAATTTGTATGATTATGCAGAGACTATTTAGCAAAAGGTCGATCTAACAAACCATAAGTTATTTATCATTATGCATAAATTTCTTTTGAGCCTATTGGTTGCCGCCTTTGTTTTCAGCCTGGTTAGTGTGGGCGGAGTTATGGCAGAAGAGACATCAGATTCGACAAATCCGCCGGCCTGGGGTCAGCATATTAAGAATTGGTTTAAGCAAAGACAAGGCCCGGAAAGATGTCCGGCAGTTAGTGACGAGGACAGGGCTGCTCGTAAACAGCAAAGACTGGAACACGGCGCTGAAATGTTCGGCCTGAGTGCTGAGGAGCTTAAAGCCAAGCTTGAGAGCGGTATGACCATGAAAGAAATTGGTGAAGAGTTGGGGATTACCAAGGAAGACTTTCAAGCCAAAATGAAGGAGCAGGCAAAAGCCAGGATGACCGAGCGGTTAAACCAGCTTGTTACTGAAGGCGAGATTACCCAGGAACAGGCTGATAAACGCCTTGAACAGATGCAGAAAAGAATGGAGAATTCTGGCAATCATTGGGGCAAGCGCCCTGGTAAAGGCCTTAAGGGTTTCGCTAATGGCGAGAAGCCAGAGCCATCAGTAGAGTAATCCATAAAAGTGGAGACATAAAAAGAACCCCATTTACGGGGTTCTTTTTTTATGAATTGATCTCTGATTAAAATTGTCTCGGAGGTCGATTCTTTTTCTGTTCCCGGTGACAGTCGCGGCAAAGCAACTGATCAAGCCGGTTTGGATCTGGTTCAAAAGGGAGCTCGGTAATATCGGCATCGCATTTTGAACATTTCCAATTGCCCTGGAACATTTGTCTCGGGGCGAATCCTTGATTGTCCATTTGTTTGACTTATTGTTTTGCTATAAAACCTCAAAGACAACTAAACGTTATACGAATGATGAATATAAACAAAACTGTTAATTATGGCTATAGTTTACCATAAAATCCGGATTTTGTCAAGGCTTTACATTTTGGGTTAATTTGCTACAATAGCCATACATATTTTGAAATTTTTAAACTAAAAATACGTTTAAAATATTAAGAGAGAGGCTAATAATTAAGAAACACATATGCTGAATAAGGTTATCTTTATTGTTACAATCGCGGCACTGGCAGTTGTTGGGGTTAATCCAGCAGCGGCAGGTGAGTGCTGTGGTTGTGATCCGATTTACGACCGTAATGAAAACGGTCTGGTGGAAATTTCCGCCTACGTGCGTGATTTTCCCTGCATGGAAAATTCAAACATTTTAACCACGGTTACCAAGGGCAGTGTTATTAAAATTATTGCAGAGACTGATGGTTGGTACAAGGTTAAGCTCTCCGACGGTACGATTGGCTGGGTTGGCGCCCGCTTAATGTCAAAGACCACCGCTGCGGTGACTACCACCCAAAAGACTCAAACTCAGACCCAAACCCAGGCAAAGACCGGGGAAACCGCGTATACCTTACGTCGTTTCGCCGGCTATATATTCTTACAAGTTGAAAAAAATGGTGAAGCATATTATTATCACCCAGCCGAGTATCGGCGATACTATTTGGGCCGACCGGCAGACGCCTTTCAGGTGATGAGAAAGTTGAGCTTGGGTGCTAAACATGATTTTATTGCTAACACTACTTATTTTCCTGATCATGTGGTTGGCAGAATCTTGTTGGATGTGGAAAAGAATGGTGAGGCATATTACATTTATCCAAAAGACAGGAAGAAATATTATCTGGGCCGACCGGATGATGCCTTTCGGATTATGAGAGAACTGGGGTTAGGCATTAGTAATGTCAATCTGAATCTGGTTGATACGGGCACAATATATTAATTTGATACGTTCGGGGATTGGAAAACCAAAACACCCTGCCAAAATAGTAGGGTGTTTTGTAATTATGAATTTAAACCAATGCTTGGGGTTAGGATATTCAGGATGAGTGCTTTGACAGGCGCCATTTGTCCTGGTAGTATGGAATCAAGCTTTTTTCGAAGGAGGTTACATGGCCGAAAAAGCAAGTGGATCTACTCGTTCGTTCCCCCCGAAGTTCAGGCATCGACGACCTTCGTTGTTGCGCTATATTCGGCAGTCGATCATGCCGGCGTTGCGAGACCGTCGATTGCAACCGAGTATATTACTGGCAAGGGTGAGGCGATAGTATTTTACCAGGAGGTAGGATGGGAGCGCCAGATGATGATACGGATGTTGGTTCGGAAAAAGAAACGATGGAGGAATACAATAATCGGATGAGCCAGGCACTGAGAAAGTCAGTTCCCAAGGGCAACGGAAAGGCAGTGCTGGGTAAGGTCTATTACCTGGGTCTTGAACGAACGCCCAACGGCGGTATCCGTATTGTGTGGAAGGAGAGAAAGCTCGGAGCCCTGTGAGTGGGGCTCTTTTTTATTATTAAAAATCAGGTACAATATAGATATATGAAAGTAACTTTTTACGGAGCGGCAAGTGAAGTTACCGGATCATGCTTTTTGGTAGAGACGGCTGAGCATCATAAGTTTTTGGTTGAATGCGGCATGTTTCAGGGGGAGCGTTATTCTGATGAACGCAACCACGAGCGCTTTGCTTTTGACCCGACTGAGATTGACTGGTTAATTTTGACCCATTCCCATCTTGATCACACCGGCCGGACACCAAAGCTGGTGCGTGAAGGATTTCGCGGACCAATCTATTCAACCGCGCCGACCTGTCGCTTGAATCAAATTATGTGGCGTGACTCTGTTCATATTATGGAGAATAATTTGAAGAGATACGGCCATGAAATGCTTTATAATGAAATTGATGTTGACCGGGCAGTAAATCTTTTTAATTGTGTTGATTATAGAAGGATTATTGAGCCGGTTGAGGGAGTGTTTATTGAATTTTTTGATGCCGGCCATATTTTTGGTTCAGCTTTTGTCAGGGTAAAGGCTGATGGCAAAACCCTGATATTTTCCGGGGACATTGGCAGTGATGATGTGCCGATTATTAAAGACACTTTGCCACGGCCGCAGTGTGATTATTTGTTTCTTGAATCAACTTATGGCGACCGCATGCATGATTTAGCTAAGGGGAGGTCCAAGCGTTTTCAAGAAATTCTTTCCAAAACAGTAAAGCGCAAGGGCGTGTTAATGATTCCTGCTTTTTCCATTGAGCGGTCGCAAGAGCTTTTGTATGAGCTCAATGACATGGTGGAAAATAAAAAAATTCCACCGGTGCCGATATTTTTGGATAGCCCCTTGGCAATCAGGTCGCTTGAGGTTTATCGTGACTATTTACAATATTATGATTTCGAGGCCTTGGGCTTGACCAAGGAAGGTGATGATATTTTTGATTTCCCAAATCTTCACGAGACTCTGGAGTCGGAAAAGTCTAAACAGATTAATGATATTAAACCGCCCAAGGTAATTATTGCCGGCAGCGGCATGATGACCGGCGGCCGTATCAAGTTTCATTTGGAAAGGTATCTACCTGACAAAAAGAACACGCTTTTAATTGTTGCGTATCAGGCAACCGGTACCTTGGGAAGAAGAATTAAAGAAGGCGCCAAGACGGTGGAGATTCACCGCCATCCGGTTGATGTTAATGCCGAAGTGATTAGTATCAGTGCGTATTCGGGCCATGGCGATCAGGAAAAATTAATGCGCTGGACCAAGGAAAGCGACACATTACCTAAAAAAATTATCTGTATTCATGGTGAGGAAAATTCATCAAAAGCTTTGGCAGCAAGGCTGCGCGATGAGTTGGGAGTTGAGGCAGTTGTGCCGATGTACAGTCAAACAATTGAGCTCTAGGGCTTGAAAAATTTTAAAAATTGTGATAACATCCTAGAGATAGCCCCCTTAGTAAGCCCAAGAGGGGGTGAGTTTGCGTATTTGGGCCATTTATGAAGTTTAAGCTTAAATCACAATACAAGCCTTCGGGTGATCAGCCTGAGGCAATTAAAAAGTTAGTGTCCGGCATTAACCGGGGTTTGCGTTATCAAACCTTGTTAGGCGTGACTGGTTCGGGCAAGACCTTTACCATGGCTAACGTGATTGCCAAGATAAACAAGCCGACTCTGGTGATTGCGCATAATAAAACCCTGGCCGCTCAGTTGTGCAATGAATATCGTGAATTTTTTCCAGATAATGCGGTGGAGTATTTTGTTTCTTATTATGATTATTACCAGCCAGAAGCATACATGCCTAAGACAGATGTATATATTGAAAAAGAAGCTGACATTAATGATGAGATTGACCGATTGCGTCATGCCGCTACTCAGGCGCTTTTAACACGTAAAGACGTAATTATTGTGGCATCAGTCTCTTGTATCTATGGACTGGGTGCGTCCAAGACATATGAGGACGTGATGATAAATTTTGAAAAGGGTTTAGAATTTAAGAGAAATGATTTAATGCGCCGTCTGATCGATCTCCAATTTGTACGCACTAATGCCGATGTTAAACGCGGTCAGTTCAGGGTCAGGGGTACGATTTTTGAAATCATGCCCATGAATATGGAGATAATATTCAGGATTGAAATAATTAAAGATAAAGTTAAAAATATTTGGGTTTTGGATCCGGTTACTAGAAAAGTACGCGAGGAATTGAATTATGCCTATGTATTTCCAGCCAAGCATTTTATTACCCTGGGTGAGGAAAAGCAGGAGGCAATCAAAGCAATTAGAAAAGAACTAAAACAGCGTTTAAAATATTTCATGGACAAAAAGATGCTTTTGGAAGCTGAGCGCTTGGAACGGCGTACCAAATACGATTTAGAGATGATCCGCAACATTGGTTATTGCTCAGGTATTGAGAACTATTCACGACATCTTTCCGGTCGTAAGGCTGGTGAACCGCCTGAGACATTGATGGATTATTTTCCAAAAGACTTTTTACTTATTGTCGATGAGTCGCATGTGACCGTGCCACAGCTTAATGGTATGTATAACGGCGACCGGTCAAGGAAAAATACGTTGATTGAACATGGTTTTCGATTGCCAAGTGCGGCTGATAACCGGCCGTTAAAATTTCCAGAGTTTGAAAATAAGATTAAAAAAGCTGTCTTTACAACCGCCACACCCGGTCCGTATGAGAAAAAAGTTTCAAAGCAAACCGTGGAGCAGATTATTCGCCCGACCGGGTTGGTCGATCCAGAAATCATTGTCCGCAAGGTTACGGAAACATCAAAATCTAAAAGCCAGGTGGATGATTTGATTATTGAAGTAGAAAAACGCGCCAAGCTCAATGAAAGAATTTTGGTGACAACCTTGACTAAAAAGATGGCGGAGGATCTTTCGGAATATTTAATTGAACAAGGCGTGAAGGCAAAATATTTGCATTCTGGAATTGATACTTTGGAGCGCATCAGGATATTGACAGACTTTCGTAAAGGCAAGTTTGATTGTCTGGTCGGGGTTAATCTTTTGCGCGAAGGCCTGGATTTGCCAGAAGTTACTTTGGTGGCGATTTTGGATGCTGATAAAGAGGGATTTTTGCGCTCGGAAACATCACTAATTCAAACAATCGGCCGCGCGGCCCGCAACGTGCGCGGTCAGGTAATACTTTATGCTGATGAACTGACCGGTTCATTGCGGCGGGCCATTAATGAAACCAACCGTCGTCGTAAGAAACAGATGTCATATAATAAAAAGCATAAGATTACGCCGCAGACAATTAAAAAACAAGTTAAAGATATTACTAAGGTTTTGGGTATTGAAGAAAAAGATATTAAACAGATTTTAAAACTTGAAACAATGCCGGATACACGTAATCTTGATGAAGTCATTTCGCAAAAAGAACAGCAGATGAAAGAAGCGGCCAGCGAGCTCCAGTTTGAACTGGCGGCAATTCTGCGCGATGAAATAAAAATTTTAAAAAAACAACTTAAGAATAAAACATGAAAAGACTCTTTCTTAGTTTTATAAAAATTTCATTTATTATTATTTTGCTTGTTAGTTTTGTTGCTGGAGGAATTATGATTACGGTGAGGAATGAATTTCAGGACAAAGTTTATCCGAGTGTTGAGAATCTACCCGAGGATTCGACCATGGTTGTTTTGGGCGCAAGCGTGTACCGCGACCGTACGCCGAGTGATGCGCTTGAAGATCGGCTGGATATGGCGGTGCGGGCTTACCGCGCCAATAAGGTTAAGCGGATAATTTTGAGCGGTGATGACGGCCGCTGGGCCCAGGAAGAAGTCCAGACAATGCTGAACTATATGTATAACCGGGACGTGCCGGACAGTATTGTTATTGTGGACGGCAATAATGCCCGCACCTTTGACAGTTGTTACAGACTTAAGAATGAGTTAAGGCAAAATGATGTAGTTTTAATTACTCAGGGTTTTCATATGCCTCGGGCGCTGTATCTTTGTAATAAAATGGGCCTGGATGCATGGGGCTTGGAATCGGATTTAAGAATGTATAAGGATATTGTCTGGTTTACGGTCCGTGATTGGATGGCCAGCCTTTTGGCATGGTGGGATATTTATAATCAGAGACTTCCAAGTTATCTTCAGGCAGAAGTTATAAATTATTAATTATGAAAGAAAAGATAATAATCAAGGGAGCGCGTGAACATAACCTCAAGAGCATTGATTTAGAGATGCCGCGCAATAAAATGATTGTGTTTACGGGTGTGTCGGGTTCGGGCAAGTCGAGCCTGGCTTTTGATACGATTTTTGCCGAAGGCCAGCGTCGCTACGTTGAGTCACTTTCAGCATACGCGCGTCAGTTCTTAGGACAGATGCAAAAGCCGGACGTTGATGAGATTGACGGGCTTTCACCCGCGATTTCAATTGACCAAAAAGCTCACAGCGCTAATCCGCGGAGTACGGTGGCAACAATAACCGAGGTTTATGATTATTTGCGCGTGTTGTATGCTCGAATCGGAGTGCCACATTGTCCGGTTTGCAAAAGAGAGATTCAGAAAATGACGGTTGAAGAAATGGTCGACGTGGTTTTAAAAAAGGCGCGTAAGATTTATAAAAGTAAGAAGAATAAACTGGAAGAAACTTATATATTGGCACCAGCGGTGCGCGGTCGAAAAGGGGAGTATTACCAAATGCTTTATGACTGGTATAACAGCGGGTTCTTGTTCGTACGCATTGACGGCAAGATGCGTAAGCTTTCTACCAGGATTGTGCTGGATAAAAATAAAAAGCACACCATTGAATTGGTGACTGACATTATTCCTAAAGAGGATCTTTTAAATAATACCAAAGAAAATCGTCAACGATTGGCTGAATCAATTGAAGTTGCTTTGGAATATGGCAATGATCTGACCACAATAATTTTTGGCGACAAGTCGGAAAAATCATTGTCATCAAAGTTTAGTTGTCCGGATGATGGTTTTAGTTTTCCAGAGATTGAACCACGCTTGTTCTCATTTAATAGTCCGTACGGCGCCTGTCCGACCTGCCATGGCATTGGTACAGAATATCTCTATTCAGAAGATACGTGTCCGGATTGTCGGGGCAAGCGTTTAAGAAAAGAAGCATTACATGTTTTAATCGGTGAAAAAAATATTGTTGATATAGCAAGCATGGATGTTGAGACAGCGACTAATTTTTATTTAAATTTAAAATTAAGTGCCCGTGAAAAAGAGATTGCCGGTGCGGCTATGAAAGAGATTCTTGATCGTTTGCAATTCATGGTTGACGTGGGAGTAGAGTATCTTACGCTCGACCGAAAGGCTGGGACTTTGTCAGGCGGTGAAGCGCAGCGGATTCGTTTGGCATCACAAGTTGGGTCGCGTCTGGTCGGCGCTTTGTACGTTTTGGATGAGCCAACAATTGGCCTGCATCAGCGCGACAACGCAAAATTGATTGAGACTTTGGTGAATCTACGTGATATCGGCAATACCATTGTTGTGGTCGAACATGATGAAGCAACCATCCGGGCGGCCGATTATATGGTTGATTTTGGACCAGGCGCGGGCAAGCGCGGCGGTGAAATTGTTTGCCGCGGTTCAATTCCGAGAATTTTTACAAACAAGGAATCTACAACTTGCGCATATTTACGCGGTGATAAAAAAATTAGTGTGCCAAAAAAACGCCGTAAAATCGGACGAGACGCACTTAAGATTATCGGTGCTAAAGAGCACAATCTGAGAGGAGTTAATGTCGATGTGCCGCTTCGTCGTTTTGTCTGTGTAACCGGTGTATCTGGTTCAGGTAAGTCAAGTTTAATGTATGACGTGGCTTACAAGTATATGGCTAATCGTTTAAACGGCGCTGGTTACCGCTTAGGTCAGTTTAAAGAAATAAAGGGCACGGAGTATCTTGATAAAGCAGTTTTAATTGACCAGTCAGCGATTGGCCGAACACCGCGTTCCAATCCGGCTACATATACTGGTACGTTTACTCATATTCGTGATTTGTTTAGCGCCACGCCTGAGGCAAAGTTTCGCAATTATCGGCCGGGTCGGTTTAGTTTTAATGTACCGGGCGGTCGCTGTGAGCATTGTGAAGGTCACGGATATATTGCAATTGAGATGCATTTCTTACCCACGGTTTATGTAACCTGCGAAGTTTGCAAGGGCCGCCGGTTTGACCGTGAGACCCTGGAAGTAAAATGGAAAGATAAGAGTATTGCCGAGGTTCTGGATATGGAAGTAGGGGAGGCCTATGAATTTTTTAAAGATATTCCACCAATTGCTGACCGTCTCAAAGTGTTAAATGAAGTCGGCCTGGGTTATATTGAGTTGGGACAGCCGGCCACCACACTTTCGGGCGGAGAAGCCCAGCGTGTTAAATTGGCTAATGAACTGTCAAAACGGCCGACTGGACGGACATTCTATCTTTTGGATGAGCCTACCACGGGCCTTCATTACGAAGATGTGAAAAAGCTTTTAGAAGTTTTGCATCGTTTGGTAGATCGCGGTAACTCAGTTTGTGTGATTGAACATAATCTTGATGTAATTAAAACAGCCGACTATATTATTGACCTTGGTCCGGAAGGCGGTGATAAAGGCGGTCAAATAATTGCCAAAGGCACGCCCGAGGCGATTTGCATGAACAAAAAATCATTTACCGGCGATTATCTAAAGAAGGTTTTATAAAAAAAGAGCCCCGATTGGGGCTATGGTTCGTCAGTGACCGGCTTGAGCAGATGTGAGCTCTGAATCCGGTGGTAGTGATGTTGGTGCGGTCGTTTGTTGCGGCCGCCGAGGACTTCGCGGGCGAGGCTGATGCGCTCACTGCCGTTTTGCCTCATTGCGTAGCCGCACGCCATGACCTGATTGAGGTAGCGGATGATCAGGCGCGTACCCGGCTTGGGAGGATTGTGCTCCAGGCTGACGGCTTCGCCTTGATCCAGCCGAACGAAGTCACGCGTCTGACTGGTTCGGTATGTGGTAGGATTGAGCACTTTGGGACGATCCGCGGGCTGGAGAACGATTCGGTCAGAATTGGCGTCCTCGACAAAGCCGATGGCATGGCGTCCGCTGTTGAGTTCGAGTTCCACGACCTTCCCACCCAACCCCTGCAGTTCGTTCAGTCTCTGGGGTGTCATTGCCTCACCTCTTGGGTGGTTCGGTTAATAATAAAGAGCGAGTTTCTGTTTTCAACATATAATGAAAATTCTTTTTTGTCAAGTTATGGCAATTCCAAAAACAATAAATATCAAAAATAATAAGTTACCCAATCAACCGGGTGTTTATTTAATGCGCGACAAACGCGGTGAAATTATCTACGTGGGTAAGGCGACATCGTTAAAAAAACGGGTGTCTTCATATTTTACAAAAGCCCATGATGACAAAACCGCCAGCCTGGTTCAGGAGATTAAAAGGATTGATTATCAAATTACTCCGTCGGTTCTGGAGGCATTGATTTTGGAAGCCAACCTGATTAAAAAATATTTGCCAAAGTATAACATTAGGGAAAAAGATGATAAAAGTTTTTTATATCTGGTAATTACTAAAGAAGATTTTCCACGGCCGCTCTTGATCAGGGGACTGGAGCTTAAAAGAAAAGACAAAAAGAAATATAAGGCAATCTTTGGTCCTTATCTCTCGGCACGTTCATTGCGCGCCGCCATGGATCTGGTGCGTAAGATGATTCCTTA
>JABAHP010005136.1_pt2 | contig 12379 bp, 9 predicted proteins | sample 7062081 | NCBI WGS metagenome assembly JABAHP01 (sample SAMN14534357, study PRJNA622989) | marine sediment metagenome | biome: marine biome [ENVO:00000428]; feature: marine pelagic biome [ENVO:01000023]; material: deep marine sediment [ENVO:00002113] | place: India: Gulf of Kutch | collected... | reverse complement strand
GGATGAAGGGGATCGTCTTTGGGATATGGGGTTTGCCCCGGATATTAAATATATTTTAAGTAAAATCCGGACGGATTATCAGTTTATGTTATTTTCAGCAACATTGGATTATGACATGAGAAAACTTGTAAAAAAGTATACTCAAAACGAATTTGAATTTTTAAATTTAAGTAGAGATAGTTTGACTGTCGGAAATACTACTCAAGTCTATTACTTAATTGAACGTTTTGAGGAAAAATATAAAACATTCTTAAAAATTCTTAATATTGAAAGACCAAAACATGCATTAGTTTTTGTTAACACTAAAAAAACTGCATCTTGGTTAGAAAGGAGATTAAGAAATCAACGGAATTTTAAATTTAGAGTAGGCGTTATTTCAGGGAAATTATCTCAATTTCAAAGAGAGAAAATGCTCTCAAATTTTAGGAGTCGTAAAGTAAATTTACTTATTGCTACTGATGTAGCAGCTAGAGGCCTTGATATTGAAAATGTGTCTCATGTGTTTAATTATGACGTTCCAAAGTTTCCTGAAAATTATATTCATCGTATAGGGCGCACCTCTCGAATGAATAAGAAAGGAGTTGCGATAACTCTTTGTTTGAAGGATGAATATGAATATTTATGTCATATTGAAGGTTTAATTGATAGAGAAATACAATTAAGAACAATAAAAAAGAAAGAAACACAGCATTATCATAATCCGTTTTATTAAAAATGGTATTAAGCAAATTTTTCTTTCCACTTTTCAATTTCTGTTAAGAATTCTTCTTTTATTTCATGTTCTAAAGGTTCTTTTATAGAACGTAATTTACTTATCCATTGTCTGATAACATTAACTGCTACTGCTCCGTGAGATTGTAAAAGAATATCAGCAATACTTTGTAAGGCACTACTTAATTGATCTCCATTTTCAGACTGAGCATTTTCAATTAAACTACTAAATTTATCATTCAAATTTCCGCCATTTTCCCCCATATCATTAGATTCCTCCACCTTCTCATAAGAAGGACTAAAGTCTAGTGTTGTTTCATCATCTTCGTCAGAATATTTATCCTTCCATTTTTGGAATTCGAGTAGAAAATCATCTTTAACTTCTTCTTCAAGTGTTCCTTTGATTTTTCGGAGTTTACTTATCCAATCTTTTACGCCTTTAAGCGTCATTGAGTATCCTTCAGTTTCTAAAATTATATTAACTATATTTTGCATTATTTTACTGATTTCAATTCCAGTTAATTCATTAAGTGTACTATGAATTTTATTGAATAATTGTTTCATCTCTGTTTTAGGATCAATTTTATTTTCATCCTCGTTTGATGGGGATTCCTCTTCTGTTCCAAACTGAGATTGAGCCATGCCAGGACTAATGTAATCATCTTCAAAAATCGAGGAAACAGTTTCCTGTACCGCTTGTCCAAAAGATTCTGTTGATTCTTCTTTCTGAGGCATTTTTGAGCTAGGGGTTTGCTGCAATAAACCCAATTTCCAACTTAAAAGATCATTTTTAATTTTTTCCTTAAAAGGTTCCTCAAGAGTATCACTAACACCACGTAGACTGTTCCTCCATTCAACAATATTAGAATAACCTTGTAGTTCTAAGATTACTTCAATAAATTTGTCAATTTGTTCTCCAATTTCAACTCCTTTAAGTTCACCTATTTTTTCAAGTAATAATTCAAATAAATTATCAAGCTTCTCTGGATCGAGCGGTTCAATTTGGGGAGGCGTAATTTCTGTTGCTAATTCACTACTAATATCTTCTTCTGCAATTGGAGGTCTAAATTCAGGAGGATAAATTAATTCTATTGAAGAAAATTTTGTATTCAATTTATTAAGCTCATTAATAATATATTCTTTCATTTCATTGTCTAAAGGTTGGTATAATTTCTCTAATTTCCCTACTAATAACTTAAGTTCCAAAATATCAAGAGAGATTCCATCCTTTTCAAATACAACATCTATTACTGATTTAAGCTTTTTAGAGATTTGATTCCCAGTAAAATCATTAATATTTTCTATAATATTATTAAATCCTCTATTAATTTCTATTTCTTTAGGATATTTTGCTCTTTTTTTAATCTCAACAAAAACTGGAGTAAACGTTTCAATCATAGGTTTGTAAGTGGTAAAGAAACCGTTTATGTCAATTGGAGAATTTTTAATATTTTTTTCATAAATCCCAAAGATTAAAGTCGAATTATCACCATTGATAGCAATTATATCATTTTTCTTGAATTGTAAGTATTCTAAATTCTCTTTTTTAGCCATTGCTAGGGCATGATTATTTTCGTGAGAATCTGAAGCTATTATTTTTATTTTTAGACCTGAAGATTTAGTTTCTTTGGACACCTTTCCATCTTTAAATTTCGATTTTAATTCATCTACTTGATCTTGTTCTGGTTTTTCTTCAATTTTCTTAATTTTTGAGCAATCTTTTTTCCATTTTTCAATAGCTTCTAAAAGGAGATATTGAGTATTTGAATCCAAATGTTTTCTAATGACTAAAAGTCTATTCAGCCAGCCTTGAATACTGTCAATAACCATAGATTCTGGATTAATTTCTGATATGAATGCTAAAATGTCAGCAACATCATGACTTAATTCAAATCCTTTAAGTTCTGAGACTTTTTTGGCTAAGGCATCAAATTTTTCTACAATTTCCTTTTTCTGTTTCTTATTAATTGTTGGTCCGGTATGTGCAGGTTTCTTTTGTGCAGTAGATTTTTGAGAAATTTTCTGGGTTAAACTTTGGTCTTCAGAATAATCCAATTTAAATTTTTCTAAAGGAATAAAATCTTCAATCGAAGGAACAATTATTGTTATTTCCTCTTTACAGTTATCTAATAACCTTGATAAGATTTCTTTAATCTTTTCATAACTATTTATTTTCCAAAGTTTTTCCTTAGGATCTTTATTAAACTTAATATGATCAGATAAAACAGTATAAAGTGATTTCTCTAGTGCCTGAAAGTTTTCTGAAGATGGAGCACCAGAGGTTATTGAAAGTTCCTGAACTCTTTTATCAACTGATTCTCCGAGCTGTCTTATGAACGTTTTGAAGGCCTCAACTTCAGTTTTTGCATTAGGGGAATCTAAATTTCTAACTATATCCTTAAATTGAGTAAACATGTTCGTTACAATGTCTTCTGATTCCGAAATTTTCTGTTTCACTGAGTTTATTAGCCTGCTAAAATCACGAGCATCAACACCAGATTGCAATCTAAGAGGCGTTATCATTTCAATAACGTCATTTAAAATGACTTGAGCAAACTTTTTTACGTTTTCTTCAACCTCAGACAATATTTCCGTTGTTTGACTAGAATTTTCTTTATTGCTTAGTAAATCAATCAACTCGCCACTAATTTGTTCGAGATCTTGGAATAAATTTTCACGAAATTTTTCAGACATTTGATCCGCTCTTGCTACATCTATTTCTTTATTATCAGGAACCTCAGCTAAACTATTTAAGCTGTTTAAAATTGCTGAATACGGAGGAATAATAATATAGTGTGGAACTGAACCAGAATATGCAGGATTTACAAGTAGGACTAGCTTTTTTTCAATAAGATCATCAACTATTTGTTTTACTTCTTTATCTGAAACATTGGGGATAATAGATTTGATCTCACTAAAAGTATAGGGAAATTTACCTAAGCCCTTTAAATAAATGTTAATGGCATTATCAGAAAGATTAAAAGATTTTAAAAGCGCTTTCATTTTAAAAACCCAAAATTTGATTTTAATATAGTGAATTTAATCATCTTATTATATCATGAAAGAACTTATTTTTTAATATTCTGAAAAAGAAAATTCTGATAATATTCAGATAATAGAGGTAAATACATATGAGATTGCTATTTTCAATACTTAAAAATAGCAAAACTTTTCTTTTGCAAATTTTTATATTACAAGAGTTTTATAGATTTAATAAGATTTAATTTATAATTTTTGATTATTTAAAAGCGAGGATTGATATATTTGCCAAGTCGTCGGGGAGATGGGACGCTTGTATTTAAAATCTGTTTCTATGGCCCAAGCTTAGGTGGAAAAACCACAGCACTAGATTGGGTTTATAAGCGTGAAGGTCTGGCAACAGGGGATATGCAACAGATACAAGATCCAACTGGACGTACATTGTTTTTCGATCGTGTAGTTGCTAGGGTATCAAATGTAGTGTTTCAAGTTTATACCGTTGCAGGTCAGAGGCGTCACAAATTCCAGCGTCAAACAGTTCTGAAAGGTACAGATGCAGTTATTTTTACTTGGGATTCTTTAATTGACCAATGGGGCGAGAATATTTGGAGTTTAAAGGAATTACTCAGATTTTATGGTGATAAACTCATACCTCCAGAAGCATTTGCTCCTCCTGAGGTCCCGACTGTAGTTTTAGCCAATAAACGCGACCTAGAAGAGATTGTAGAGATATCTAAGATACGACAGGCTCTTGATACTGCTAAATTGAATCATGTTTTAATATATGAGACAATTGCAATAACAGGAGTTAATGTAAAACGAGCATTCGTATATGCAGCTCGTCAAGCAGTTCTGAATCATTATAAAAAGCTTTCAGGAAAGTCGATGGAATCTGCTTAAACCAGAACTTTTCTATTATAAATATACTATTTTTGGTTCTATTTTTTCTTTAGATATATTTAAGTAGCCATAAGAGTTTACATCTGTAAATCTTCTATCGGTAGGCGAGCCTGGACTGATATAATATTTTCCATCTCTGCTTTTTTCATTGAAAGGCCGGTGAACATGCCCAAAAATGATGATGTCATATTTTGATAAATGGGATTCTCCTTTTAGACGATTAATAATATTATCTGGACCACCTGTGCCATGAGTTATAAGAATTTTATGTCCATATAACTTCAATTCTATTTCTTTAGGTAATTCTTTCGAGATTTTTGAGTTATCCATATTCCCTGCAATCGCAATAACTTTCTCCGTTCCAAAGATATCTTTAAGTTTTTCATATACTTTATGGGTTGTAAAATCTCCCACATGAATTAAATAATCAATATTTTTTTCTTGAAATTCATTTATTATAAATTCTGGGATGTTTGGACCTCGTGAAGGGATATGAGTATCACCGATAAGCCCAAATAATAATTCTTCTTTATTAGTCTTGATCATCTTTTTCGGCTTCTTTCAATCTAATCTTAGTTACTTTTAAAGCAAAATTGATTAGTTCATCCAGATTTTTCCATTTTCCTTTTTTTAAAACGTCTTGAATCCAGTAAAAAGTATCTTGTTCAATAGCTACAGTTGTAAAAATTGGTTTTAAAGATTTTTCTTTTTCTGAACCTGCTTTATTTAATAACCATGAAACTATATTTGAAACTAAATTGAAATTTTCAGCAGATTTAATTCCATACGATTTACTTAAGCTTGAAAAAATTGAGAGATTTCCTATAACAACAACTTTGCCTAAATGATAGTGTATGGTACCAATTATTGGAAGGTGTTGATCAGATTCATCTTGCCACTCATCTCCATTAAAATAACTATGCCATGAGGAGTTTTTAGAAGAAAATGCAATAATACTAATATCAATATTATCATTTTCAACGGATTTATCTACTGATAAAGTACAGCCATTAGAATGAATGATTTTTTTAAGATCTCTTGTAATAAAGTGACTTTTAAAATCTTTAATAATTGGATGTGAGTTTTTTTTTATGAAATCTTTATTATCATATAAGCGATCAGAATTAAATCTTATACCGAAATTTTGAGCCAGTTCAGACAAGTTGTTTTTATTTTCATAATCACCACCTCCATCATTAATTATTAGGAGGCTCCCCCCTTCTTCTACATATTTAACTAAATCTGCAATTTCATCTGGATCCAAATTAGGTCCTAGATGAGGAACCCCAATTATAAAGAGATTGTACTTCTTAAGTTTTTCATATGTTAAACCAGCTTCAATTTTTCCCAATTTAAAATCAGAATCAAAAAAAAACTGAATAAAATCAGTAAACGCATTATTTTCAATAGTCAATTTATTATTATGAGAGTGATCAAGCCCAATAGCTATTTGTTTTGTCATAAGATTGTCAATTAGTATTTATTTATCATAATTGAATTATTACTATCTAAATATTCCTCACCTAAGTATAAATCTTTACTGTTTATTTGTTGATAAGTTTTTTAATGTAATAAATGCGCTTCCGAGTTGAACACGCACTAGTTTTTGGATGGAAATAACCTCAATTTTAGTTCTGCTTAAGATTTCATTTATTTTTTGTTCGATCCAATTGTCATAGTTCTTTTTAACTATTGTAATTTCTACTTCATTTTCTGGGTGATTAATAAGTACCTCATCACATATCCTTGTAATCATTGAAGCATTTAATAAATCATACCATGGTTTTGACACGTTTAGGTCAAAAGCTTGAGCTACTGAGGCTTTCCCATTATAAAACGAGGAAGTCTTTGCCTCATGAATTTGAAGGCTAATTAATGATCCTCTTCTCCACAGATAATCCTCTACTGCGGTATAAATTCTTGTATTCTTGTTGGAGTATTTTCTTATTGACCTAAACACCTTCTTTGAATGTTTATAAATTTCTTTTATATATTCCAAAGATTCTAAACGTAGAGTTCTCCTTTTATAGTTTGATAGCGAAATATCTCCAATAGTTTTATCATAGAAATAAGGAATTTCACACGTAAATGAAAAACATTCTTTATCAGTAATATGTTTAAGGTAATCAAAAGAACTTGTACCGCACTTAATTACTTGCTGCGGATTTTCAACACCTTCAGCTTCAAAAGAATCATACAGTTCTTGAACTCCAGTTGGTTGAAAGAATCCATCTTGAAATTTTTTTATAGAGGACATTTCAGGTTCTCCTAAATGCAAAGGCAATTTTTCTTCGGTTACGAAATTAACTAAATCAGTACACAAATTTCCTATTTCACGTGAAATATAAAAGTAAACGCCTCCAAAACTAGAATTATGAAAACTATAAGTAAACTTTGGTTTTATATCATTCATTAAATCCATTAAAGCGCGGGTTTCTGGTAATGGAGAATTGAAATGTAGTTTCTTATATTTCACAGGAAAAGTCCAATCAACTTGTTCAAATGTTGCAGGTCTATAAAAATTCTTAGCATATTTCAATGGATTGAAATTTCCTTTAAACCATCCTTCATTAAGAATCGCGCCATCGATGTCGATTGCTTTAATTATGTACCATGTATAACCTGATTCTTTGGTAAAGTCAGGATTTTTCACTAAAAACCATGATAAAAACTCTAAACTCATACTTCCTATTGGCTCGTTAGGATGTGGAAAAGCATACAAAAGTGCATTCTTTTCTCCTTGTCCAATCTTCAGACAATAAATTGGACGGCCCTCTCGTGATTTTCCAACTTTTTTTAATTCAACATTTTCAAATTCAATTGCTAAATTCTTACTAGAAGTGTCTAATTCAGCAATAGTCATGAATTCTTTATATTCTGGGATGTGATCCAAAATTTCTTCAAGATTCATCTATTTGAAACCCATAAATTAATTGAAATTCGCTTTTAGGTAAATAAAAGAATTTAATTTTCTTTTCTTTATAAAACTTTCATATAAAATACAACAAGCTATAGTTTTAATATTACAGGAAATTTAATTTATTTATGTTAAAAAAGAATTATAAGGATGTAGACGAACAGGAAGCGGTACTAGCCGATGGTACAAAAGTGAAAGGAATTTACATTAGATGGTTGATTGATGAAAATATCGGAGCAAAGAATTTCGCAATGAGAAGAATTGAAGTTAAACCAGATCAAAGTGTTCCTCTTCATAATCATCCAGAAGAACATGAGATTTATATTTTAGAGGGAAACGGAAAATTTCATAATGATAAAGGGGAAGTTGAGATTGCAAGTGAAGGAGATTTCATTTATATTTCACCTAATGAAAAACATGGAATAGATAATATAGGAAAAGGTGATCTAATATTTCTATGTCTAATTCCATATTTAAAAAGTAAGTCGTAATTCAAACTTTTTCTTGTTCACACTTTCCAATCGCTACCACATAATCTTTTTCATATAGTTTGATGACTCTTACACCTTTAGCAGTTCTATGTGTTATTCTTATTGAATCAACAGGTACTCTTATCATCTGTCCTTGCTCTGTGCCAATTAATAAATCCATATGTTTAGCTATTTTTATGGCAATAACTTCATCTTTTTTCGCTTTATCTAGTGTGATGTTTTTTACACCTTTAGCGGATCTCCCAGTCTTTCGGTACTCACGAACGTATGTCCTTTGCCCATAGGCATTTTGAGTTAGAGTTAATATGATATCATCATTAGATACAAGAAGAGTATCAATCACTTCATCATTTTCTCTTAATTCTGCTCCTTTAACTCCCATAGAATTACGTCCTAGTTCTCTTAATTCTGATTCATCAAATCTAACAGCATATCCTAATTTAGTAGCAATAAAAATATCTTGAAGTTCATTTGAAAGTCTTTTAACACTAATTAATTCATCATCAGGTCTAATTCTTTGAGCTCTTACTCCCGTACTTCTAAATTTTGAGAATAATTTTAAGGGAGTCTTCTTAATAATCCCATTTCTAGTTGTCATGATTAGCATTTCGTTAGTATTGAAGTTATTAATTGGAATCATTTCAGAGATATTTTCACCCGATTGTAATGGGATGAAGTTGATAATTGGTTTTCCCCGGGCGGTTCTCTTTTGTAATGGAATATCATAAGCCATGATTGAATATACTCTTCCTTTTGAAGTAAAAACTAGTATTGTATCATGAGTACTGCAAACAAATAAATCGGTAATGAAATCTTCTTCACGTACGGTCATCCCTTTTTTACCACGGCCACCACGTCTTTGAGCTTGGTATTCTTTCAAAGAGATTCTTTTGATATATTGATTTTTAGTGAAAATTACAATGGTAGTCTCTTTTTTAATTAGATCTTTCCTTTCAATTTCTTTTACTTCATGATGTTCTACCATTTTTATTTCGGTTTTTCGTTCATCTCCATACTTCTTGATTAACTCAGTTAAATCCTTTTTTATTATTTTTAAACGAAGCTTCTTTTGTTTCAGAATTTTATTATAATTTTCAATATCAGATTTTAAAGAGTTTTGTTCATCCACTAATTTTTGTTGCTCTAGATTTGTTAGTCGAGATAAAGGCATACTCAGAATTGCCTGAACTTGAATATCACTTAATTCATAAGAAGATTTTAATTTGATTTTAGCTTCATTTGTATCTTTAGAGCTTTTAATAAATTTACTACATTATCAATATCATTTAATGCGATCAATAACCCTTCAACCCTATGAAGTCTTTCCTGTGCTTTCTTAAGAAGATATTCAGTTCTCCTAGAGATTATAATTAATCGATGTTCGATATATTCATTGATAATCTCTTTTAGGTTGAGTATTTTTGGTTGCTTACCCTCATTAATTAAAACTAAATTAGTGATATTAAAAGTAGTTGAAAGACGAGTTCTCTTAAAAAGAATATTCTTTACTATTACTGGTTGGGCATTCTTGGTTAAATCCAAAACAATACGCATACCTTTTCTATCAGATTCATCACGCAAATCTCTAATATCTTTAAGAACTCCATCTTTAATCAAATTAGCAATAGATTCAATCAAACCTGTTTTATTAACTAAGTACGGAATTTCTGTAATAATTAAGCTTTTCTTCTTATCAGATGTTTCAGTCTCAATTTTTCCACTAATATTTATTGTACCATTACCAGTATGATAAGCATTGTAAATTCCATTTGTATCTGTAATAATACCTCCTGTTGGAAAATCAGGACCTTTAATTATTGCTATAAGTTCTTCTATAGAAATGTCAGGATCATCTGCGGTTGCGATAATTGCGTTACAGACTTCAGTCAAATTGTGTGGCGCCATAGATGTTGCCATCCCTACAGCAATTCCTTTAGTGCCATTTAATAAAATATTAGGAAGCTTAGCGGGTAAATATAGAGGTTCAGAGGTACTATTATCAAAATTAGGTTGAAAATCTACAGTCTCTTTATCAATATCCTCAATTAATTCATTTGAGATTTGAGATAATCTCGCTTCTGTATATCTATAAGCTGCAGGAGGATCTCCATCAATAGAGCCAAAATTTCCTTGTGGATGGATCAAAGGATATCTTAATGAAAAATCTTGTCCCATCCTTACTAAAGAATTATACACAGCCATATCGCCATGGGGGTGATAATTTCCTAAGGTTTCGCCTACAATTTTTGCACATTTTACATGAGAGCTTGTATAATACCAATTATTTTCAGCCATTGCATAAATAATACGCCGATGAACGGGTTTTAGTCCATCTCTGACATCTGGAATGGCCCTTCCAACGACTACACTCATAGCATAATCTATATAGCTGCTCTGCATTTCATCTTTTAACAAAATCTCTTCAATCTGTTCTGAAGCCATTTATGACCCTTTTTATTTTAAATTTTTTTGATTAAATAAGTCAGATTTAAACATCTAACGTTTTAACTTCATCAAAATTACTAATAATGAACTTTTTACGGGCTTTAACTTCTTTACCCATTAATTTAGTAAAAATTAAATCATTTTCTAGATAATCTTCGTAAGTTACTTTTTTTAGTGTTCTAGTTTCTTTATTCATAGTTGTATCATAAAGTTCATCTGAATTCATTTCACCAAGTCCTTTATAGCGCTGAGTCTTAATTGAATCCACATTCTTTAATTTATATTTTTGCTTGATATTTTTAAGTAAATTCTCTTTTTGCTTATCTGAATAAACATATTCTTTTGTTTTCTTATAGGATATTTTATATAAGGGAGGTACAGCAATGTATAAATGTCCTTCATCTATTAGAGGTCTTAGATATCTAAAAAAGAAAGTAAGTAACAATGTTTCAATATGAAATCCGTCAACGTCCGCATCACACATGATAATGACTTTATGGTATCTCAACTTGCTTAAATCAAAATTTTCCTCTGCCTCATCACCATTTTCTCCTGTTTCTCCATTAGTTCCATTTATTTGATTTATTTCTTGAAATCCAACGCCCAAAGCTTTGATTATAGCCTGAATCTCGTTATTTTGTAAGACTTTATCTATTCTAGCTTTTTCAACATTAAGTATTTTACCTCTAATAGGCAGTATAGCTTGGTATGTTCTGTCCCTTCCTTGTTTTGCGGGTCCGCCTGCCGAATCACCCTCCACAATAAATATTTCTACTTTGGTAGGATCATTTGAAGAGCAATCTGCAAGTTTTCCTGGCATTCTCGCACTATCTAATGCTGATTTTCTTCGAATTAGAGATCTTGCTTTTTGGGCTGCCTCTCTTGCAATTTTGGCATTAATTGTTTTCAATACAATCTTTTTACCAATTTGAGGGTGTTCTTCTAAGTATTGAGTTAATTTATCGGTGACTATTTGGCTTATAATTTGTCTAACTTCTGGATTACCTAGTTTGATTTTCGTTTGACTTTCAAATTGAGGATCAGGAAGTTTAACTGAAATGACTGCAGATAATCCTTCTCTTGTATCCGTTCCACTTAGCACATGTCCTTTATATTTCTTTTCCATATAATTTTCTATATAAGAATTAAAGGTTCGTGTTAAGGCAGATTTAAATCCCGTTAGATGAACTCCTCCTTCTATAGTATTAATAGTATTCGCATATGATAAAATGTTAGATTGATATCCTTGATTATATTGCATGGCTAAATCGCAGTATATTGTCTCTCCATCATCATCCTTCATAGAATCTGTTATAAAAATAATATCATTATGTAAGGGTTGTTTATCTTTATTCAGATATGCTATAAACTCTTTAATTCCACCTTCATAATGAAATTCTTCTTTTTCATCATTAAATTTATCATGAATTTCAAATCTTGTATGTGGAGTAAGAAATGCTAGTTCTCGCATTCTTGAACTTATTGTGTGCTCATTAAAAATAGGTTCATTAGGATCAAACTCAAAAATCTCTGTATCAGGGTAAAATGTTATTTTAGTGTAAGATTCTTTTGATTTAACTTCTTTAACTTCAGGGTCTGATGCTTTTTTCCCTTTAGAAAACTTTTGTGTATAATATTTACCGTCTCGACAAACTTCAACATTCATCCAATCAGTTAAAGCATTAACAACTGATAATCCAACACCATGTAGACCGCCAGAAATTTTATAACTTTTACTATCGAATTTACCTCCAGAATGTAAATGCTCCATAATCACTTCAAGAGCAGGTTTTTTAAATTCTGGATGAATATCAAATGGAATCCCTCTCCCATTATCATGTACTTGAACGGAATTATCTTTATAGAGAGTAACTTTTATCTCATCAGCAAACCCTCCCATCGCTTCGTCAACAGAATTATCCAAAACTTCAAAAAT
>JABAHP010004220.1_pt3 | contig 12381 bp, 15 predicted proteins | sample 7062081 | NCBI WGS metagenome assembly JABAHP01 (sample SAMN14534357, study PRJNA622989) | marine sediment metagenome | biome: marine biome [ENVO:00000428]; feature: marine pelagic biome [ENVO:01000023]; material: deep marine sediment [ENVO:00002113] | place: India: Gulf of Kutch | collected... | reverse complement strand
CCAGTTAAAAGAAGAACAATTAAAGAGAGAATACTGGATGGAATCAAAAAAGACAAAAAATACATTGACATCGCAGAAGAATTAGGAATATCAAGATGGACGGTAAAAAAAGAAGTATTTAAAATGCAGTACAATAGTGACCCCCGGCTTCATTCAGCCAAAAAGATACAGAAAAAAATCCAGAAGAAAAAGTTTGAGGAACTGAGATCACAAATGAACCATGTAAAACAGAACAAAGAATTTGTTAAATCAACTGGAATAACCTTGAAAGAAAAAACCTTCAGAAACATGGTTGAATTCTACCAAGAAGAGTTGCTGGATGCTTTAACATCCTCAAATCAAGGAACACAGATAAGCAAACTACCCAAAAACATCAAGAACACATTAAAGAAAAACGATATAATAACAGATACTTCACACACCAAAGAATTAACCCCAAAAGCAAAACAATATCTTAAGACGATTTCCCCCCAGGAATGTTCTTGAGGAGACCCTAGTTAACATTTGATTATCTGCTAGCATTACAGAATAACCAAATTGTGATAAAGGTATTTACCGGTTAAATCATTGGAAGGCAAACAGTCGATATCACGCTTAATATTAAACGTGTTAATCTATGTTCACTCAATTATCTTCAAGTCTACTGCTCGTGGCCCTTTATCTGTGGACTCTACTTCAAACTCGACTTCCTGCCCTTCTTTTAGGTCATAGGTTCCTTGGATTTCGGAATGATGGATGAAAATATCCCCTTCCTCCTCCTCTGCGTCTATGAAGCCGTATCCTCGATTGCTAAGCCATCTTTTAACTACACCTTTCAAACATATTTCACCTCCGATACACCATCAAAGAACAAGTAATTACACGATAATGGCCTAATTTGCTCCATAAGAAATATTCAAAAATATTCAATGAAAGCCTTCAACACTACTTATAATCCACTGCTCTAATACCTTCTTTTAACAGACTAAAACTATTAAATGTTCTTGCACGCACTTACGTTCTGCGTTCTTTTATTCCCCTTTATTAGTAATTATTACTATATATTACTGAAAATGAGCGAAGACAGTATGGAACTTGACTCTAAATGGTTGAACACCCAGGTCGAACTATACAAGGCTCTAGAAGGCTATGAACTAACCGAGTTAAATGAGCAGGGAGGCTACGTTGACTATATCTCAGAGAAAGGGGATGAGAAAAAGCTTCTCAGGGTATTAATCACGGACAATTTTACCGATGCTAAAGGGTACATTAACGATGTTGAGGAGATCATACAGGATTCTGAAAAAAAGGAAATTGATAAGGCGACAATTCTGGCTAAAATGTTGAGCAAAGCAAGCAGAGAATTGGTTAAAACCGATGGAAAAATAAGCTTCGTTTCAGAGGAATTCAAGCCATTATACACCCCCTTTGAACTAATGCTGGCAGTTGGAAAAAAGGTTGAAGAATTGTGCACAGTCAGATGCGGGAAACTTCCTTCGAAAGAAGAGGAGTGTAAAAGCAGCCAAAAGTGGGAGATGCCATGCCAGGTTAGAAGGGTCAGTGATGATGCAGATTTTCATGCGGAGATGCAGTGGACTGACCTCCTTTACGATGATTTCTCCAAGCTTGTTGAATTGGAAATAGTTTAATCGGATCAGTGAATTATCCGAATTATTATAAGTAGTAAGCGGTTAAATATGGTAAAGCATACCCGTTTTAGTTGAATTTATGATTTCTTTGAAGTATGCTTTCAAGGTAGTGGAAATAGGTGCTGAACCAGAAATCGGTTAGAAAATGTCCTGAGTGTGATAGTTCTAAGTTTATAAGAGACTCCCAATCGGGTGAAGAGATTTGCGGGGAATGCGGGATCGTTGTTTCATCTAAGGACATAGACTTTGGACCTGAATGGAGGGCATTCACTATTCAACAAAGAGAGAGTCTTCCCAGGACTGGTGCACCAACAAATATAATGATGCATGATAAAGGGCTTTCAACCGTAATAGGCTGGAGAGACATCGATGGCACAGGCAAGAGAATGAAGCAGAGCCAGAAGCTCAAGTTTTACCGTCTTCGAAAATGGAACAGGAGGACTCGTATAAGCGAGTCCAAGCAACGTAACCTTGCTTATGCTCTAGGCTACATAAGCAATATTGGAAATGAGTTAAACCTTCCCAGAAACGTCATTGAAACTGCCTCAAGCATATACCGGAAAATCATAAAAAAAGGCGCCACTAGAGGAAGAACAATAAAGTGCTTGGCTGCATCATCAATCTACGCGGCATGCCGCCAATGCAACGTAATCAGAACCCTTGATGACATTGCTGAAAAAACCCAATACTCCAAGAAAGAACTAGCGAGAACATACCGTTTCATGCACAAGAATATCGAATCCGACATACCGTTGTACAGTCATCAGAAATACGTCTCCAAGTACGTCAGCCAACTAAGGCTAGGCGGAGAGACGGAGATAATAGCCTTAAAAATACTCTCAGAAGCAATCCACCAACATTTAACCGTAGGAAGGAGCCCAAGAGGAATAACGGCTTCTTGCGTGTATATCGCGTGCCTCATGAATGGTAAGAAAAGAACTCAGGGCGACATAGCAAAAGTTGCTCAGGTTACCGAAGTAACAATCAGAAACAGGTACAAAGAGCTTATGAAGAAGCTTGAGTTAATAATAAAAATATGAAATTGCCCTGCGCCCCCTCACGCGTGCTTCATATTTAGTCATGTGATTGCGTTTACTGGAGTATTTTTCCTCCAGCATTTTCGATCTTTGTTAATGCGTTTTGGGTGTATGCATCAGTTTTTATTCTAAGGGCGACACCTATTTTTCCTCTTCCCAGTAATTTATCATAGCCCAATTCCGGTAGGTTCACTTCAAAATCTTCATTTAAACCTTCAACACCGTATTCTTTTAGAATTAAATTCTCTAATTCACCAACGTTTATGGTCTTCAATGTTTTATAGGAGGAAGGTGGTTTGAACCCTCTATGCTCATATCTGTCAGGTTCATATTTAATGGTCCTTATCCAGAAATGTTTTCGCCCTCCTGCTTTTCCTTTCCCTCCTCTGCCGCCGGATCCACGGTGTTGTCCAACTTGGCCCCATCCACAGTATCTTGATCCTCTCTGTTTTCTAGATTTCTTTTTTCTCGTAGGCATTTAGTGTCGCCTCTTGACTTTAAGGTCTGAAAGCCTGTGCAAACTCTATCCAGTTTTCAACATTTTCCAGTTTTGGGGGGCGTTTTGTAATCTTTTCTTCTTCATTCACCGCCAGGAGGTTTGCCATCAGTATTTCGGGGGCGTACTGTGTGATGTCTTCCATGTTTCTGATGTGCGCTGCATGCAGAAGTAGCTGATATTTTGGCCCTACGCCCGGTATCTGGTCAAGATCTGAAGAAGGTATATCTTCTTCTGCTTGTTTTTCCCCTACAGGAATATCCTCTACAGTCGTTTCTGTTTCCTCTATTCTGTCTTGACTGGATACAATTGTTTTGATTTCCTGTGCTTCTTTTCCTTTTGGAGTCTCAACTACGTTGAACTCAACTTCCTGGCCTACGCTGGGTATCTCGTATCTGGGATAGTTTGATATATGAAAAAATATGTTATCATCGCTTTCCTCTGTCTCGATAAATCCATATCCTCTATATGAGAGATATTTCAGAATTTTTCCTTTCAAAATATAAAAACTCAACTACTCCACCTCCTTAATTTCTTAAATAAGTTACGCACGCGCATGGGCCGAAAAATACTTAATATCTTTTAGGTACGCGCACAATAATCCGACAAATGTCTGAACAAAAGGAGAACCTAGAGAAGATATCGAGCAGCCTGGAGGTTTTATCAAGCCAAAACAAAGCCATCATCTCCCTACTTAGCAGATTAAATAATGTCGAACAATGGATTCGAGACGAAATAGTAAAAGGAAAACGACAGGACACAAGAATGGGTTATTTAAGGGGTTATAATGCATGTGATGGAACAAAGACTCAGTCAGAGATAGCTGATATTATAGGCGTCGATGTGAGCACTTTTTCACGTGTCAGCGATAACTGGGAGGAACTTGGAATTGTTTACGCCGTACCAACTCCAGACGGGAAACCTTCGGGGAAGTATTATAAAAACATCCTTCCACTCGAAGTTGAATAAAGTGTTCACCATCTAATGTTCATTGCACATACGGAGTATCCATATCGCACCAAGAGTTCAAGAAATATAAAACCCGAAGAAGTTCAATAACCGTGCGCGCGGGTGGTGGCGCGTGGAATGGCAGGTAAAGAAACCCCAGCCACAGTACAGAAAACATCAGGAGAATAACCACACGTAAATATAAGAATGGAGAATTTTACATTAAATGACAGAAGAAGGGCTGAAGATAAGACACGTAGTTCTGGACGTGTTGAAACCCCATATCCCACGGTTATCGGAGTTCGCAGTCTATTTAGCGGGGCTGCACGGTGTTTCCAAGGTTGACATAAGCGTTGTTGAAATGGATCAAAGAACCGAGTCGTTAAGAGTTATCATCGATGGTGCAGATATAGATTTTGAAGAGCTACGGGAAAAGATGCTTGGATACGACGCTGTTATCCAGAGTTTGGACCGAGTAGTAGTTGAATAAATGAACCTGTGCGCGAACTCATAAAGGGGTGTTGGCACTCAACTAAACTTTTGAAGGATTGGATAAAAACCTTAACTCAAACGACATGACGTTTATAGCCTGTGCTTCAATATTTTACAGTGAAGATTGATGGCTGAAAGATGGGTTGAGAGGAATAAACGGTCCCTTGAAAGGCTAAGAGCGCAAACGGAGAAAAAAGATAAGGATAGGCTTGAAAACGTAAAGACGATGGGCAGGTGTCTCTACCTGATGGGAAGAAGCCTCTCCGGGTGGTCTACGTGGGTTGGCAACCCCAGAACGATGGCTAACTTCACTCAGGAGGAGCTGGAGGAGATGGAGGCAAAGTTAGTTGAGTTTACCGAAGCTTTTCTGGAATACGATATAAAAGTCTCCGAGATGGGCTTGGATAAAGGATTGAGCAAAAGAGCCCAGCAAACGGGTTCACGCCAAGTCCAGTTTGTTGTCTAATTCATATATCTACATATCAACGGAATACGTGCTCTCCAATCTAGGAACATATGTTTAAATTAAGCGGCTTCACTACCGTCATTTGCTCTCTCTACCTCCGAACATATTTGGCAAACAACACCTCTTGGACTAGTTCCCAGTATTAGGACTGTTTCCTTACCTCTGTTGGGGTATTCAGGACAGTTCGGGTTCCAATGCCACCTCTCATCATCACCAGTAACCCTCTTCACATATTCTGGCATTACAGAATTAATCCCATCAAAACTGATTAACATTATGCGCGCGCTAAAGTAATCTTTTTAATTGATTCAATATTTTTGCTTTTTCTAATTATGTTTGGGTTGAAAAAGGTTCTCTGGCACCTTTTCCTTGTAAATCTCGCAATAGGGTTCACTAGCCAGTTTATTGTTCCCCTGTTCCCCCTTTACTTGGTTAGCCTTGAAGCAACGGAGATTCAGATCGGGTTAATATTATCTCTGGCAAGCGTTGTTACAACCTTGTTAATGATCCCCAGCGGTGTTCTGATGAACAGGATGGGTAAAAAAAACATGTTAATTACCAGCGTCGCGCTTCTCTTTCTCTCACCCTTATTGATTGCTTTTTTTAACAATCTAGCCGTTGTAACGCCCCTGTACGTCGTTTTCAGTTCCTCCTTGGCGTTTTTCATAATACCCAGAATGGCTATGATCACGGAGAATACTTCCCCCAGTAATCGGGCAACCGTTTTAGGTGTTATGAACAGTGCATGGCCTATCGGTGGGATTGTTGCTCCTACTCTCAGTGGTTACCTTATTGAGAACTATGGATGGACTCCAATCTTTCTTGTCTCTTCCCTGTTAATGGGGCTAAGTATTATCCCCGTATTAAAGCTACCCAGACAGGAGGAAGCAATCGTCATGAGGACTGGTTCACCCATCAAAATATCGATTTGGGATAGAAAATATCTCAGCTTCATGGTTTTCATTTCCTTATTCCAGCTTTTAATGGGAACCTTGGAGGGAAGTAATGGAACAATACTTCCTCTTTACCTTAAAAACCAGATCTCACTGTCCCCTTCTACCATCGGATTGTTTTTCACCCTGCCAAGCGTGTTAGGGCTATTCACACAAGTTCTAAGTGGATTGCTGGCTGACCGATATGGAAGGAAAAAAATTCTTGTCCTATGCTTAGTGCCTGCGCCATTCCTATTCGGTTTATGGCTGTTCACAACCAACTGGATTCATTTAATAATAGCCTACACCATTATAGTCAGCTTCTGGAGCATGACATGGTCACCTAGTATGGCTCTATTATCTGAATACGTCCCCTCGGAACTGATTGGCACCGCGGTTGGAATTAGAATGACCAGTATGCGCCTTGGAATGACTATAGGCCCCATACTCTCCGTATTCTTGTACACCTCGATCAGTCACACAACCCCCTTCCTCGCATCAGCCATAATGGTTATGATGGCAATAATCTTCGGATCCTTAATCAGAGAAACACCAGATGAGAAGAAGGAGTCTGTGCCCCTGCACTCAAACTAAGTATATTCAGATCGTGCGCGCGCGCGTCAAAAATAATATTCCTTTTCAAAGGCGTGAAAGCCGTTTAGAGTTAGGGTATCTGTTATTCGATGTTCTCGCGTGCTGGGTTGAAGGGTTATATTTCCCCATGGGAGTTCAGTGTTGTCTGTTATGCAGTACCGTAGATTGGGTAAGACGGGTTTGGACGTGTCTGTGATTGGGTTTGGCTGCATGAAGTTTCCCGAGGATGACGAAGAGGCGGCTTCCCTGATCCGGCGAGCGGTGGATCTTGGCATGAACTATTTTGATACTTCTATTACTTATTGCCGTGGCAGGAGCGAGAACCAGCTCGGGTACGGCTTGAAGGGCATTAGGGACGACGTCTACGTCTCCACCAAGAGCATGATAACGCCCCGCACAACGGGGGAGGACATCAGGAGGAACCTTGAGGAGTCCCTGATGAAGCTGGAGATGGATCGGGTTGACTTTTACCAGCTCCACAACTTCAGGCTTGAAAGCTTTCTACAAGCCCGTGCTGGTAGCTACACGGAGCTGGGAGGCCTTTCTACCGCCATGTCGGAGGGAGGGCCCATAGATGCCTTGAAGGAGGCGAGGGATGATGGCCTCATTGACCACATTGGCTTCACCAGCCACGACACCCCCGAGAACGTGATAGAGATCATGAAGACGGGCGAGTTCGAGAGCGTCACACTGTACCATAACATTCTCAAGACCCGGGGATCCCCTGAACCAGCCATAAAATACGCCCACGACCATGGCATAGGGGTGGTCATCATGGGACCCCTGGGCGGCGGAATCCTGGCCGCGCCAAGCTCTGAACTTGAAGCTAGGCTACCCGAGGTTTCCTCCACAGTCGAACTGGCATTCAGGTACCTCCTCACCAACCCCGGGATATCAACCTGCATCTCCGGTATGACAGAGACGAGTGAGGTGGAGATGAACGCTGGGATCGCCAGCAACTTCCAACCCCTAAGTGAGGAAGAGATGGAGGGGGTTCAAAAGGTGATCGCCCACTACGAAGCGTTGAGTGACCCCTTCTGCACCTACTGCAGCTACTGTAAACCATGCCCCAGAAACGTGGATATCCCCCAAATCCTAAGGGTAATGAACGTCGCCAAAGTCTATGGGTTAGAAGAATGGGCTATCAACCGTTACAAACAGGTTAAAGCATTCGGATGGGGGGCTGAAAGATGCGTTGAATGCGGGGAATGCATAGGGAAATGTCCAAACGCAATAGACATTCCTGAACGGCTTAAAGAGGCACTCGCCCTTCTTGAACCAGCTGAAAACCCCTAACCATATCAAAATGTGCTCAATATTGCACACTCGTTAGAAACCTTAGCGTAATCTCGGCTAGGATATCTGGGTTGGTAGGGAATCTAAGTCCCCGAATGAGAAGTAGCCGGGTTTACCTGTTTTTCTTGGGATTATAGTTTCATTGACAAAGCTGTTTAAGAAGACATAGGGTTCGACCCTGCTGTTTAGGAATCCGTTTCTGTTCAGAGTCTTCTGGTAGCTGTGCCCTTCTGAGGCGAGGATATTAACTATGTTCACCCCTTGAAGGTCGAAGTCTGTGACTGCATGCTTGAGGAGTTCGTCAACGACGTCTAGCCTGCCGGGTAAAGCCATCAACTCCATAATGAAGCCCACGGAGTAATCCCGCCTTATGCGGTTGACCCTTATGACGCAGCACCCCAGGATCTCCTCTTCGAGAGGATCATGAGCGGTTTTCACCGTGAACTCTCCAGCCCGGGGGTCTGTGTACCTCCAGTTCAGGTATTCCTGGTCTCTCTCAACCATGAAGGGGTGGTTGGAGGCTACCTCCTCTGTTAACGAGTTAATCTCCGGAGGGAATTCATCTAGATCACTGATCTCAAATTTTGGGGCTGACCTGTCACGTTTTTCCAAGCTGTTTCTGATTGAATTCAAGGTTTTTAGCACGGTGTAGCCCGCTTTACTTAACAATGGGTTTGGGACGGGCATGGCCTGTAACTGTTTATCGATGTCAAGTATTCTCACAAAGTTGGTGATTTTAAATGGCAATGATGGGCGTGCACGCCTCTTCCCATAAGATATGTAGATGGGGTTTGATGAAGCCCAGTAAGTGAATTTGGCTCCCAACCCTGCGAAATGGTTATTCTGGTAGTCTATGATTTTGCTGGAGATCCGTCTTCGCCTGTAATCGGGGTGGACCGCTGTGTCAGATGCGTAGAACCCTTTGATTGATTTTCCGGATACTCTTAAGCTGACAGGGTAACCCAGGTTGCAGCCCACAATTCTTCCCATATCTTCCGCTACGGAAATATATGGGGTGCCCTCTGAGCTTAGATACTTCCACCTCCAATGCTCAAGGGGGGAGCAGGCGATATCGTAGTTCGGCCAACCGTCGAAAACCAGATCCAGTAACTCAACTATCCCTTCATCGTCACTCTCTTCGTACAGACGGATCGTAACCTTCTCCAATACATGCTAGCTTAAAAAAAAGAATGATAAAAACCTGTGTGTGCGCCTGTTTGTTATTTATGTGCTACCAATTGGGTTTGATACGTCGTTTATTTCTGGGGAGTCGATTTTTTTAATATACTTGATTTGAAGGTATTTTTCAAGGATCATGTCCTGTACGTTTCTAGGCAGTCTTGTTGTTACCTTCATTATCCCGCATTTAATCCTCTGACCGTACAGTTTTTTATTTGTCCCAGATTTCAGCTGGAATTCCTTGAACCATTGGAAAAATTGCATGGAGGAATCTGTTAATTTACTATTGTTTTTCTTTGCTTCCTCCTGTATTCTGGCCCATTGATGTGGGGCGTTTGTCTTCGGTATTGCTTGTTTTTTCAACCGTTCGTAGATGTTGTGGATGATTGGGAAACCATGTTTCTGTGGGTCAAGTCCGAGAACCATCAGGCTGACGATGCTGCTTAAGCATTTGTCACATGCACCACAGTTATAGAGATTCGTCTTTGTTGAGTAATTACATATCTGAAACGTTGGTATGCTAGGATCATTATAAGTGTAGGTCTCGCACACCTCTTTTATTTTATCAAATCTTTTTCTGTCATCAATATCCGGAACCACTCGTGTACCGCTCCAAAAAATGGTGTCAAGGATTATTGGGTGTGCACCATCAGGGTAAACTTCACTAAAAGTCGACATATAGAGGTTAGCAACACTATCTATGAAGGTCAAAGGAGTGCATACAGTCAATGGGATAAGGCCATGGTTTACCTTGCCCCACCACGTGGGCTCTGGTTGAGGAAAGTTCATGCCATATTTTGCTGTCAGTAAGCCTTCATTGAGCACCTGGCCAATGTTAGTCTCAATAAAGTTACTGTTTACGCCTTCTTTCTCTGAAAAGTATTCAATATTTGCCTTAAATCTATGTATCAGTTTTTTGTTGGTTACTGGAATTGTGCCCCCGATGATAGTGTAAAGTTCGGGTTTGACGTATCTCAGTTTTGTGTATAGATGTGTTGAGTCAACGCCCCCGCTGAACATCACTGCGCGCCCTTGATTTTTCTTCGTGATCCTTACAGGTTTGTTCACGATTAACCTGCCTGTAAAACAGAGGTCGGGGTAAAACTTTATCAAGACTTTTTCAAAAAGCTTCAGAGACCTGCAAAAGTTTTCATCCAGTTCTTCAACAATTAAATCAGCCCCGGTTATCAGGGCAAATGTAAACAGGCAACCTACTCCGGGAATGTTTAGGACCCCGTCTTCGAGGCCTCTGACGCTTCTTTCGTATTTCACATAGAAATAATTGGAAAAAAGATACTTCCGGAGATCTTTCGAAAAGTCAAGGCAATAGAGTATAGTATCGTTTTTTCTCCTAACTGGCTTTAGGAGACGGATAAAACGGTAATCTGTATGCGAGTGTCCTGGCTCTGGCATCAACATTACGCGTGCTTGTATTCCTTTGATTATCTTTGAAGGGTCTTAGCATATAATGCAGAATATAGCAAGGCTCCAATACCAACCCCCACCAGGTCCCTGATGGGATGGTTTATTACCTCGTAGTTTTCATGCAGGTATTTATCGTATTCAACCAGCTTGTCATATGCTGCTTTTTTCAAGGCTTCAATGGTTGGGTTCCCGGATATCTTGTGTTCTGCGTCAAGCGCTTTGTAGAGGCCTCCCAGCTTGAACATTCTGTAAATATCATCGTGGCCCTCTATACCAATTTTCTCAGCAACTGTTGCTTCCCTTTCATGTTTGACAGGGTCGAAGGTGAAAGGAGGGTTACTGACGTTTGTATACCTCTCGATGAGTGGTTCCATGACCTCTATTACCATCTTTTTATGAGGCGTTTCGGTGCTCATATGTGGTAGAGCCTGCTTCCATAGGTCCAGGAGGAGGTTGTTGGCTTGATTCGTCTTATCATCAGCGTACTTCAGGGCCTCTCCAATGGTCGTGTCGCTGATTCTGTCGTCAAGCATCCTCGGCTCATACCAGATACAGCATTCTGGAATGATTATGAATGCATCTGGGTTCATCATCTGGACGTACTCATAAGCATCGCAGCCGTTAATTGGTTCAATATTTCTGTTTCCAGCTGAGTAGTGTCTCACATAGTTTCTTGCCGGGGTAAGGTATTCTGCCTGCATAACGCCGGGGGCCAACATGGTTCCGGGCCTCTTCCTCAGGAAAACATTGAACTTTCCAGCGATGTTCTGCAGGTCAGCGTAGAGATCTGTGCACTTTATGGGGACCATGAAGCTTATGCCACCCCACTTCATCATGTGTAGGGCACTTATCAGATGCATCTTCACGTTATCAAGGATCTTCATCAGTGCCCTTGTCTCTGGGACAGGGCTGTTAAGGTCGAGAGGTCCGAACCGGAAGGGGAAGCATGAGTCCGGTGTTATGGAATAGGGTGTCCTGTAGTAGTTGAGGCTGAAGTTTAAGGGGGTCAGGGGGCCTTTCTGGAACCCTTCGTTTCTCCTCGCCGCGTCTGGGTCGCTGCACTTGATCAGGTACCAGGTGTAGTCGAGTGTCTCACGCGTCTCATCATCCTCTGTGAGTGCCCTGCTGAAGTAGTCTAGGAGGTTTCCTCCGTATGGTTCTTCACTGTTAGGGAAACCATGGACCAGAGCATTGTAGTTTCCATCCCCGATTTTCAAACAGTAGATGGACTCTCCTTCGGTTGATTTCCCGAGGTCGATTAGCTCTACAATTTCGGGATATTCTTCAGCTAAGGCCTTGCTGCTTTTGTTCTGTTCATCAACTGTGAGGAATCTATCCCAGCTGGGAATATTATCCAGGAGGTTTGAGAAATCAATCATGGTTGATACTGAGGTTTCTAAGGTTATAACGATTTTTCAGTGTGAGGATTAGTGTTTGTGCATGTGCACGTTCTCGATGTTAACTACTGAAGGGACGAAGAAACCTGCTAATCCCATTAAAATTATTAAAGATCCGCCGAGTATAAACCAGATTCTTACTCCTACTATGTCAGCAAATGGACCTGCAAAAGCTAACCCAAGGGGAGCCATTGCGGTTGTACTACTCATGAGAATGGCTATTACTCTTCCTTGGATTTCCTTCGGGACTGTTGACTGGAGAATAGCGAAGAATGAACCATTTACTATTGGGTTCATTAGACCGGTCAGAGCCATTCCAGCTACTGCCAGTATGTATAGATTGCTTGGTGCTAATCCGACCAAAAAGACTCCAACGCCCATGGCAACAGAACCTAATAGAGCTGTTGTTATCCTGCTTTTAAAGACTCCAAAAAGGCTTAAAGTTATTCCTCCCGCAACCATTCCGAGACCCATAGTAGTCTCTAGTATGG
>JABAHP010000575.1_pt1 | contig 12383 bp, 15 predicted proteins | sample 7062081 | NCBI WGS metagenome assembly JABAHP01 (sample SAMN14534357, study PRJNA622989) | marine sediment metagenome | biome: marine biome [ENVO:00000428]; feature: marine pelagic biome [ENVO:01000023]; material: deep marine sediment [ENVO:00002113] | place: India: Gulf of Kutch | collected... | reverse complement strand
GACCAGTTCGGTCACGAAGGCCTTCGCGGGATGGGCATGCGTGATTACGCACATATGAACTGGCAGGACATCGGTAGCATCTTTGAGGATATATTCTCTGGTATTGGTGGATTCGGTGATTTGTTCGGGATGGGTGGGAGAAGAAGCAGACGGACTGGTCCGGCGCGGGGCTATGACCTTGAGACCTCCGTCGACCTTACACTGGATGATGTTGCCAAAGGCACAAATAAGACCATAGAATTCACTCGTCAGGATTTATGTCCCGAATGCACCGGCAGCGGCAGTGCAAAAGGGACTACGCCCGGCAAGTGCCCCGGTTGTGGAGGTAGCGGCCAGGTCGCAAGGCGAGGCGGATTCTTCCAGATGGTTTCGACCTGTCCACAATGTAAAGGCAGTGGACAAATCATTACCAATCCCTGCAAAAAATGCAGAGGCACCGGCAGAGTGCCCAAAAAGAGGGTTGTCGACATCAAAATCCCTTCGGGTGTTCACGAAGGACAGGGTATCAGAGTTGCTAACGAGGGTGAGCCCGGACAAAGTGGCGGGCCAAGAGGTGACTTGTACTGCTACGTCAGAATAAAACCGCACGAATTCCTGCAACGAGACGGAAATAACCTGATTGCAATTGTCCCCATAAGTTTTACTCAGGCAGCCCTTGGCACTACTATTGATGTGCCGAGCCTGGACGGTCCGAGAAGGCTCAAGATTCCATCGGGAACGCAATACGGCAGCGTCTTCAGGATAAAAGGCCAGGGCCTGCCCGATATACGAACCGGCAGAACAGGTGACGAACTCGTTCAAATTACTATCGAAACGCCGAAGAAACTAAACTCAAAGCAGCAGGAACTGCTGAGAGAGTTTGCCAAAACAGAAAACAAAACCGTTTCCCCACAGTCAAAAAGCTTTTTCGAGAAACTGAAAAAATACTTTGGTAACAATCGATGAAAAAGAAAAAATCAGAAACTCCCCTCAGGCAAAAAAAAACTGAGGCGGACAGGAATGAGTTGGAAGAACTCCGCGTCAGAATAGACAATGTGCAAAAGGAAAAGGACGAGCTTTTTGCAAAATTGCAAAGAGTCAGCGCAGACTACGACAACTTTCAGAAACGCACCGCAAGGCAAATTGTCGATACGATCGGCTATGAAAAAGAGAAAATCATAAAAACGATCTTGCCTGCTCTGGACAATTTCGAACATACGCTGCAAAATGCACAATCGGCTGAAAATGTTGATACGCTTCTTAAGGGTATACAAATCATTTACGACCAAATGCTTGATATCTTGAAGTCACATAATGTGGAGCAGATAAAGGCATTGGATGAAATATTCGACCCGGCTCTGCACGAAGCTATGATGCAGAAAACAGAGAAAGAAAAAGAAGAAAATATCGTACTGGAAGAGTTCCAAAAAGGATATAAACTCAACGGCCGGATCATCAGACCGAGCAAAGTAATCGTCAACAAACTTACACAGGAACAACCGGCCAAACAGGATGAAGAACCACCGGAACAAACAACTAACGAGTACCAAATTAAAGATACGGAATAAACGTTATGCCGACTTATGAATATATATGCCAAAATTGTGAATGCGAGTTTGAGCGGTTCCAGTCAATAACTGCAAGACCTCTGCGGAAATGCCCGGATTGTGGAAAATCAACCCTCAAACGGCTCGTAGGAACCGGCTCAGGCATAATCTTCAAAGGCTCCGGATTCTATCAAACAGATTATAGAACAGAAAGCTACAAGGAAGGCGAAAAAAGCGAGAAAAAAGCTGTCGATTCCGGTACTTCAAAAGATAAGTCAAAGAAAAAATCCGACGATTCGAAATCTACAGACAAAACCAAGCCGGATACTAAAGACAAAAAAAAATCCGCCTGATATTAAGCCGCCAGTTTTCTGAATTTTACACCGGCTCCGAAAAGTTCAACCACAAATCCTGCAAGGCAAAATATTAAACCGGGACCAAGTCTGTTTCCCGCTTGAACTAAAATGCTAATCACTAAGATCGCCCCTATGAGGATTAAAAAAATCTGCAACATAGAGATTTTATAGAGAAAGTTCTTTGGAGTTATAAATATCGGTATCGCAGAAGCTATAGCAATAATTAGAACGGCCCAACCCATTGCTTTTGCGTGATAACCTGCCTGGTAACCATGAACTGCCTCGAAAGATCCGGGTATTTGTTTCGTCCAAACGACATACACCCACGGCAGAAAAAAGCCAAGAATTACCAAGGACACACCTATCAGCATTATCATATCGACTCTGCTGAATTTTTCTTCACCTCTAAGAGCGCTTGACCTGCCCATGGCATCGAGAAGTTCCGTTCCTTCTTCGGTATTAATCTTGCCTTCTTCCACCATCTTAAGAATCCTGTCTCTCTCGGCAGTATTTACGCTTGTATGATCGCCCCTGATGACCCAGCACACAAACTCGACCACCATGATTACAGCACACACCGCCGCCGGTAATAACAATATCATCCCTTTTATCCGAGGCACAGGATAAGGAACGATACGAATATTCAAGATCAAAAGGATGGTCACCGCAAAAACCGACAAACATGTCGCTATCCGCCACCTCAGTTTGGCCGCAAACCTCAAGACCAACAGCACTATAACAAAACAGGCTAAATTCCCCACAAGCCAAAGCATAAACGATACGATACTCACTGGTTGCTCCATCTTCACTCTCCTTGTTCTTTACGTGTTTTCAAAATATACGTTGCGTCTTTTACGCTCATCTCACCTTTGTCAATCGAATCCAGAATTTCCCTCCTGCTCAGTGGTTTTTCTGCAACCGTGCCTTTCAATATATTGTTGATACTGTTTAACATTTTGTTAATTGTCGGATAGGAAATCCCAAGCTCCTTTTCCACCTGTTTAATATTGCCCCGTTGCCGCAGAAAAACAGTAATGAACTTTTGATACTCAACCGGCAGTGCCGTCAAGCCACCGGCACCGAAAGAACCCTGGATTTCACTGTTGCAGCCGCTACACTTTATACATGTAATTTCAATCATCTCACCGCAAAGGGGACAACCAACAGGAAGTTTTAACTGTTTATTTTCTTTACCCATAAATAACCATATATTAATTATTATTAAAATTATACTCAATATATTTAATTTATCAATAAATATTATTAATCTATTCTTTAAAAAAATGGAAATGTCGTCTGATTTGTCTCAAAAAGACTATTTTTAGGCGAAAAATCCGCTCGATTCTCGCGAATTTATTCGATTAGTTTGGTGATTTGTATGAAATTCGGATGTTCTGTGGCCTCAACTACCCCGAATGATACCCTCTCCAGACAGCGAATCTATTATTCACTTCCTCCAACCACAATGCTCAGACGCACTTGTTTCTTTGTCTTCTGTTGACTGGTTGTGTTTTCATCCTCGTTTACGTCCTCAGTCAGGCTAGGTTTAACCGGGATTAAATCATCAACTATTGTGATAATCCGCTCCGTGCTCACATTATCGAATTCCTTCTCAACGGGTATTTTGGCGCTTAACGTTGTCGAATTGCACTTCTCCCAAACATCGGTCAAGCCGGCCAGAAGTAAATTCAAGTCCTTTTGGCTGCAGGTAAGAGAATATACGCGCTTTCCGCTCCGGTTTTCTACTCTGATGGAATCAGAAAGGCCTTTTTCCTCAATCGCCCTTTCGATAAATGTATTAACCATGCTCAATGCATCAGTTTTTAATTCAAGCCTGCCATCAAATGCCACTTCAGGCACTGGAGGGATGTCATGAGACTCAGGAACAACAATTGTGTAAACCACACTCCCCAAAATAGCTACCAGCCCAATCATGGCCGCAGCAGCTAAAAACTTGCGAACCATCAGATGCCGAACACCTACACGCCCGCCGGAAGGCTCCTCGTTCCAGTCTCGCTCGTCTGATACTGCCTCTGTTTCCAAAGAAGCCTTTACATTATCCAGAATCCGGCTCGGTGCCTCTGCACGAGGCAAAGAACTAACTAAAATTTTACTCGTCTGAAGTTCTCTCAGTCGTTGCGCAACTTGTGCATCATGCGATACCAGCCGTTGAACCTCGGTATTCTCCCTTTCAGTTAGCTCTCCATCAATATAGCCATTCAATAACTCTTCTATATTTGGATTCTCTATTTGGCTCATTCTAAATTGGCCTCCATAATCTTTCTTAGATTGCTTCTGGCCCTGCTAAGTCTGCTCTTAACCGTACCCAGTTCTATATCCAGCACCTCTGCAATTCGAGCATAATTCATACCCTCAATATCACGTAAGACGACAACCGCCCTGTGCGCATCATCTAATTCCATAAGAGCATCGATAACCATGCTGCAGAGCTCTTTTTTCTGAGCCACCGCCGCCGGATCAGGGCAGCTTTCATCAGTCAAAAACTCCTTTAACTCTCGCCTTGCCTGCCGGTTATGCTCATCATCTTCGGCATCAAGACTTTTATGCTTAAATCTGACGTTTCGCTGGCAATAATTCAAAGTCAAATTAACAGCTATCCTGAACGCCCAGGTGTAAAAGCTGCTTCTGCCCTCGAATTCATCTATCTTTTCTATTATTTTGACAAACGTATCCTGTGTAAGTTCCGTTGCATCATCGGTATTTACACATATTCTCAGTATAACGTTGTATATGCGGTTCTGGTACTTAAGGATGAGCCTTTCCATTGCCGCCGAATCGCCCTGCCTGCATCGCTCAACCAATACAGCATCGTCGATTTTGATATTTGTCACTTCTGTCACGCCTTTTTCCATCAATTAGACACACATTGCCCCAAAATGTTCCGATAAATAAATGAGGTCAAACTACTGAATATCATCGCAGATTCGGTCTGTCTGGTCAACTTAATTTAACCATACAGGTAAATATGGAATGTATTTGATGTCTGTATACCACCATAGAAAAATCATTTTGTCTGGGTAAGGGCAAAGTCAGCCGAAAGACGTTTACCGTTGGGACTTATGCATGTGGCTTCCAATATGTAGTTTTGGTCCGACTCCGACTCGGAAGGCAGATTGAATTCGTAGGCCCTTAAAAAGTCCCGCCAATAAAGATTGTTTTCAACTACATCATTCAAATTAACGTCCGGCCAGATCGAAATCCTCTTGCCTTTCGGATCAGCCGAGCGAGGAACTTTCTCATATAATTCAAAACGAAATATCCCGGGAGCCTTTATCTGATAACCAAAGGAATCCAACAAACTCACATAAGCCCTTATCGTTGGCCTTTCACCCGCATCGTTGACGCCGATAAATTCAGTTAACGGTATGATATCGATTTTCACCGGAGTATAAGGAGCATAGAAGGAAAACTCATTGCAATCATTAACGGGCTTAAGCGGCTGCCCATTCTTCCTATTACCAACCTGAGACGGTTCACAGCCGGACTCAACAAACAGCAACATAAAGAAAAGTATTGATAACGTTACACTTAACGTTTTCATAAACTATAAATCCTCATCGAGCATATGGCCAAGATGGTATTTTTTTGCTCGTAAATAGTCGATGTTATGTTTGCTCGGCTCTGCCCTCAATGGTATCTGCTCAACAATCTTGATACCGTAAACCTCAAGCCTGTTTATTTTCTTCGGATTGTTAGTCAATATACGTATCTCCCTCAGACCTAAATCGCGGCAGATTTGAGCGCCAACTCCATAATCCCGCTTGTCGGCCATAAAGCCCAGCTTCAGATTGGCCTCGACCGTGTCAAGACCCTGCTCCTGAAGTTTATAAGCCCTAAGTTTATTTGTCAGTCCAATACCCCTGCCCTCCTGCCTAAGATAAATTAAGGCCCCCTTGCCGACCTCTTCAATCATCTTCATAGCAGTTATCAATTGATAGCCACATTCGCACCTCTGAGAATGAAACAAATCCCCTGTTATACATTCGGAATGCACTCTTACCAACACCGGCTCATTATGTTCGACAGGCTTGCCGTTCTCATTCAGTTCGCCCACACCCCCTTTACATAACGCCAGATGCGGCTCAGATGATAGTTGGCTCTCATAACCAATCAGCTTGAATTCTCCGTAGTCCGTAGGCAAAGTCACACACTCGACACGCTTGATCTGACTCTCGCGCTGCAGGCGGTATTCTATGAGCTTGGCGATCGACACAATCTTTAACTCATGTTTTTCACAAAATTTCAACAATTCCGGCACCCGTGCCATAGAACCATCCTCGTTCATTATTTCACAGATTACCCCGGCTGGCTTTAGATTCGCCAATCGCATCAAATCAACCGATCCTTCAGTCTGACCCGCTCGAACCAATACCCCCCCTTCTCTTGTTCGTAACGGAAATACATGGCCCGGACGGACAAGGTCACTTGCCTTAGACTCGTCATCAATCGCCACCTGAATCGTCTTTGCCCTGTCAGCGGCACTAATGCCGGTACTTATCCCCTCTGCCGCGTCAATACTAACCGTAAACGCCGTACCGAAACGAGCCGTATTATCGACCGTCTGCGGGTAAAGACCAAGTGAATCACATTTTTCGGCCGTTAGTGGCAGACAAATAAGACCGCGACCATACTTGGCCATAAAGTTAATAATTTCCGGCGTCACCTTTTCAGCCGCACAGACAAGGTCACCTTCGTTCTCACGGTCCTCAGCATCCACGACCACGATTATCTTGCCCTGACGAAGATCTTCCAGGACTTCCGGTATTTCACTGAATTTCACTGCCATTTCTTAATTATTAAAACCTGCTAATTTAACATATTTAGGAATTATTCCGGCTCCAGGTTATCGCTAACTAAAGATGAGTTATCTAATTTCGTATGATCACTCTCAACATCGGTCAACACATTATCGCTGAACACAATACGCTTGCTTTGTCCACCTTCGACGGCCAGTGCCTTTGGTTTAACGCCCGAAAACACGTTACCGGTAATAGCCACATCTGAAGTTCCAACAATAATCATACCGCCTGCCTTAAGGTCGCTGGTGCCGCGTTTCACCTTGCCTTCACCAATGTAGCTGTTGGAAAAGTTGTTGCCGGTAACGGTAATTCTCCCGCTGTTGGGGCCTATCGCCAAAGCGCGCCCGCCCATGATAGTGAACGTGTTGGCGCTGACGGTACAGCCGTGCGCGTCGCGCAGGTCGATTCCTCCCGATTCGTCATGCGCTATGACATTGGCACTGAGAGTTATGCCGTAGCAGTCTCGGTCCAGCACAATAGCGATGCCCTTGCACTCCTCAATCATATTGCCGGATACAACCGAGCCGTACGTGTTTTCGATGACGACGCCGTAGCCGAGGTGGTCGTCGAGGTTGTTGCCGGTCATGGTAAGATTAAAGCCATCAATGCACCTCAGAGCGTCCCGGTTCTCCTCAAACTGGTTCGAGGAAACAATAATATCGTGGCAACCGATTAGATTGAGCCCGGTGCCCTTGTTATAGGTGATTAGTGAATCACAAATGCGGGGATCCTCATAGCAATAGTCAAGCAAAATGCCGTCACCGCCGTGATAGCTTACAGTAACACCGTCGATGAACACTTCGTTGATGCGCCGTGCCTCGATACCGGAACCGCTCTTATCATTGCCGGTAATACGAAAGTTGGCCAGTCGAATCCGCCACAGCTCATTCTTCCGGTCATCGGCGCCGCTGGGATGCTCGAGTATCAACGCGGGCTTGCCTTCGATGTTGACGCTCTTAATGTGCGTTGCAGTACCAGCCCCTTCGATGAGTACATCAGACGTTGAGACCTTCAGAGGTTCGTTAATCTCAAACGTGCCCGGCGGGATTCGGACAACACCACCGCTTTCCGGCACCGCGTCTATCGCTGACTGGAGTGTTGGATAATAGCCTGCATCGATAACATGCCGGGCACCGGATAAACATGTACTGGCCGAAACGCTGCGATGCACCTGACAACCTGTGCCGCAGAAAATGCTCACAGCCGCCGCAACAATCAAAAACCAACACGTCCGTTTCATCCCATATCCCTTTATTAACATCTATCATCAACTCTCTGAAATGACCGCCGGTTAAAAAGCCAATCAATTCGCAGATACCAGGATTACGTAGGAAAATCCCTACTTTTCCTGTCCGACATCGTGCTCGTACTCTTCATAATAGCGGACCCCGTTACGAATGTAAATAATCAATGCCAAAACAGCAGTCCCCGCCGCCGACCACCACAGCACCTGAAGAAACCAAATCCAGCCGGATATAAAACTTGAAATCTCCGGGCCAAGTAGAATCCCCGCCACCATCGACAACTGAAGAACTGTCGCAACCTTACCGACAAATACGGGAGCGACGTAAATCCTGGAAGTGAACAAATAAAGAGTGAAGAATCCTAATATTAAAACCACATCTTTGCTTATTATCAAAACTACAACAAGCGACGGCAGGGGAAAATCCTCAATCCTTGTCTGCTTCAAGCTAAGCAAAATGCAGGCACTGATTATAAGCAGTTTGTCCGCCACAGGATCAAGAAAGGCACCAAGTCTTGTAATCTGTCTGCTCCGGCGGGCCATATAGCCGTCGACCGCATCGCTAATTGCCATGAACAAAAAAATAACAATAGCAATATAGCGCATGACATTACCGAATTCAGCATTGTTGATCTTCAACATGCAGCTAATGAACGGAACTATCAGCAAAATCCGAAGAATTGTTATCCGATTAGCCCAACTCAGCTTCATAACCACATCCTACGTACGATACCATAAACGATATTAAATACATTCCCTATTTGGTCCAGTAATAATGGAAATACTAAACCAAAGCTCCAATACCTAATATAGTAAACAGCCAAAAGGAATTTAGCAATATAATATTGCTTGATGTAAAGCCCCTTCATTGATAGAATTTTACTGATTTTTGTTTGTATTGACTGTGGCGGATACAAATTTCACATCACAGGAAGCTAAAAAGATATGACGAAAAAGCTGGCGACAGCATATCACAATCTTTCGATTATGCTTGAAGCCGGAATACAATTGCAGCAGGCGCTGAACACGGCTGCATCGGGATTGAAAGGGAAATTGCAAAAGACTTTTTCGACCGTGGCCAAGGATGTTTCTGCAGGCAATGGCCTCGCTGAGACGATGAGCAAACACCCAAATATATTTGCCCCTCTGGATGTGATGCTGGTTGATGCAACCGATACGTCAGGGAACCTGCCCGAAGCTATGAGGCTGCTGTCACAGTGGTATGATTTTAGGACTCGGCTAAAGAACAGACTCTTTTCGGGATTAATGCTGCCCTTAGCGGTTCTTCATATTGCTGCCTTTGTTGGCCCTCTTCCTTTCTTATTTTTGGGAGAAATTAACGAAGCCGGTTATATCATACAACTGGCAAAGATATTGGCATTATTTTACATACCAACGATATTAATCCTGACCATTTTGTACGTGATGCCAACCATGGGCATATTGCGAAGATTCATGGATGCATTAGTACTAAAAATCCCGGTTTTGGGTAAGGCCCTTTGGAAAATTGCTATATGTCGTTACTGTTGGGCTTTTTATATGTTGTATAAAGCAGGCATCCCTATCACACAATCCGCACAGCAGGCAATAGACGTAACAGGCAATGTCATCGTGGCAGATGAACTCAAAGGCGGTGCCGAAAGTGCACGGGCCGGGAATATGGTATGCGAAGGATTCTCTCCAGAGCTTCCTGCAGACTTCCTCAACTTGTGGAGGATCGGTGAAGAAACTGGTGAACTGGATAGTTGTGTTAAGCACTTGGTTGATAATACGAGCGAGGACGCCGAGCGGTTGTTCGGTGAATTTGCCCAATGGCTACCGCGACTCATTTACTTTCTTATCTCTGTTATGTTGGTGATACTAATTTTAAGGGCTGCTGCTGCAGTATTTAGTGCCTTTTAGAATAGGAATTGTCACTGCCAATTAATACTGGTTATGAAAGTTAGGCGGGTGACTAGTACAACCATCCTGCCAATCATTATATGGTCGCCAGTAAATAAAAGCCTGCGGCGATAAGGATAATTCCGGCTACAACTCTTATAGCGGCCACTGTTTTCTTGGCCCCGGCCACCGATTTACCGAAAGACACTCCCAACATTATCGCTGCCAAAGGCAAACTGAAGCCGATTGCATAGACGATGAGCATCGTTACTGTCCTGAGGTTATATCCCTGAACAACGGCCGCCCCCAAAACAATGAAAATACCCGGATTACATGGCAATGAGCAGAATCCAATACCTCCCCCGATCACGAGGCCGAACAACGCCGCAGGCAAGAGTCCTGTCGGCCGTGATTTGCCTTCGGGAACTTTCCTTTTGGGAAATTTAAATGGGAGTAATCTAAGTGTGCCCAGACCGAAAAAGATTATGATAAATCCCCCTACGAGCTTCCAGTATCTGCCCAGTTGAGTTCGGGCAACTTCGCTCATAAAACCCGCTACGCTTCCAAGAATGACGGTCGCAATTATTACTCCGAACATAAAAAAAAGGCCGGCAAGTAAAGCCGCCTGCCAGCCCCTGCCCTTTCGCGAACCGGAATAACCAACTACGGCTCCCAATATCGGAAAGGTACAGCATGCGCACGCTATAGAACTTATCAGACCAAGAAGAAAGGAGGCAAGCAGGACTGTACAGCTAAACGCTCCAGACTCAAGAGTCTGATTGATCCATTCTTGCAATATTCAGCTCCTTATTCAGAACCGGTTTTAGGACAACAGCCTGATACCGCGGCTGTTTTCGGGCAACCACCTGGAGTCTTCGTTTTCGGACAGCTACCCAAAGCAGCGGTTTTCGGACAAACACCCCCAGCCTCTGTCTTAGCACAGCAGCCTGTAACATCGGTTTTCTGACAGCATGAAGAAGGATTATCCGCCTTCTTCTCCGAAGGGCACGTTACTTTGTCGGGAGTGGCCTTTGGGGCCTCACAGGCCTTGCTGGATGAACAGGTCTTGTCCAATGGACAAACGCCTATTGAACCGGCACCGCAGGAAGGTGTGTTAGTCCCATTTGACAGCACAGAACGGGCCGCCAGCGCCCCGGCAGCCAGTAATACCAGAATAAAGAGCACCGTCCTCCAGCTTTTCCAATTCCCGGAACCGTATGAGCAGCAATCGCCGCCGGAACCTGATGAATCATTGCAGCTATCGTCTTGTTGTATCTTTTCTTCATTCATTTTTATTTTTTTCCTTCAAAACCAACGTTTTTTCGTTTTTTTCATCAATAACGTAATTATCGACTATATTACGTTTTCACTAAAAAATGGTTCGCTTCTTTTCGGTTTATAACTTTAACCGCAATTCAGATATTATAACCAAAAAACTGAGGTTTGGCAAGAATATAAAATGATAGTATGGGCCTCATTAGTATTGAGCAAAAAGCATAAGCAATAAAAATGAGTTCTCGTTATCTGCTTTGACTGGGACGATCTTACACCTGCTAAGGAAGGAGCATACGCAAATTCCATCGGGCAAGACAGTTACTACTTATTCTTCTTTTCGAGGCCGAGTCCCTTGCCTGGATGCTTTTCCGGCTTACCCTTGCCTTTGGCCTTACCCTTCTTTTTACCCCGAAGACCCTTCGGCAGTGACTTTTCGGCCACCACTTCCCAGGGACCGTCGACATGCACGCCTATTTCCCACTGGTCCTCTCCGTGACGGTAATAGTGCCCCTTGAAGTAGAAATGATCGTCAAGTTCGATTACAACATAAACTCCCAGTCCTGAGTCATAAACGAGATCAACGTCTTGATGTTTATGGCGGTAACCGTGGGCAGGAGCATGCGGCGGAGGCCCTTTCGACTTGCCCTTGCCCTTCTTTTTACTGCGCAGACCCTCCGGCAGTGACTTTTCAGCTACAACTTTCCAGGGACCGCCGATATGCACGCTTATCTCCCACCAGCTCTCTTTATGACGGTAATAATACCCCCTGAAATAGAAATGGTTGGTAAACTCGACGACGACATATACGCCACGTTTTGCGTCATAAACAAGCTCGACCCCGTGTTCGTGATGTTTATGGCGATAGCCGTGGGCGGGAGCGTGCGGCGGAGGCCCTTGTACGTATACATGTTCGTGCTTATGGCTCGACGTCCTGCGGACTCTGGTACTCCTGCATGAGACAAGCACTATCGATACACAAATTAGAGCAACCGCTAATAGAAATGAGTACTTATACTTCATAGCTAATCCCTGATACTATTAAACAGTAAAGTACGAATCTCAAAGATAACAGAGCAGAATATAACACTATTGCGGGACAAAGCAACAGATTTCCGAAAAAGTGACAAAATTTCCAACATTCCTATATGGCAGAAATAATTCGTATCAATCTTTATAATTGTCACCACAACAAACCGCTGAGATATATAACATTAATTGCTGCTTCACTTTTTACGGTGGTGGCGGAGGTATTGTCGAAGTGGTAAAACTCCAGAGCGGCCCG
>JABAHP010011114.1_pt3 | contig 12395 bp, 9 predicted proteins | sample 7062081 | NCBI WGS metagenome assembly JABAHP01 (sample SAMN14534357, study PRJNA622989) | marine sediment metagenome | biome: marine biome [ENVO:00000428]; feature: marine pelagic biome [ENVO:01000023]; material: deep marine sediment [ENVO:00002113] | place: India: Gulf of Kutch | collected... | reverse complement strand
GGCTTCCTCGAAAATAGATGCTCTATGCGGTTGTAGGTTGGATTTCGATGCTGACAGAACCACCTGTCAGCTTCTCAAGTCGGCGTACCATATAGCTGACTTTGGCATCTTTCGTGCGCTGATCGAAGTAGTCACCGCCAAGCTCGCGATAGGGCTGTTGATAGGTAAGCATGTGCCAAGCACTGACCAACATCGAATGAGCAATCGCCACAATCGCGCGTTTCTTGCCCCGCCGAGCAGCCAAGCGATGGTAGCGGGCTTTCAAGAAGGTGTCTTTCACACGTACCGCCGCCCAGGCTGCCTGAACCATAGCGCTACACAGGAAACGATTCCCTTTGGTCGTCCTTCCCGAGTAGCGCTTGCCACCACTCTGATGGTTGCCCGGTGCCAAACCAGCCCAAGATGCCAGGTGATTTGCCGTCGGGAACTGGCTCATGTCCAATCCCATCTCAGCCAGCATCACCTCCGCTGTCCGACGGTGGATACCTGGAATCGTATCCAACAACGCTACTGCTGTATCCCAGGTCAAGGGCAGTTCCGTCCCGTCAGTCATCTCAGGCATCTTTGCAGCATTGACGCCACTGCCGTTTTGCCCCGATGGCTCGTCTGGCCAACTCATACCCTCCAGCTGTTCACCAATCGCACCGCTCATGGTATCAATCTGCTCGTCCAGAAAATCGATATGGGAAAGTTGCTGTGCCAGTAAGAGACGATGGTGTGGCTGAACGATTCCCGTCAGCGCTTTCTCCAACTTGCCAATCTTGTTCCTCATTCGCCCCCGAGCCAAGTCAGCCATCAACACCGCATCGGTTTGACCGGCCGCGATCTCAGTCAGCATCGCCCGTGCCGAGACCCCCATAACGTTGCTCGCCACCGAGGAGAGCTTGATGTTCGCGCCTTCCAGTAGTTTCTGCACCCGGTTCACCACTCGTGCTCGTTCCTGCACCAACGTGGTACGATAGCGCGTCATCTCCCGCAGCGCTCGCTGGGGCTTGGGTGGAATGAAGCTCGCTCTCAGCAAGCCGTGCATCATCAACTCTGCCAGCCATTCCGCGTCCTTCACGTCGGTTTTTCGTCCCGGCACGTTCTTCACATGCCTGGCGTTCACAACCAACACCTCAAACGTGTCTTCCAACACATTGTACACTGGCTTCCAGTAATCGCCCGTGCTCTCCATGGCCACATGGGTCAATTCCCACTCTCGCAGCCAGTCGTGCAACTGCAATAGGTCAGGCGTCGTGGCCTCAAAGGTCTTGGTCTCCCAATCCACTCGCTTCTCTTCCGTGACCCGCATCCGGGTCGCCACCACCGTCTTCTTGTGCACATCCAATCCAGCTACTCTCTCGCAGATGACCGGCAACATCGCTTCCCCTCCGACAATGATTGGCTGGTCAGATGCCCCTCTGTCGTAGGACTCTTCCTCACGTGCTCGCAGCAACAATTAGCGGTGCCCCAGGGCATCCGTGGCTAACTACTGTTCAGGCTCTCAGCACCATTCACGCTTCGCCCTCAGACCAGCCATCATCTATAGAATATCACACTTCGCCCAGAACTGCGACCTGAGCCGATCATTTTCGTCCCTGGTGGTGTCCACAGGGACATGACAACTACTGTGTCACTGAGTCACTGTGTCACTGTACCAGCACATGCCATGGTGATGGAATTGATGTAACCTATCTATTCTAGCTTTTTTCTATGATATTGGGGGGAGAGGGTTGGAAGGCGGGGGCTTCATCGAAAGATGCACCCGGGCCAAACACATCTGAGCCGCCCGCTCTTCCCTCTGCATCGCGGGTGGCAGAGTAATAGCGGCAAGTCCATTAGGTCAGCAGAGGAACCTGTGCTATAATCGGTCACACATCATAAACACGCAGCGCAGGGATACCCTGAGACTCACGGAGCCCCCTCGGATGATTCCCTGCTCCCCTGCAACCAACAGCCACAGGAGGACCAACTCACCATGAGCGCAAGATTCGACGAATTCAGGACCCGGCTGGGCGAGATCATTGACCTGGGCACGGCTACAGCGGTCCTGGGATGGGACCAGCAGACCTACATGCCGCCCGGAGGCGCCGAGGCGCGCGCCATGCAGCTCAGCACGCTGACCAAGACGGCCCACGAGTGGTTCGTGTCCGACGAGATCGGGCAACTATTGGAGGACCTGGAACGGGAACTGGCGGACGCCGACTATGACTCGTTCGAGGCCAGCATGGTCCGTGTAACGCGGCGGCAGTACGACCGGGAGCGCAAGCTGCCCAGCGAACTCGTCGCCGAGCTGAGCAAGACCGCTGCCCTGGCCCACCAGGCCTGGCAGAAGGCCCGTGAGGCGTCCGACTTTGCGCAGTTTNNGCCGCGCAGGTGGAAACCCTGTTTGGGGAGGTGAAGAAGGGGTTGGTGCACCTGGTAAAGGCCATCGCCGAGCGGAAGGGCACGGTCGACGACGCCCTCTTTGCCCAGGATTTTGACGTGGACAAGCAATGGGACTTTGGCATCGAGGTGGTCAAGGCCCTGGGCTTTGATTTCGAGCACGGGCGGCAGGACAAGACCGCCCACCCATTCACGACCTCTTTCTCGCCGTCCGATGTGCGGCTCACGACCCGGGTATTTCCCGACCAGTTCAAGACCGCCCTCTTTGCCTCGATTCACGAGGCGGGACACGGCATGTACGAGCAGGGCTTCGACCGGAGCTTTGACCGGACACCCCTGAGTGGCTCGGCTTCGCTGGGCGTGCACGAGTCCCAGTCGCGCATGTGGGAGAATATCGTGGGCCGCAGCCGGGGCTTTTGGACGCACTGGCTGCCGCGCCTCAAGGAGTACTTCCCGAGGCAGTTGGAGGGGGTAGGCGTCGAGGCATTCTACCAGGCAATCAACCGGGTAGAGCCGTCGCTGATCCGGGTGGAGGCAGATGAAGTCACCTATAACCTGCACATCATGATCCGCTTTGAGATCGAGAACCTGATGGTGGAAGGCAAGGCGAAGGTTGCCGACCTTCCAGAGCTGTGGGATGCCAAGATGGAAGAGTACCTGGGCATTCGCCCGCCCGACGTCACCGACGGCGTGCTGCAGGACGTGCACTGGTCATCGGGCTATATTGGGTACTTTCCCACCTATTCGCTGGGCAACCTACTGGCAGCGCAGTTCTACAACCAGGCAGTGAGCGAGAAGCCAGGCATCCCGGCCCAGATCGAAGAGGGCGAGTTTGGCACGCTGTTCAACTGGATGCGGGAAAAGATCCACAAGCCGGGAAGCAAGTACACACCAGCCGAGTTGGTCGAACAGGTGACCGGAGGTCCGATCCGCACCGAGCCCTTCCTGGACTATGTACGGACAAAGTATACCGACATCTACGACCTCTAGCCACCGTCAGGTCCGGCGCAGGAATATCAGCTACCATCCTCCCGCTAGGTCCCTGGCGGGAGGATGCTTTCGTATAGGGCCCAAGTCTGCTCAGCAGCGTTTTCCCACGAGAAGCGGGCCGCCTGAACCAGGCCCTTCTCGCGCATATCCCCGCGCAGCGGCTCGTCGGTCCAGACCGCACCGATGGTCTCGGCCATAGCCTCAACATCGTAGGGGTCGAAGTAGCGGGCTGCCTCGCCGCCCAACTCGGGCAAACTTGACGTCTCCGAGGAAACAACCGGCGTGCCGCAAGCCATCGCCTCCAGCACCGGCAGCCCGAACCCCTCGTACACCGACGGCATCACTGCCAGGGAGGCCGCGCTGTAGATCAGCGGCAGATCGGCCGAGGGCACGTAGCCGGGAAAATGCACCGCATCCCGCACGTCCGACGCTTCCAGGCGCTGGAAAAAGTCATCATAGAGCCAGCCCTTGCTCCCAACCACCACCAGGGGGATGGTAAGCCCAGTCTTGCGCAACTGCTGAAGGGCCTCGACCAGGCGAGACAGATTCTTGCGCGGCTCGATGGTGCCCACGTGGATCATGTAGCGATCCGGCAGGCTGTAGCGTCGGCGGGCCTCAGCGGCGGATTGGGGGGCAGCCGGCACAAACCCGGGCGCGGCGGCCTCGTAGATCACGTTCACCCGCGCCGGATCGAGTCCATAGTGGGCCACAATGTCGCGCTTGCTCGACTCGGACACGGTGATGATGGCATCCGCCCGGCGGCAGTAGAGCGGCATGGTAGCGTTCAGGTACCAGTAGTTGAGCTTCTTCTGATGCTGGGGAAACAGCTTGAAGATCATGTCGTGGACCGTCAGCACCGTGGGCACGCCCCGCAGCGGTGGCAGCAGGTGCTCTGTTGCGTGGAACAGCTCGGCCCCGGGCACCAGTTTGTTGAAACTAATACCCGCCAGTTGCCCCATCCAGACGGCCATCCGCCAGGGCTTGTACCCGGCCCGGACGGTACGGGCCGGCACCGATTCCAGCCCCTCAGGCGGAAGACTGCTGCCGGTACGGTTGTAGAAAAGGGCAAATCGCTCCGGATCCCGGAGGATCAGGGCCTGGGCAAGGCTGCCCGCATAGCGCCCGATGCCCGCCTTGGCGTGAACCGCCGACGAAACGTCGACATAGATGGCCATTCTCCACTCCCACGCGCTGCTGGACTCTATTCTATCACTATTGGCCAGTCCTATCAAGTCGGCCACTGCGCTCACTCTCGGGATCCGCCTCCGAGCGCTCTCGAGGCAAGGAGTTACGGGCCATCCGCAACCGTGAGAGGACGGTTACACTCTGTTGGCCTGCCCTTGCCCTCCCCAGGTGATTCGGCTATAATAGCCCGGACCTACGCGGAGGAGCGAGATGAAGCTATCCATTGTAATACCGGTGTACAACGAGCAGGAAACCCTGAGCGAGATCCTGAGCCAGGTGCGCGCTGTCGAGCTGGACGGCGTCGAAAAGGAGATCATCGTGGTGGATGACGGATCCACCGATCGATCTCGCGAGATCCTGGACGACGAGGCCAAAGCAGGCGACCTATTGATCCTGCACCATGACCAGAACCGGGGCAAGGGAGCCGCGGTGCGAACGGCTATCGAACAGGCCAGCGGCGACCTGATCCTCATCCAGGACGCTGACTTGGAATACGACCCGCGGGATTATCCCAACCTCATCCGGCCCATCGTGGAGGAGAGGGTTGTGGTGGTCTATGGCAGCCGGTTCCTGGGCCCGCGCAAGGCCATGCTCTTCTGGCACATGCTGGGCAACAAACTCCTGACCCTGACGACCAACATCCTCTATAACGCGATCCTGAGCGACATGGAAACCTGCTACAAGTGCTTTCGCGCCGACGTGATCAAGGGCATTCCCCTGCACTCCCGTCGCTTTGAGTTCGAACCCGAGATCACGGCCAAGGTGCTGAAACGCGGGCACCGCATCTTTGAAGTGCCTATCTCCTACTATGGGCGCGAGTTCCACGAGGGGAAAAAGATCAGTTGGCGCGACGCGCCCATCGCCTTCTGGACGCTCTTCAAGTACCGATTCGTTGACTAACCGAGAGATCAATCAGAGGTTGGACAATCTTCCAGGAAGCCTGAAGCCTCCTGGAAGATCAGGTTGCCCCACTTCCATCTGGTTGGCCAATGGGCAGGCGCCGTGATGAAGGACAAAGGAGCACCCTGGCAGCTCGCTGCCCTCGCGGCCATTCTGCTCCTAGCCCTGCTGCTGCGCTTGGCCCCCTGGGGCTACAACCGTTTCCTCGAAGACGAGGCGCTCTACGCCTATTGGGGCCTGCAGATAGCCACCGGCGCCGACCCGATGCTGGACGAGGAACCGGTCGACAAACCGCCGCTCCATCCCTACACCCTGGCCCTGAGTTTCCTACTGAGCGCGCCACCAGCGGATGCGGGCCCCGGGATAGGAATCGGTCCGGGGCACGAGACCTCGGCCCGGCTGCCCAGTCTGCTGGCGAGCATGGCCTCTATCGTCCTGGTCTACGCCCTGGCAGTCCAGCTCTACGCCGATGCGCGTACCGGCCTGCTCGCAGCGATGCTGCTGGCGCTGTCCCCGTTTGATATCCTCTTTGCCTCCACCGCATTCACCGACCCGCTGATGGTGGCGCTGGCGCTGGGTGCGCTGGTAGCTGCCGCAGGCGATCGGCCTGGCCTGGCAGGGCTGCTGGCGGGTTTGGCCGCTGCCACCAAGCAGCAGGGGCTGTTCTTCCTGCCCCTGGTAGTAGCGGTGGCGGTGCTGGCGCCGCGTCCCAGCCGGGCTGAGAGAGAAGAGAACCCCGGGCAGGGTGCTCCGATCCTGACCTGGCTCCGCCGGGCTTGGGGCCGGAGGTGGCTGCGCTTTGCCCTGGCCTTCATGCTGGTCGTCGCCTGCGTCCTGTGGTGGGATCTGGCGCGGCTGCAGCGCCCCGGATTCCTGGCCCAGGGTTCGATCAGTTATGGAGGGCTGGGTCCTGCGCAGGCCGGCACGCTGGGTCAGCGCGGCGCCGACTGGCTGAGCCTGGTTGGGGCCTTCTGGGTTTCGCCCTGGTTCAATACCCTGCTCGTCGCCGCCCTGGCAGGCTGGCTGGTGGGCGGGCTGGCGGGCTGGTGGGCGGGCTGGCGACGGATCGATCTGGCCCTGGGAGTTTTCTGCCTCGCCTTCCTGGTCCTGCACTGGCTAATCGGCTTTCAGGTCTGGGACCGCTACCTCCTGGGCCTGGTGCCGCTACTGGCGCTGTTGGGCGCGCGGGCTTTGATGGCCTTCCTCGGCGCGATCCAGGGCACACTATGGCGCAGGGTCTATGTCCTGGGTCTGGTCGCGGTGCTGCTCGCCACGCTGGCGGTTCCCGTTCTGGCGGCGGCGCGCAGCGAGCTGCCCGTCGGGGGCGACCACGGCGCCTACGACGGGATCGACCACCTGGCGACCTATATGCGCACTCAGACGCCGCCCGGGTCGGTGCTCTATCACTACTGGCTGGGCTACCACTATCGCTTCTATCTGTACGGAGCGCCGTTGCGCCTGCACTGGTATCCTGACCTGGAAGACCTGGTCCGCGACGCACAGATCTACAGGCGCGAGCCGAGGTACATCGCCTTCCCGAACTGGAAGGACGGCGAGCCTGCCGTGTCTGCGCTGAATGCAGCCGGCATCGAGCTGATCCCCGCGTACAAGACCGCACGCCGAGACGGCAGCGTGTCGTTCGAGCTGTTCCGCATGGACGGCCCCTAAGATGATCGAGACCCTGAAGCGGCTGCTGAGTCCGGAGTACCTGGTCGTAGCCGAGCCAGGCTCAATGGGCGGGCTATGGGTGCTCTACGTTGCCCTGGGGCTGCTGTTCGCGGGGGGATTGGCCGGCGCGCTGTGGGTACTCGCGGGCCGGGGCCGTCGCGACCAACCAGCGGCTCGCCGGGCGCTGGCCTGGTTCGAGTTGTGGATCTGCCTGGCCGGGCTAGGGACGGTCGCCGGGCGCTTTCTAGGTTGGCCCGGCTGGTCGGCCCGGATCTGGCCCTACACGCTGGCGGCTCTCGCGTTCTCGGCGTTGCTGGCCTTTCGCTTCCGCCGGACCAGGCTCCCGGTATGGCTCACTCGCCAGGCGCGCATTCTTGCGCTCTCGCCTGATTTGGCCAAAGCAGAGCCTGGCAGCAGAGCCGGTCCCGCGCCGGCGCATTCCGGGTTGTATCTGGCCACGCTCGCGCTTCATCTCGCGGGCATAGCCCTTGTCCTCATTGCCCGCTATCGCTGGCCGATTTGGACGGCGCCCCTGGCCCTTCTAGTGCTACTGGCGCCGCAGGCCCCCCTGCCCTTCCGGCGGCAACGGCCCAGCCTGATGGCCCTCACGCCAATGCTGGGCGCCTATGGAGTTACCGCACTCTGGCTGATCTACAGGGCGTTAGAGATCACGGTCACCGGCTGGCAGGGACTGGCCTTCCCCGACCCGCTGACCAGCTTGTTTTATGTCGACGCAATCGTATTGGCAGCCGTGGCCTACTCCCTGCTCTGCCAGGCAGCCATCACCGCAGATGCCCTGGGCAAGCCGCGTCTGACCTGGCGATGGGCTGTCGCCGGCCTGCTGATCGTTACCCTCGCTTGGGCCGGCATCGTCTATTTCGGGAAACGGACTCACGGTGCGACCGCCAGCGACCCCTACGCCTACGCCCAGATGGGCGTGGATCTGGCCGAAACGGGCTCCTTTCTACACCGCTACAAGCTATTCCAGGAGGTAATGCCCCTGGAGATCGCCTGGGCGCCCCTGCAGCCGGTGGGATACCACATCCCGCGAAATGACCTGGGTGACTGCCCAAGCGTGTGGGCCACCGGCGCCTCGGCCCTGCTGGCCGCTGGCTATATGCTGCTGGGTGAGACCGGACTTTATGTCACCACGCCCATCGTGGCCCTCCTGGCGCTGGCGGCGACCTGGGCGCTGGTGCAGGAGACGCTACGCAGCCAATCCAAGGCCGTTCGCTATCTCACCGCGGCGATCACGGTCGCGCTCCTCGCCACCTCGCCTGAGCACGTCGACCGTCTCCTGGTGCCCATGGCCGATGCCGCGGCCCAGCTCTTTACGGTACTGATGCTGCTGTTCACCCTGAGGGGCATGCGGCAGTTGGAGGAAGGACGTCTGGTCCTGATCTCCTTTGTCCTGGCCGGTATCTGTTTCGCTTGGGCCTATTGGACCCGCCACACCCAACTCGTCCTTGCGCTACCGGTTCTCCTGGCTATCGCGCTCGGAAGCTGCGGGGACCGTGACAGGACGGTAGGCAGACGCATCACCTTGCTGGTCATGCCGCTCCTGGCCTTTTCGGCTGCCTCATTGGTTGCCGCGGTGCCTGATATCGTCTACCGCTGGCGCGTGTTCGGCGGTCTTTTTGCCACCGAGACCACCGAGCTGCCACTCATGGGCCCGCAGCACATCGGCCCGGTGGCGGTGCAGATGCTGCGGGACTCGCTGGTCTCAGGCGAATGGGGCTTCCTCTTTCCCCTGGCCATCTATGGAGCATACCGCATAGCCCGCAGCCACGGCCGTCAAGCCCTGGTGTTGGGCAGCGCCTTCCTCGCCGTGCTCCTGGTGCATCTCACCTATCACTCGCTGCGCCTGCGGGACCTGATCTCGCTTTTCCCCCTGGTTGATCTGGCCGTGGCCTACGGTGCCGTGACCCTGGTGCAACGCGCGCGGACTCTTGTTCGCGACCGGAGCAACAGAAGTGGAACGGGCATGCGGCTGGGCAAAACTCTTCTGTCGATTTCTGCCTTTACCTGGGTTATCTTGAGCCTGTCCTTGAGCCGCTGGGCTATGATCGACAACGTCTGGAAGCCCGGCTGGGCCTCCTTTGGCTATATGCGGGCCGAGCACCGCGCCGCATTCGACCGGCTGGCCCTGTTGACCGAACCGGATGCGGTCATTGGCGCCTCGCTGAATGCCGGGGCGGTGATGATGTACACCACGCGTGATGCGATCCGCCCGTACGATAGCTGGACAGAAAAGGAATGGGAGATTTTTCTGGGGGCAATGCGGCAGAGCGGGCGCCCCGTCTACCTGCTGGACGACGGGGGCTTGATGGCCGAGTTCATCGCAACACAGCAGACACAGCGCAGTCTCACACCCATTGAGGAACTCAAGATCCCCTTGTTCTATACCCGGGATCGAGAAACCGGCTGGCTGTACCGCCTGGAATGGGAGTAGCGGACGCCTTTCGGGACCTAGACAGAGAGCAACACCGCCGCAAACGGATAGCGGCGGTGTTGCGTTGGCACTGATTCGCCTAGTCAGACAGGACCCGCACCCTGAGAACTGGACAAGAGAGACTATCCTTCCATACGGGTATCCGCTGGCTGCTAGGCTGCAGCCAGCGGACACAGCGTCAATCCTAATCGTCGCAGTTGGCGTCAGGATATGCAGCGTTCAGCGCATCCGCCACTACTACGCGGAATGGGCGAAGGTCGCTGTTTCCCTTGGCCTGCAGAGCTGCTAACATCCATTCGGGCTGCCAGGTGGGGTAGTCAGGATTGGGGTAGTCGGCCCACCAGAGTTCGGTGTGGTTCTTCCAGAACCCGGGCGAGCAGTCGGCCGGTTCCTCAGGGGGTGGAGGTGGCGGGATGATAGCGAAACTGACGACCTGCAGCACCAGGACCAGAACGAGGACCAGAACGGCAATGGCAAATAGCTTCTTCATACGGCGTAGCTCCTTTCATCTCTTGACGCGCACCAGGCGCTTCTCAAAAAGGCAGGCACATGCTGCCCGCCGCCAGACCACAAGCGCTCCATGCTCCTTGGCCTCTTGCCCAGTTCTCAAGGTACGGACGAAGCGCTCCTGTGGCACAGGAAGCATTTCTCAGAATGCCACACAGAAAGCAACCTATCTCCGATTCGAGATTCTTGAGGGCCGAGTTGAGGGGGGTACCTGCTTGTGACCCGGGTGATGTGAGATTTGCGATAGGCTAAAGCGCGGGAGAACACTCCGGGCTCGACACCCTGAGCAACTCTCGCAATCTTTATGATACAGCACCAAGGTTAAGCGCGCGTAAAGGGACAGTTAGGATTTGGTCAGGCTTCTGGTTAAAGCCGGTTAGGATTTCGGCAAAGACTGGCAAGTACTCCAAGATCGGCGCTCTTGGCCGATGGGCCGCCATGTGTTAGAATATGCCTGGCCCTGGTGCTCGACTTTCAGGGCCGGACTGGCCGCGCCGGTGCTTGCGCACGTGCCAGGCCAGTCCTCATCGATCGAGGTTGGTGTCCTAGTCATCCATCGGAATGGGAGCCATGAGCACATCCCGCCGCATCGTCCCTGACGCCATAGCCCTGGCGGCGCTCGCCGCCTTGACGCTGATCTTTTTCTGGCAGATCGCGCTGACCAACCGCATCCTGGCCGGGCTGGACATCTTTGCCTACTTTTACCCCTACCGCGACTTTGCCAGCGAGGCGATGCGCGCCGGGAGGCTGCCCCTCTGGAATCCGTACCTGTTCATGGGCGCGCCACTGCTGGCCAACTCGCAGGTTGCCGTCCTCTACCCGCCCAACTGGCCCCTGCTCTGGCTCTCGGCGCCCAAGCAGGTAGCCTGGAGCATTGTGGCCCACGTCTGGCTGGCAGGCACGGGCGCCTATCTCTTTGCCCGTATTGCCATCAAACTGCGACCGCTGGCAGCCTTTGTGTCGGCCGTTGTGTTTGCCCTGGGAGGTTTCTTGGGGGCGCAGGTCGAGCACGTGAACCAGCTCAACGCATCGGCCTGGCTGCCGTGGCTACTGCTATGCCTCAAAGTGGCTATGGGCCGCGGCCGGTGGCGGTGGTTCGCGGTTCTCTGTGGCGGGGCAGTCACCGCCATCGCTCTGCTTGCCGGACACACCCAGGCAGCCTATATCGTGCTCTTTGGGAGCGGCGTGTATGCCTTGCTGCGCGGGCTGGTCCGACTTCAGGGCGCGCAGGTTCTGGCAGGGGTTGCGCGGTGTTGGGGCCCTGGCCTTGATGAGCATCATGGGACTCGTGCTCGCTGCAGGCCAACTGCTGCCAACACTGGAGCTGTCCGCGCTTTCGGTGCGCAGTGGAGGGATGCCGTACAACGAGGCAGCCTCCTTCTCGCTCAAGCCGGGCCTGATCTTCAAGGCATTCCTTCCCCCACTCCTCTGGGAGCCGCCCTTTAGCGAGTACGTGGCCTACGCGGGCCTGATCGGCCTGGCCCTGGCAGCTATTGGCGCGTGGGCAGTTCTGCGCCGCAAACAGGCCGGGGGCGCGTGCCTGGGCCTCGCCCTGGCCGGTATCTTTTTGGCATTTGGCGCCTACAACCCGGTGTACTACCTGCTCTACAAGCTGGTTCCCGGCTTTGATCTCTTTCGGGCACCGGCCCGCTGGCTGCTCTTGTACGCCTTTGGCATCGCAATCCTGTCCGGTATCGGCCTGGAGGTCCTGCCCTGGCCATTCAAGAAGGCTCGTATAGCGGAGGAGCAGGGAACCATATCCGAGCCCCGCACAAAGCTAGTGTCTCTGGCCTTCAAAGCATGGGAGCCCGCGTTGGTCGTCCTGCTGATCCTCGAGCTGCTGTTCGCGGGCCGGCAGCTGGCCTACAGCCGTCCGACCGCGCCTGCCGCGTTCGACTCGATGCGGACCGCGCCCAGCCACCTGCTGGCCGATGCGACATACGAAGCGATCGGCGAGCCGTTCCGCTTTCTCAGCATGTCGGACATCCGCTACGATCCAGGCGACCTGGAGGACCTCCAGTCCCTGTACGAGGGAGTCCTGCCCGAGGAGGCCATCTACGACCTGATCGTTGCCACCAAGATGAAGGAGGTTCTGGCCTACAATCTCCCGTTACGCTACCGCCTCTATAGCGTCGACGGCTACGACGGCGGCCTGCTACCCATCAGAGAGTACGTCGCGCTGGAGAAGCTATTCCTGCCCGAGGACGAGATCTGGCCCGATGGACGCCTGAGACAGCAACTTCGCCAGGTCCCGCCTTCCCGGCTGCTGTCGATGCTCAACGTCAAATACGTGATCACCGACAAGACCCAGGATGCCTGGATCGAC
>JABAHP010002266.1_pt2 | contig 12395 bp, 12 predicted proteins | sample 7062081 | NCBI WGS metagenome assembly JABAHP01 (sample SAMN14534357, study PRJNA622989) | marine sediment metagenome | biome: marine biome [ENVO:00000428]; feature: marine pelagic biome [ENVO:01000023]; material: deep marine sediment [ENVO:00002113] | place: India: Gulf of Kutch | collected... | reverse complement strand
GCCGATGAAGTGCGGAAACTGGCCGAGCGCACCATCAAGGCCACTGATGATGTTTCCGAAAAGATATTTTCCGTACAGGCTGAATCCCAGGAAACCGCGAAAAGCATGGACAACGCATCTGCCGAGCTTACCAGCACAATACAGTATATCCGTCAGGTTGACGATGTGCTGAACAGGATACTGGAAAATGTCAGTACCGTCAACGACCAGGTAACACAGATAGCCACTGCCGTTGAGCAGCAGTCAAGCGCGGCTGAGGACGTGGCCAGCAATATCGAAAGCACCTCGGATATTGCTTCAGAGATAGAGAACATGGCCTCCGACGTTCTGAAGGAGATATCCCGTGTTTCCAGCGTAGTGGACGAACTGCGCCATGCGACGGCCGACTTCAAGATAGCAAAATGCGAGGCGGTCTCCCTTGAGCTGGTAAAAGCGGACCACAGGGTCTGGGTGGAACGTGTCGGTCTTCATATGGAAGGAGGCACACGGCTTGACCCCGCGCTTATCGGTGACCATAAGGTCTGCAGGCTTGGGAAATGGTATTATGGCGAAGGGAAGCTCCAGTGGGGCGAACTCAACAGCTTCAAGGCCCTCGAGGCCTTCCATAATGAATTACATGAGCTGGGAAAGAAAACCGTGCTTATGCATGATTCAGGGGACAGGCAGGAAGCCCAGAGGGTCTATGCTCAGATGCAGGGTGTTTCCAAGAAAATAATAGAATATCTCGACGACATCAAACGTGAATGCGAGGAAATGGAAACGGAAATATAGACCGTTCCGGTGCCTTGCAAAGGCTGTTTCGGCGTGTCAGGCTGGTTGTACCCTCGCGCTCCTATCTGAAAACGTATTTCTGGGCCCTCCTGAACTTCTTCATCATACTGATTGTTCTTATGCTTCTTTTCGGGCAGTACCTGGGGACAGACTCGGCCTTGAAGGGTGCGCTTTTCATCTTCCTTGTTCTGGTATTTGTTTTATGGCCGTTCTGTTTGCCGCAGTTTTGTTGAACCTCGTTGACCGTGAAGGCGGTTCGCAAAGGGAAAAACATAATGATAAAGGAGAGGGGAAATGAAACTTCTGATGTTCTACGCGCATGACTGGTGGTACAAGACGGCATCGAGGACGCTCGATACCGTTCCTGACGTTCAGCGCGAGGAGCAGGTGGCGGGCGCGGCTGTCGTGTTCTTCCATGCGGAGGCCGAGGACGAGGCACCGGACCGGCGGGGCAAGGTGCTCCAGAAGTTCGTGAAGAACGTCAAGTGGCTTGCCGGGAAGTTCGACACAAAAAATGTAGTGCTCCATTCCTTCAACCATCTGTCATCAAGCAAGTCCTCTCCGGAGTTCGCCCTCGAACTGCTTGATGAGGTCCAGGAGCGGCTTGAGCGCTCAGGTTACACTGTTATGCGGACCCCCTTTGGATATTTCAACGAGTTCAGGATACATGTGGCAGGGGATTCCCTTGCCAAGGTGTTCAAGGAGTTCTAGCTGGTACTCAGGGCTTTAGCGAGCCCAGTATCTCTCTTGCCTGCTTCAGTGAGAACTCCCGCTTCACAAGAGGTTTGTCCCTGATGATATTGATGTGCTCTTCCATGGTCGGACGGTCGCTGCGGTAGATGATGCCGGTGGGTATCTCGTTTCCAAAAGTGAGTGCGGTTTCGAAGGCCTTCATCTTGTCGGTAGGATCGTAGTCATCTCCCAGGGAGCGTACACGCTGGCGGTACCAGTCGAAGGTATTTACCTTGTTAAAGGTTACACAGGGCTGAAAGATGTCCAGCAGGGAGAATCCCTTATGTTCAATGGCGGCTTTCATGAGAGATTTTAACTGGTCTGGATCGGTGACCGTGCCGCGGGCAGCGAACCCCGCATCCAGGGCCACGGCCAGTGCCAGGGGGTTCAGTGGTTCCGATGGTACACCGAAAGGCTGAGTCTTNNTATATCTGGTTGTCATGGACGAAGAGCGTGATATTCACGTTACGCCTGACGGCATGCAGGAAATGGTTGCCTCCCTCTCCATAACAGTCTCCGTCTCCGGCTACGGCAATGACGTGCATATGATGATTTGCAAGCTTTGCCGCCGTAGCCACGGGAAGCGAGCGTCCGTGCAGGCCATTAAACGTATTGCACATGAGATAGTGCGGTGTCTTTCCCGACTGGCCTATGCCCGAGACGACAAGCACCTCGTGGGGCTTGATGTTCATCCAGGCCAGGACCTCCCTGAAAGCCTTGAGGATGCCGAAGTTCCCGCACCCGGGACACCATGCCGGGGTCTGTTTCCCGATATAGTCCTTGGGGTCAGCCATTGAGCCCCTCCATGACATACGGCACGCTCAGGGGACGTCCGTCATATCTGAGTATCTGCTTATCGAAAGAGAATCCGGTCTCCGCCCGTACCAGCCGGGCGAACTGTCCCGTTGCGTTGGACTCCACGCAGACAGACCTTTTAGCTCTTTTCAGGACATTGAGCCATTTCCCTCCGGGCAGGGGATATATGTTGTTGAAAAAGAGCATGGCCGCCTTTTTCTTCCCGGCGTTCATGGTGTCCACCGCCTCTTTGAGTACCCCATATGACGAGCCCCATCCGCAGACGACCGTCTCGGGCTGCTTTGCCCCATAGAGCAGGGGCTGGTCTATCTCGGCCCTGATGNNTCTACCATGCGGGTGCGTGTTTCCGCGTCCTCGATGATATGTCCATCCTCATCGTGCTCGTCGCTGTCAGCGACCACCATGTGTGGTCCTTCACCCGGCACGGCAAGCTTCGATATGCCGCTTCTGGTAAGGGTATAACGCTTATATTCCTTTCGTCTGGCAAAATCCTTGCCGCGCAGGCGATAGTCCTTGTAAGTGAGCTTCCTTGAGTCGAATCCCTCATAGGTCCATTCCGAATCGCCCAGATACTGGTCAATGATCACAAATACCGGGATCTGATATTTCTCGCACAGGTCAAAGGCCCTGTTCGTCAGAAAGATCGCCTGCTCGGGGCTTCCCGGGGCCAGGACCACCCGAGGGAATTCACCATGGCCTGAGTGCAGGATGAAAAGCAGGTCGGACTGTTCGGTCCGCGTGGGCAGTCCTGTTGCGGGGCCGGGGCGCTGGACCTCGAAGATGACCAGAGGCGTTTCGGTCATTCCCGCAAGCGAGAGTCCTTCGACCATGAGCGCGAAACCTCCGCCCGAGCTGCCCGTGGCCGCCCGTACTCCCGCAAAGGAAGCCCCGATGGACATGTTTACGGCGGCTATCTCGTCCTCGGCCTGCTCGACCATGACGCCCAGTTCTGAAGCGCGCGCTGCGATCCCGTTGAGAATGCCCGTGGAAGGCGTCATGGGATATGCCGCATAGAACCTGAGGCCTGATGCCAGCGCGCCGGTGGCGGCTGCATCAAGGCCGTTTATGAGTATATGGGGTTTCGCTCCCGGGTTCGGGACCATGAAGCTGCACCGGGGGCAGTTCTCCTGCGCATACGTATAGCCTGCACGTGCGGATTGGATGTTTCCCTCAATGACCTTTTCCCCTTTTTTCACGAAGGTTTCCTTCAGCAGGTTCTCAAGGATATCGAGTTTCATTCCCAGTATGCCTAGCACCGCACCTGTGGCAACCGTATTGGCCATGATGGTAGAGCCGCCGTCCTCTTTCGCGATCTTCTCAAAGGGAACGTCAATGAATAGTTTGCCCTTGAATACCCTGCCAAGAGAGGATGAATCGTAGAGGACAACCCCGTTTTCCGTCAGGTTCTTTCTATCCAGCCCCACGGAGGCCTTGTCCAGAGCTACGAGGATATCTATGGCCTCACGGCTTGAAGTAACCCGGGAACCTGAGACGCGGATCTGGAAGAAATTATGACCGCCGCGAATGCGGGATTCATAATCCTGGTGGGTAAAAACATGAAGACCGGCCCGGGCGAATGTCCGTGCGAGCAATCCTCCCACGGTCTGAATGCCCTGACCGGCCTCGCCGCCTATTCTGATCGTGTAGTCCAAAAGGACTCGAAGGGGCTATCCCTCAACGATGGAGTGCTCGGCCCACATGAACCAGTTGCCGGTATCATTGAGGAACGACAGGGTATTGGAGAACATTTGATAGTGCTTCTCCTCCTCAACTATCAGCCGTTCGAACAGTGCCTTGCTCTTGGGATCGGTTGCCTCCGCCGCGGTCTTCTTGTAGAACTCGAATCCCTCTTTCTCCATGTCCATGGCGACCTTGAGCGCTTCGGTATCGTCCTTGGAAGCCGAAATACGTTCCTGCATCTGGTCCTTCATTTCCTCGAATACGGTCTTGACCTTCTGCATGGGGTCCACGTTCTCGGAAGTTATGTCCATGCCGCTCATAAGGGCCTTGACCATTTCGATATGACGTTTCTCGTCCTCAGCGATGGAGAGGAACATCTTTTTCCCCGCAGGGCTTGAGACTTTCGCTGCGGCATCGGTATAGAACCTGACCGCGTCGGTCTCCATTTTCACTGCAATCTCTGGTGCCTTCATCTTACTCGGCTTCCTCCCTTGATATTAGGTTTATACCTTTTCGAATTCGTCTTTGCTTGCTCCGCATACGGGGCAAACCCAGTCGTCCGGGATATCTTCGAACGCGGTTCCGGCAGCAATACCACCATCAGGGTCTCCTACCTCGGGGTCGTAGACATATCCGCAAACTTCGCACTTGTACTTGTCCATATGGAATATTTCCCTCCTTTGGTGAGTTTGTATATAAACCTTAATAAAAAAAGGCTCCGATGTCAATAAACAAAGAGAAACATAGATTAAAGCATTACAACCGGGCAATGCAATACCGTCCTCAGGCATGGTCCGTTCCGTATGCCGAACTCATTTTCAGTGACAGCGGGAACAAGGGACCAGAGGAGAGGATTGTGGTAAAAATGTTTTAGTTTCAACGGATTCCCGGTTCCGTTGCATTTAGCGGATGGCATTTGCTATTCTTAGGTTCTATGGATAATCCCGAAAAGAAAAAGGCCATGCTCGAGGCCCTTCTGTTCATCTCGGGAGAGCCGCTTGAGACTGCGGAACTCAAAAAAAGCCTTGGCCTGCACGAGAACGATCTCAAGGACCTGCTGGAAGAGCTTATGGCCGACTATGCCGAACGCAACGGCGGGGTTGTCATCGCCAAGGTTGCCGGGGGGTACCAGATGGTGACCAATCCCGAGCATACCGAGTGGGTCTCCAAGTTCAAGGGGTCTTCCCGCAAGCAGAAGCTCTCGCTTCCCGCGCTGGAGACGCTTTCCATTATCGCATACCGCCAGCCCATTACCAAGGCCGAGATAGAGGAACTCCGGGGCGTGAACGCCGACGGCGTGGTCAAGGCCCTGCTGGACAAACATCTCATCCGCATTGTGGGGAAGAAAGAGGCCCCCGGCAAGCCCATGCTATACGGGACCACGCGTGAATTCCTGCAGTACTTCGGCCTCAATGACCTGACCGAACTGCCTACCCTCAAGGATATGGAGCGCGAAGAAGCCGCATAGCTCTTTGCTTTTTTCTGTCTTATCCTTAATTAATTCTCAGAAGATTCTTGTAAAGACCGCGTGTGTACAGTAAACTATCTTTAACTTTTTAAGGCGAAAGAGTGATGTTTATCGAAAGACGGTCAGACGCTACAGCAAGGGCATTCAGGCTCCTGATAGGCACGGCAGCCTTCGTCGTTATCGTGGCGGGGATGAAGGTGGCCTCCACCATCCTGGTGCCGTTCTTCCTTGCTGTGTTCATTGCTATCATTGTTTCTCCCCTGTATTTTTACCTTCAGCGCCGGGGGGTGCACCGGGTGCTTGCCCTGCTGGTTGTGGTGTTTGCGGTCATGGTCGTGGGACTGGGGCTCGCACAGCTTGTGGGGACTTCCATAGAAGAGTTCACCCGTTCGCTTCCCCAGTACCAGAAGGTGCTCAAGGCGAAATCCATTGAGCTCATCCGGTGGGCCGGAGAGAAAGGCCTGACCGTGCCTGAGGAGAGCCTCCTCCAGACATTCGATCCCGGCGCGGCCATGAAGCTCTTTGGCGGCATGCTCTCGGGACTGACCGGGGTGCTTACCAACGCCTTCCTCATCGTGATAACGGTGATCTTCATCCTGCTTGAGGCCACGAGCTTTCCGGTGAAGCTCAGGACCATGCTTAAAGACCCTGAAGGGTCCATGAGCTACTTCAAGAGCTTCCTCTCGGACATTCAGCACTACATGGCCATCAAGACGGGAATGAGTGTCGCAACGGGTGTGCTTGTCTCCTTATGGCTTTTCATTCTCGGGGGAAGCTACGCACTGCTGTTTGGCCTGTTCGCATTCCTTTTAAACTATATCCCCAATATCGGCTCCATCATAGCCGCAGTGCCTCCCATACTGCTTGCGATCATCAACTTTGGAGTGGCCAAGGCCGTGGTGATTGGTATGGGGTATCTGGTCATCAATATCTCGATCAGTAACTTTATTGAACCCAGGGTTATGGGCCATGGCCTGGGCCTCTCCCCGCTTGTCGTGTTCCTCTCTCTGGTGTTCTGGGGCTGGGTGCTGGGAGTGGTGGGCATGCTCCTTGCCGTTCCCCTGACCATGACGCTCAAGATCGCCCTGGATTCGAACGAGAGCACCAGGCCACTGGCCATTATTCTGGGGCCTGAGACCATACGGCCCTCAGAGGAAGAGAATCCGGACGTGTCTGCCGAGGACGAGGACGCGGCCTCGGGGACAGGAGATTAATATCTCATGAAGTTGCTTCCCGGAACGTTGAGAGGTTTCATCATTCTGGGGTGCTGCCTGCTTGCCGCCCTCATATCCATCTCGTTCCTGTCATCTCCCGGAGTGCAAGCCACGGTGCCGCTTGAACTGGAAAAGGCCCATATCGTCTCACGGACCGGGCAGGAGGGTGCAACAACCTCCGATTCAAAAGTTATCGATGAGGGAGAGGATGCCTCTCTGTACCTGGTTCTGGAGGCAAAGGAAAAAGGGAAGACCGTTTATTTTTCCGAGGCGGACCGGGTTATCGTTGACGGGAAGGAGATACCGTCTGACAGCGTCCGAAGGTGGGATAAATCGGTGTACGGCAAGTTGAAGATCCGATGGTACAAGGTCGAGCCTAAAAGGAACAACCTCAGCAATACCAGAGGGGGCTGGCACTGGGTTAAGGTGCCNNATGTGAACCCGACAATATTCAAGACGAGGACGGGCAAGGGCACCATGCGCTTCAAGGTCGAGGCCCGGCTTGGCCGCGATCGGGTATCCTCTCCGGGCAGGGAGTCATACGATAAAACAGGCATAAGCGATAAAGTTCACCGCATCAGCGTGCGGGGAACGACCGGAGTGGATATCGTGGACTGGGCGTATTCCTTCATGAACCTGCCCTATATCTGGGGGAGCGAGACACCCACGGGCAGGCAGGAGGACCATCAGTCCGAACGCTACATCGGGGCCGACTGCGCCGATTACGTGGTCGCCGCGGCACGGCGGGCGGGGCATCCGCTCAAATACGGCGGAAGCCATAATTTTTCTCCCAATGATTCCCGGAAATATACAAAATACATTTCCCGCCTCCCGGAACTTCACCTGGACGGTTACTACTATGAGAACGACAAAAAGGTAAAGATCGGAGAGGGCGGGGTGCGCCCCGGTGACATTGTGCTGTTTACCCGCAGGCATGTGGGCATCCTTGCCCGTGATTTTCCGCCAAGGGGATACCTGACCTCGCAGGATACCATCCTGCACGCCTTCTTCAAGGAACCCGCCGAGGAGCCCATCTCGACCGCCTACCACTCGGACTTCTCAATTGTGAGGCTGGTGAAGTAGGGGGAACTTTCCCTACACCTGCACCCCTTTGTCCTGCTTCCTCGCCTGTCTTTTTGATCTCCACTTACTGAACCCATAGAGCCCCAGCCCTCCGAGGATAAGGAACGGCCAGATGTTGACCAGCCCGATGATGAACCAGACAAAGGCGTTCCAGCCGCTCTTCAGTCCCTGCGCAGCCTTGGAGAAGAACGGGATGCTTGCGCTTGTCTGCTGGAAGATGGTGACGGTGAGGGTGCTTAGCGATATCTGGTCCTTCAGGTAGCGCATACGTCCCTCGAGCGATTCTATCTCGGCCCGTACCTCGCTCAGGTGGCTTTCGATGGAAAGTATCTCCTTTACGGTCTTTGCCTTTTTCAGAAGCTCCCGGTATCGAGTTTCGGTGTCCTTCTTGACGCTCAGTCGGGCCTCGGTATCGATGAACTCTTCGGTAACATCCGAGGAGACAATACTCTTGTTGACGATAGTTCCTGCCCCTTCGGTTATTTCTTTGACCATAGGGTCGAAATTTCCGGCCGGCACCCGGATGATAAGTATCTGTTCAATGCGTGATTCGTAACTGTACTCTTCTTCGCTCGAAATGTAGCCACCATGCTTTTTGACCAGTCCGTCCACGCGGGCACGGTCGGCTGCAAGGTCCGTCACCTCGTACGCTATGTCGCCGGTCTTGATTATCTTTCTCCGGGCGAGCAGCGGGTCCGGTTTCGCCTTCGGGGCTTCCGCAAGCATGTCCTGGGCGAATTTCATTTCCATTTCAGCCCGGCGCGAGCCGGACTCGGTACTTTTCGCGCTTTCGAATTTGCTGCATGACGGCAGCATGACCAGAAGGAAAAGACCTGTGATGATTGCCGTTAAGATGCTTGAGTATCTATGTTTCGTTCCTTGAGCTGTCTTTGTCATTTTTTTCCTCCCACATTACCTTTCCCATGTCCGATATATCGTAGCCGCCCATTGCCTGCACAGCCTCCCTGAACCCGCTGTCATTTCTTATGACGTCCAGCAGGGCGGAAACCTTTGGTGTCTCCATGAATTCATTTGGGATGGCGAGGTCGTAGCGCTCCGGGGCAACGGGGATGAAGTCGAGTCCCAGGGCGCGGGCGGCGCTCAGGACCCCAAGTCCCGTGTCTGCCACCCCGGTCAGGACGGCTGAGGCCACGGCCATGTGGGTGAACTCTTCTTTTTCATACCCCTGAACGTCCTTCGGGTCGATGTTCAGGCGCTTGAGGTGCAGGTCCAGAAGCAGTCTCGTCCCCGCACCCCTCTGACGATTGATAAAGGTCACGTCAGCACGGGTAAGGTCTTGGAAGCTCTTGATACCTTTCGGATTTTCCGGCAGTACCATGAGTCCCTGTTGACGGTGGACGAGGTTAATCAGCGTAATGCCTTTGTCCGGAAGCAGTTTTTTGAGATAGGGCACGTTGTATTCTCCCGTTTCCTCATCCAGCAGATGGGTAGGGGCAAGGTGGGCCTCCCCCTTTTTCAGTGCCATCAGCCCTCCCATGGAGCCCACATGGGCGGACGAGAGGGAGAACAGGGGATACCTCTTTTTCAGGGCGTTTGCCAGCAGGTCCAGGCTCTGGTCATGGCTGCCGATGGATACCACGGTGTTTTCGATCTCCGTGTCCCTGCGCAGCAGTTCGATATCGACCTCTGCCCCTGCAGCGAGCCCCTCGCTCATGGCGGGTATGCGCAGTATGCCGTCGGCGCGGACCAGCGACATGATGAGCCCCGCGCCGCGTCCAAGCGGGGTCGCCACATATTGGTAGCCGACCTTGCCGAGCTTCATTCTCAGGAACTCCTCCTGCCCGAGCGCTGAGGCGACCTGGCGCGAGAGCACGGCCCGCATATGCCCGGGACCCGCGTCTTCCAGTCCCTGCCACGCCATCATCAGGGGGCGGGCAAAGAGGGTAAAGGTGATATAGGCCGAGACCGGGTAGCCTGGAACTCCCATGACCGGGGTTCCCTCGACGATTCCCAGTATCACGGGTTTGCCGGGCTTGATGTTTATTCCATGCAGGATGACCTCGCCCAGTTCCCCGATGATCTGTCCCGTGAAGTCCTCAGACCCGGCTGAGGCCCCGGCGTTCACGACCACCATGTCGGCGGTCCTGACCGCTTCGCTCAGGGACTTCTTGAGGGCCTCGGGGTCGTCGGGGACAATGGGGTGACGTGTGAAATCTCCTCCCCATTCGGTGACCAGTCCACCCAGCACCCGGGAATTGTATTCGATGATGTCCCCTGTCTTCAACCCGGTTCCCGGTTCCACTATTTCATCCCCGGTGGGGATGATCGTAACCCGGGGCCTGCGGCGGACATTTATCGTGGTATGTCCGCCCGCGAGCATGGCCCCCATGTCCACCGGACGGACACAATGGCTTTCCGGAGCGATAAGTTCGGTGGCCACGATGTCCTCGCCAACGGTTCGGACGTTCTTCCATGGGGTGACCGGGGCGATGAACTCAATGTGTCCATCCACCTCGGTTACGTCTTCCACCATAATGACCGCGTTGAAACCCTCCGGTACCGGGTCACCCGTGTCCACATAATGCGCGTCCTGTCCGAGCTTCAGTCTCAGTGGCGCTGTTTCGGATGCCCCGAAGGTGTCCGTGAACCGCACGGCATAGCCGTCCATTGCCGAGGCATGGTAGAAGGGGGATGATATTGAGGCGAAGACGGCCTCTGCCGTTATCCTTCCCACGGCGTCCCTGACCTCAATAGTCTCGGCCTCCAGAGGTATCCAGAGGCCCAGGGCCTCCAGCCGGTGCTTCCAGAGGGCCAGCCCCTCGGCCAGGGGGCGGGTATCAAGCAGAACTCGTTTGCTCATGGCAGTAGATTACCACAAGTCCGTGTTTCCTGTATGACTCCCCCTTTGCCGGATGCGTTGTCAATTCATGGCTGAAAATGATAACATACCTAATTAAGCTTCAAAAGGGAGGTCTACATGCCGATCAAACACCTTCAGGAAGGTCTTACCTTCGACGATGTGCTGCTGGTTCCTTCTTACTCCGATGTGATGCCCAAGGACGTTGATCTGACCACGAACCTGACGAGGAACATCAAGATAAATGTCCCGCTGGTCAGCGCGGCCATGGATACGGTAACCGAATCCGAGTTGGCCATAGCCATGGCGAGGGAGGGCGGTATCGGCATCATCCACCGGGCCATGTCCCCCGAATCACAGGCCAGGGAGGTGGACAAGGTCAAGAAATCGGAAAGCGGCATGATCATTGACCCCATTACCATTGCCCCTGATGCTCCTATTTCGGAGGCCGAGGACCTGATGAGGACCTACCGTATCTCAGGCGTTCCGGTTACGGTAAAAGGCAAGCTTGTAGGCATTCTCACCAACCGCGACCTCAAGTTCGAGACCGACTTCTCACGTAAGGTGGAAGAGGTAATGACCAGCAAGGACCTGAAGACCGCCAGCGAGGGCATAACGCTTGAGCAGGCCCAGGACACCCTGCACAAGTATAAGATCGAAAAACTGCCCATTGTGGACAAGAAGAACAATCTCAAGGGTCTTATCACTATCAAGGACATTGAGAAGCGGAAAAAATACCCTAACGCCTGCAAGGACGAACGCGGACGGCTTCGGGCCGGGGGCGCCGTGGGGGTCGGAGAAGAGGCCATTGAACGGGCCGAACTTCTGATCAAGGCCGGAGCAGACGTTCTGTCCATCGACACGGCCCACGGGCATACCAAAAAGGTCATCGATACCCTGAAAAAGCTGAAAAAGAAATTTGATATTGACGTGATCGCCGGTAACGTGGCTACCTCCGAAGGCGTTGAGGACCTTCTGAAGGCCGGAGCGGACGGTATCAAGGTCGGCATCGGCCCCGGTTCCATCTGTACGACGAGGGTCGTCGCCGGTTCGGGAGTTCCCCAGATCACTGCCATCATGGACTGTTATTCTGTCACCAAAAAGACCAGGGTTCCTCTTATCGCGGACGGTGGTATTAAATTTTCCGGCGATATTGTAAAGGCACTGGCGTGTGGGGCCCATGCGGTCATGGTCGGGAGCCTTTTTGCCGGTACGGACGAGTCCCCCGGAGAGATCATCATGCTCCAGGGCCGCAGCTACAAGGTATATCGTGGAATGGGGTCACTGGGGGCCATGGCCATGGCCCGTGACCGCTACATGCAGGAAAAGACCGAACTGAACAAACTGGTCCCCGAGGGTGTAGAAGGAAGGGTCCCTTACAAGGGGCCGCTCTCGCACAGCACACACCAGCTTATCGGGGGCGTGCGCTCGGGGATGGGCTACTGTGGCTGCAAGAATCTCAAGCTGCTGCGCCAGAAGGCGCGTTTCGTGAGGATCACCAACGCCGGACTGCGTGAAAGCCACGTCCACGATGTTATCGTGACCAAGGAAGCCCCGAACTACCGGGGTGAGTGGTCCTGATACTCCGAGATGAATAAGATAAAAAAAGGCGGCCTTTCAGGGCCGCCTTTTTTTATCTTTATTTCTCATCTACAGGCTATCGTGTCTGCCTGATAAAGTCCTTGAGTTCACTGTCGTTCGGCGCCAGTTTCAGGGCGCGCTGCCAGGCCGATCTGGCCTGTTTGACCCTCCCCATGGCATAGTACGCTGAGCCGAGCCTCTTGTAGGCCAGGACATTATCGGGCTCGAGCTC
>JABAHP010001803.1_pt3 | contig 12440 bp, 17 predicted proteins | sample 7062081 | NCBI WGS metagenome assembly JABAHP01 (sample SAMN14534357, study PRJNA622989) | marine sediment metagenome | biome: marine biome [ENVO:00000428]; feature: marine pelagic biome [ENVO:01000023]; material: deep marine sediment [ENVO:00002113] | place: India: Gulf of Kutch | collected... | reverse complement strand
GACACAAACGGGGTAAGTCTATAGGCGATCATGGGCTGATCGTGAAATTTTCTTATTATTTTCATACCAATTTTTTTAAAATCTCTTGTGAGTTCCCCGTGATACATGCAATAATAATTGAAAGTGAATGGATACCTTCTCCACGGGAGCATTTCAACCATCGTGGCTCGTTTCACACAGCCGGGAAATTCACAAAATCTTTTCTTGCTACCCCAAGGCTTGATATAGAAATTACTCATTGTCTTCCTCCTGCCCGCCGAAGAGCCAGCTAGTGAGTGTTCTAAGAAGCGATTTTACCATTATTGGTGTTATCTTGGATTCGTCTAAAAAATCAATAAATGTGGGCACGAATCCCTTTTCCTCGACATACTCCTCCCAGAGCTCGGGGAGGTCGGATGCCGTGATTTCAATATTTACCATACGCTCGCCTTCTCTATTCTCGTGATATGAATCCCGTTCTTATGGTGTCTTACCTTCGTCGTTACTTCCTCAATATCCTTCCCAATTACAAGCACGCAATGATGGGCACCAGTTTTATCCGTGCAAATAGGTGATAGAAGACACTTGCCAGTTTTCTTGTTGTGTGGATCGTGGTTCTTATCGGGCTTGTACTTGAGGGTNNGGCGGCGATCGTTGTTTTTATTCTTCTAACCATTTTCCTAACCAGTCATAAACAAGTTTTTTCACGGTTTTATTCTTATCATATAAAATACAACGTATTACTCTAAAAGTTTGCTCGTCGGGGGTTTCCCCCTCCCTTTTATCCACCTTGTATTTTTTATGCTCGCTAAACCCGTGTATTCCACAACTATGGTATACCTCACCATCCCATTGTGTAATATTTAGGTCTTTAATTGACCATTCATCGTGTTTTTCATCATTCATGTGCTTACTACCTCCCCGCGCCCTAAGTATGTTTCGTTCAAGGTGGATTGGAAAGTTTACAAAAGTAGTGGTGGTTCACCGGGTAATCGTCCCGCACCGGGATTGATGAGATAACCGGTCTAGCAGATCGAACCACCAAGCCTCTGCTAGCGCGTGAATACTAGTCTTTGTAACTTTATTAATGTTTTGTATAATTATTAAAAAAATAAATTGCTCCCCGAGGATTTGAACCTCGAATCCGGGGTATCTCATAGGTTCCCGTTGCGACCGGGTGGGCGGCGGGACTCGCACCCGCTTTTGAGGTCTGGTATTCTCCCTACCCCCTATTATGAGCCCCGAGTGATAGCCAGATTTCACCAAGGAGCATTGATTTTAGGATCGCCCGGGTGGGAGCATCACGACCAAAAAGAATGGGAGATGGTTAAGAAATAAGAAATAAAAGAGTTTTAGGGGAGAAAGATACGTGATCGTTTACTTGCATTCCACCGAGGGCGTTGGTTGATTACTTGATTTCCTCCTGAATGTTGTATAATGATCTGGATCTCCGAGCGAGATTCAGATCAAGGCGTTGATAGTGTCAACGGGTCGTTTGAGTGCGAGGCATCAGGGGCGAACCCCCGCCCGAACCTGCACCCCATCTCCAGTATCGACGTAAGCCGATACCTCCGTTGGGCACCCGTCTTCGAGCAAGTAAATATTATTTTCCACCTTTTTAAATGTTTTTTCCAAAAACGTTGGAATTTTTTGGAAATTTTCCAACGTTGGATAAAATTTTTTTCGTCACAACCTTGTGTTTTTTTGGAAATTTTGCAAGCTTGGGTAAAAAAATTATGGCTACAAGCTTGTATTTTTAGAAAAATTCTACAAGTTTTGGGAAAAATTTAAATAGTTCTTAAAAGTTATATTTAAATAACTATCGTTTAGAGTTAATCTAAATGCTGTCTATAATACTATATATATTACATGATATATACATATTTTTAAGGAGGAAATTAGATGACTGAATCAAAAGAAAAACTTGCTGTAAAGGGTGCTGAAACCATCAAGAAATCTGGCGACGCGTATATTTGCGAATATTGTGCCGACACGTTCACGTCCAAGCGCGGGCTTGCAACACACCTTCGTTCGTGCCCCGACAAACCTGAAAACTTCCCCGAGCCAGTGGAGGAACCTATTGATATTGATGCTGAAGCCGCTGAAATCAGCGTGCTTGACAAGCTCGATCTTCCCGACGACGTGCGGGAGTTGCTTACCGATACCGACTTGGACGAGCGATTAAAAGCCTTGATCAAGGAGGCAACCGATATAAACAAGGCGAAACAAGTCAAGGAGGCCATAGCAAAAGCCGAGGACGATAAGAAACGTCAGCAACTCAAGAGTATTGGTTATATGGGCGATCCAGTAATTTATGGTAATTGGAAACGTGTAAAGTTGCTTAACATTGAACATATAGCATCATGTTGTGAACGTGAGGAGAAAAAGGGTTGGGAACTCAAGGATGGTATATGCGTGGTAAGTGGCACCGGTGTCGTTTACATGCATTTTAAAAAGAAATAGAGTAAACTAACATGTTATTGCAGGCAAATCACGAGCAATTGAAAATCGAGATTCTCCCGAAGGGAACCCACGTTCTCGGTACTGGACGGGATTCCAAGGTGGGGCGGGACGTATCGACCGACCCGTATGCTTACCGTAATTATCAACTTTCCCAACAAGGTCGCTATCCAGGGGCGGCGAATCTTATCGGTCTTCTCATCCCCGCCGAGCAAACATTATTGAAGGAGCAGTTACACGCCGCCGCTATTGGTACCCCTAAAGGGAGATTTATTACTTGGGTGGCGTGTAGGAATGCGTATGCGAAGGGTTGGAAGTTCGTACAAGAAAAGATGAGGAAATCACCATTACCACCACGCCTTCGCAATCATCTTATCAACATGAATAACGACTATCATCTCAAGGAGCATTTCACGCTTGCCAAGAGCATCGCGATGGAATTCGGGCGATGCTTGCAGTTCAAGCGCGAGCTTGCTCCCCGCGGTATGAAATCGCGGATTGAAATCCGCGAGATTCCGATTTGGGATGAGTATATTGAATATGACGAAACCGGCGTACCAATAATGTATCGCCCGATCATACGGGTGGGACGCGAGATGCGGCAGATCGAGCTCACGCCCGATGAAGCCGAGCTTTGGATTCATAATCCCGACCCGTTTGGGAACGGTTACCAAGGCGTCTCCGAGCTTATTGCGGCGTTTCGTACCATCAAGCGTTCTGAATCCATCGCGCAAAATTTCGCGGAGATCGTTACTCAGCGCGGGCTCGGGCAGTTGGATATTGAAGTTGATGGATTGGTTGATGAGAACGACGCTAATAAATGGGCCGACGTGTATAAAAATCTTATTCAAGAGTCGATCATCGTGCACTCGCCCGACATGAAAACCACGGTAACCCCCGGTATTAATGCTGGTTTCAACTACCAAACCACGCAAAACACTTACTACGAGGACACCGCGGCGGCTACTGGTTATCCACAGATGCGGATGAGGGGAGTACAAACAGGAACGGTAACCGGTTCGGAAACCGATCAAGATAACATGGCAGAGGTATATTCATGTATCCAAGAGACTTCCGAGAAGCATATGAAGCGATTTTACGAGATCCTTGACCCGTCCCTCGTGAACAAGCAGTTTGAAATCGAGTGGGAATTCACGATCAAGATGGATATGCAGAAAAAGGGCACGGTGCTCGCTACGAACATGAATACGGTCCTTGCTGGTGCGGAGATCCTCACGGTGGGCGCGGCGTCAGAAATAACGGNNGTGCTCGCCGGTGCGGAGATCCTCACGGTGGGCGCGGCGTCAGAAATAACGGGTATCACGCTTACCGAGGATGACCGGGAGCGTGAGATGCTTGTCCAAGAATTCATTGACGAGAATTTCGAGGTACCAGAGATGCCGGTCGAGGGTAACGAGGATGAAGCCAACCGTCCCGGCGACAAGGGTGTCAAGGATACCGAGCCTGGGGCAGTTGCCAAGCAACAAGAGAACCCCGGCGGGCGGGGGAATAAAAACACCGACTCGTTGAGTGAAATGTCCAAGGAACAGCTCGCCGAGTGGATGATGAAGAAGGGAATATCATACCGTTCGACGAATGACACGCTCAAGAAGCAATTCGGGAGCGGGTTTGATAATAAAGTATTGATTTACTTGAGGGATAGATAAAAATGAAGTGTCCAGTTAAACCAATGATCGGGTGGAAGATTAGGAAGGTGTCGGAGAAGGAATTCGTTCCAGACGATAACGGCAACATTACCTTTTCCATAGAGTTGGAACCGGTACCCGTTAACGTGATAAAAAAGGGAGCCGTGATCGCTGGCGAAGGAATCAAGAATGCTATTTTACATCCGATACAAACCTACAACAAGGTATTTAAAGAAAAGAAGGAATATCCAAGAGACTGCAAGCGAGATTGTAAAAATAAATGTGGTGATGAAGATGGTCGAGGGCTGTTGTAGCGGGTATGAGTTTGATTCAAAAACATACGATGAATGGATAGCGTGTTGCATACGAAAACACGGTCCAAAGGGCGATAAAACAATGAATCGTTCTCAATGTGTTGCCGCTGCTCGCAAGAAATTCGGGCGGGACTCGATGATCTGGATCTCCGCGTTGGAACAATTTGTTACCACCGGGGATAGCGTGGAAGCCGACCAAGAAGGACGCCCGCCTAAGAAATGGTGGGATGCTTGTATTAGGACGTTAGAAAAGGGTAAGACACCGTATACCGAAGAGCAAATGAGAAAAATTTGTGGAGACTTGTGGCATAAACAGAAAATTAGAAAAATGTTACCGGGGTAATGCAAATGTACAATCTTGATTCATTACTGTTAAAAAACCAGCCGATTGCCAAGCAAGGCGTGTTAGATTACAGTGATGGTAGAAAGCTCAAGCGGTGGGAGGACCTCGTTCGCAATATCGGGCGCGTCGTGCCCATCATTGACGAGCATCCATCCGTTGAAAATGGCAATGGTGGTTTGGTTACATCTATTGATAAACGGTTTGGCAAGGCAACGATAAAGAAATGCAAGAAAGAAAACCGTCTTTGTGCCGACCTCGACCTCGATGACGATGCCCCGATCAAGAAGGGCTTCTCCATCGGATACCCATACGAGCACGTCGAAGAGAATGGAGTGTATGATGGGGAACGTTATGATTCCGTTCAAGCGAATCTCGTGATCGACCACGTTGCATTGACAAATTACCCGCGCGATGTCGAAGCGGTGCAAGTTTCGGGCGATACAAAATATTACATTGTTGGGGACTCTGGTGACCAAATAACAGTAAATAACAGTTTGAATAACACGATCATAAATATAAACCGCGTCGGGTATGATTCCATAACGTTTGTAGGCGTTGAGAAACAACGTCAGATTCGTGATCTTGCTCGTAAATTAAAGCGGGAAAATCCCGGCACGACAGCAACCGACGATCAACTGTTGGACAGGGCTCGTGTGATGCTCGAAAACGAGCAAGAACTAAAGAAAATAGATGAAAATAACATGTTACAAGGTGCAGATGTTAACCAAGAAGCCATGAAGGAAAAAGAAGAAGAGAAAGAAAAGGCTGAAGAGAAAACGTCGGGCGACGCGAATCTCGACTTGGTTAAGGAAAACGAGCAACTTAAAGCCAAGCTTAGCACCCTCGAAGCGACTGATTCCCTAACGAAAGAATTGGCTGATGTCAAGAAAGCCCTCGATGTGAAACAAAAAGTAATAGATGATTACCATCAGAAGGAACTCAAGGCTGATATTGATTCATTGATCTCCAAAGGCTTCAAATCCGAGGATTTCGATGGTAAAACCCCTGAATTCATTGCTGGTGTATTATTTGCCACACAACATCTTTCAACCGGTCCTAATACCGGTACGAAGATTGCCGATGTTGATTCCGAGGAAGATCTTCGATATGGGCGCGATGGCTACGATCCCGGTCGCTGGAGTGCAAAGCTTGGTAAATATGTAAAACATGAGGAGTGGACGGGTGAATAGAATATGGGAAATTCAGTATTGATTGCAGGCACGCCGACACCATATCATGATGTTGAAAAGCTCTATGAAAAGACCTCCGTTGACCAAGAAATTGTTAAGGGTCGGGTTCTTTCAAAAGGCACGGCTGATCATCAATTAAAATTATACGTCGCTAGTGGAATTCCGGTGGCAATCGGCGACTGGAATAGCGCGTACCCGGTTATCGTTTCTGGTAGCCCCGATTCACAATATGCTGAAGATGGAGAGCCTTTATCTTGGATTGCTATTGAAGATAAGCTCGTGGTTGAACTCACGTTAGATGATGGTGACACGCTCACTAAAGAGGCTTTAGTATATGCCGAGGCTGGTACTGGCAAAGCCATAGATGCAGCATCCGCCCCAGCGGGTGCAGTACCGATTGGTCGAGCCGTTGAAGCCGCGTCAGCATCCGGTGCCGATAGCACGTGTAAGGTACGCTTGCAAAAGATGGAGACGGCAAAAGTTTAAAATGGTGAAAAATCATGCCTTTAGAACCTTTAATTGGAGCGGATGCGGCAAGCCCGCACCACCCGATCATTACCGACTTTCGTATATTTGGTGATAAACTCGTCAAGACCTTCCACGACCAGCCATTGATCATCCGCCAACTTGCCCCTTATGTTACTCCTGTTGATTTTGATGGGCGACCACAGTTAACAAATACCAGGCAAGAAGACCTCGATGATGCCGAGATCGCCATGATGGCGGGTGAATCGGATACCGAGTTAATCGGTGAAGAGGTTATCACCAAGTTACCGCAAATTTACAAAAGTGCATTCGACACGATTGATAATTGGCGGCGAAGTTTCGCCAACAGAGAACGTTTGCCGATAATCCTCACGCGTCTTCGTAAAAAGATTCAGATCAAGGAAGACATTTTTGCATTCCGCGGTGAATCAACGCTTGGGATTAATGGTATTGTAAGCGCGACTGGTGGCTATGATCTCGGAGCGCCAACCGGCGTATGGGATGTAGACACCGGAAGCAATGGTATTCTTAACAACGCGCAAGATGATTTTACAAGGCTTGTCAATTATTTTAGCAACCTCGGATTGGTCACGCAACCGATAGACGTGGTTCTCACGGTTCCAGCGTACAATCTCCTATTAAATACCATATTTGCATACAAGGCTGGTAACAACTTGATGGAAGCGGAAAGGAAGTTGCGCGGTGGGCGGATTCTCGTGAGCAACAATATTCAAGCCTCGGTTACCGATAATGCCAACACGATGGTAGGTATCGTTCGATTATCCGGTGAGGATGCCAAGTGGGGTCTCGCAAGCTCGGGAATCCAACAGGAGATTTACCGGACGGGCTTATACACGTGGCGGTATGGTGTGCGGGAGAAATTCGCGTTGGAATCACTCGACCCACTTCAAGCCTTTGCTTGGATGGACGCGATAGACACGGTAACATAAACAATTAATATTTTTTTAATTTTTTTTAAATTAAACAACAACGGATTAGATTACAAATGAGTGACGAGATAAATACCGACCTCGCGAAAGTCGAGGCGGAAAAACAGGCCGCATTGATTCAGGCGGAATTGGCAACGTTAAGAGCGGATAAGGCCAAACTTGAGGATGAGATCAAGAAACTCAAGACAACGATAACCAAGAATGCTAATACTATCAAATCATTGACCGATAAAAACAAGACGCTTGAAAAGACCAACAAGACGCTTATCGATGAGGAAAAGCGGGCGAAGGATACCTTGGAAACACAAATCAATCTCCGTAAAGCCGCTGAAGGGGACGCCGCGAATTTGGCCACCGAGATTACTGATCTAAAAGCCAATATCGAAGACCTTAAAACGAAACTTGAAGCAAAACCCAAGGAAGTTGAAAAGGAGATTATCAAGGAAGTTGAGAAGGAAGTCATCAAGGAAGTAGTTGATGATACCAAGATCAAGGAACTCGAAGCCGAAATAGCGAAGCTTGAAGGTGATATTGCCAAACTTCAAAAAGAAGTCGATAAGAAAGACAAGAAGGAAGAAAAGAAGACAAAGAAGAAAGCTAAGAAGATTGAAAAGACGAAACGGGACACGGCTCGAATACGGCGACGTTTGGGTATTTGGGAAATGCAAGGTTGTTACCATTGTGACGAGTATGAAGCCGGGAGATGCAAGAAATACGATATTGACGTGAACCCCGACGATTGTTGTAACAAGATTAGGGTGATTTGAATTGGCAGTTGATAGATGGTTTTTCGGCATCCCGCGGAGAGTGAATTCAAATATCTCCGTGATGTACCGTTCAGACCCGACCAAGCAATCCTACATCGTGGACACGTATTTCAACGTTTCCGAGCCATCTAGCCCGGAAGGCGCTCGTTACAAGCTAGTCGGGGATAACCGAAATTTCAACCCTGGATTCGCCTCTAGTATTCTAAACGTGATTGCTGAAAGCGGGGTACGTGTACCGGTGTTCGTCGAGCTTAGCAAGGATAGCTTGTATTTCTTGCGCGTGAAACCCATTAACACGGCAGGCAAAATACATGGCTCCTTCCTCGTCGTGGAGTTACCGGGCGAGGCAACCCGCACGCGTGAAGACGTGTTGAATGAAATGAACGCTGCAAATAACCGCTGGCACGAGGGATGGTACTCGTTTACAACCCCCGCCGAGATTTACCTCGAGAAGACTATAAACGACCATCAAATCATTCAACCGGTACAACAAGCCACGGCAGCCGTCGCGGATGAGTTAAACCTTGTTTCAACAAGCGCATTTGACACGTTGGCTGGTCTGGGTGCCCAGAAAGTAACGTTTGATTACTGGGATGATTCGTGGGTGTTGCACGAGAATAACGTCGTGAACATGAGCGGTACCACCCAAGTCGATCTCATAACCGCGGGATATACGGACGTGTATCTCATCAAGCGTGCATGGGTATCACAAGCTGGGGCGTTGGGATATAACGAGGGTTCGATTACATTTGAAGATGACGCGGTATAATGGCATACATAACGAATTCCGATGTTAGTAACCGTTTCTTTGAAGGGGAAACGGTGCCGGGCGATAATACCATAGATTCGAGTAGGAACACGTCCTACATAGCGACTACGACCAACATCATTAATATGATACTATGGAGAACCGACGACGTGACGGATACTTACAAGACAGCCTATGAATATGCCCTTATACTCTACGGGCGACTCTTGGAGAATGACAACGAGGATTTCAATCCCGTTGACCCAAAGCGATTCAATGATAAATGGTGGCATCAGCAACTCGTGCGGAAGTACGGCAGGCCGCCACTGGCACGAAGAAACCCGTCATTGGATTGGAAACACCCATCAACACAACAAGGTAGCTAGATAGCATGGTAAAATGGGACATCACCACGTTACTAAACGCGGGTAGCTGGACGATCTCGGGCGGCAAGCCCGTGATCAAGGAGTACACCCCATTGGGCAAAAGGAACCCGCGGGGGCGGAAAGACCCGCTCGACACGCATTTCAAGAGTTTACTCAAATTCCAACGCGTGGTGATCATCCAGCTAGCCGACCTCGAGCGGGACGAGCAAGGATTTCAGCGAACCCATGAGGCTCCCGGTTCGACCGATATATTCGAGTTAAGCATCAAGTCCCGCAAGTATGACGATACCAATGATATATTCGTGAACGCGCGGAATATCTTGGTCAACCAGCCGACGAGTGGAACCTATGCGTGGTTCGAGGTGGGTGATCTTGAACCCAATACACAACGAGGACGATACATTTACACGACACGGGTAATAGCCCATTATGTAGGCAAGGTGAGGGATACCGGATGAGCACGAGACCACGAAGGATAATCAACCGTAGCCGTACCCGACGGGCAATGGAACTCCAACGGATTAACCGGGCATCGATACGGGCACGTAAACAACGAATTTTGAGGGGATTACCAGCCGGTCGCCGCAACCTCGGACCGATGGGCGAGCTTGGTGATGACATCATAATCCAAGTAGACCTTACCAATGCTGCCAAGAACCTCAGTGATTACAAGGAGTTTCGTGTCAAGGATCTCGATACCGAGGAGAATATTTATAAATCCATTTGGGGTAACGTGTACTTCCCGCTTCAAGATTTCACGACCACGCAGATCAACGCGCTCGCCCCGAAGATGACCGAGGACTTGAGGAAATCCATGAAGAAATCCATCAAGGTTGACAAGGACGGTGATTTTCCACTTACTATGATCCTCAACACTGCGGGTATAGAATATGCTAAGCCGGTTAACAAGATGCCCTCGACGTGNNGTTCGCGTGGTGGGGGGAAAAACATACATCCTCAACGACCCGAAGGCAAAGAAGGGATTCTACGATTTAACATTACTAAATAGCCGTAACCGGGCACGACGGTTGTGGAAGGAATATCTAAAGAAGTTTTTCGTGCCAATATTTAGACAAATAGCCCCGTTGGTGAAACGGGCAACGGGGAAAACGATAAATCCATTTAATGAAGCAAAAAAATTATTTAAAGTGAGGTTTAAATGAGTACAAGTAAATATTATAGAGAACAAGGGCGCATCACCGAGATTCAAGAAGCTGGCGGGCTACGTACCATCGTATCCACCAAGGACGCCCCCGCAACCGTGGTGTATGCCATCGACAAGCAATTGGATGATGAGGTGGTATTTTCACACTCGCAGATGGAAAGGACGCGGCACTCCACGATAGGCAGTGGCACGCGGAACGCCGACCACATTACCGAGCGGATTTTCCCACCGGTGGATGAAACCTTTGATATGAGTCTCCAGGTGGCAAAGTTCATTTACAAGACCCTCGGGGCATGCGTGACAACCGGAACATCGACCGGGGAGACCGGGACGGTCACCTCTGGTGGAGGTACCGATACTCTATTGCTTTCGGGGGGCGGCGCGTTTACCACGGACGAGTTTGCCGGTTATATGCTCGTGATTACCAGCGGTGATAACTCGGGCAACAAGTATCAGATCAAGAGCAATGATGCCGATGAGGTAACGCTCGACAAGACCACCCCCGCAAACATAGATGCCGACGGTTACCGCATTGATGGACCACCGTTCACACACACGATCACCGAGGCAACTACGCCGCCGAGCTTCGCGCTCCACCAAGAGCTTGAAAATGATACCGATGCTAATAGCATTCGTCAAGACCTCCTCGGGTGTATTATGAACACGTTGGAATTACGCGTGGAGGTAGACGGGGATGCCGAGCAATCCATTGATTTTCTCGGCGCTAAGACGGTGCCTAGCTCTGATATTGCACGTCCTACCGAGTTGGACGACGTGGAGATCATCAAGTGGTGCGGTGCGATCACCCACACGCTCACGTATAACTCGATTAACGAGTTGGTGACTGCCGACCCCGATAGCGTGACACTCGAGATTAACAACAATGCACAGTTGCTTAACGTGATCGGGGATTGTTATCCAGACCATCCAATATTTGGTGAACGGGACTACACGCTTACTATCAACATGTATCCTGAAAAGAAGGTGTTGTTTGACTTGCAAGATACCGTGATCGCCGACTTTCTCACGGATCTCGTATACGTGTTGAAGTTATCTACCGTTGGTGGGAGCCACATGACGCCAATTACCGACACCGTGGCAAGTGGAGGCGGTACAACCGTACTCACGTTAACCGGTGGTGGTCTAACACCGGACGCGCATATCGATAGTTACCTCGTGGTAACGGCTGGCGATAACGTGGGCGCAACCTACCGGATTACCGATAATGATGCGTCAACGGTTACCGTCCACGTGGTAACACCGAGTAGTATTGATGGTGATAGCGTGGAGATCAAGTGGCCTAGTGACATCAAGGTAACGCTTGATAAACTCTACGTGGATGATGCACCGGCAAGTTACCCGTCGAAGGACGACCACGAGTATAGTGGTGAGTACGTGTTCAAGCTCACGGGTGATGGGAGCGGTTCGTTTGTATCAACCGATAACCTTGGTCCCGCTCACTATGAAGGAAGTAGTTAGTAGAACAAACAATCAGGAGGAAAAAAACATGCAACAAAAATTTGCAATACGTGAAAAGGTATTTATCTTCCGTGACCTAAACCCCGATATTGACGCCGATTTTCAATATTTGGACGATTTTTATCGTGAAATGAAGAAATGTAATGATATTTTAGATGAAAAGAAGAAAGACAAGGCAGGTGTTATTTTGGCTCGAAGGGCAGTTGTGGAATTATCAGTTGAACCAAAATTAAGTATGTCTGATATAAAAAACGGCGGAATAATAGAAGATATATTATCGGGAAAGGTTTTAACGTGGGTTGCGGGTAAGATAGAAAATATTGTTGAACAACAAAAAAAAAACTAAAAAAATTATTCTCCCGCAAGAGTAGAAGTGGTTTAAGTGGGTTTTTAAACAAGAATCCACGGATTTCAAGATATATGACGGAGATCTTTATTATGCGGGAGTTTAATGTACCATATAGTGATCTAAAAAAGATTAGAGAAGAAGAACCATTAAAATGGTCGTTTTGGAAGAGTTTCCTGAC
>JABAHP010006800.1_pt6 | contig 12446 bp, 18 predicted proteins | sample 7062081 | NCBI WGS metagenome assembly JABAHP01 (sample SAMN14534357, study PRJNA622989) | marine sediment metagenome | biome: marine biome [ENVO:00000428]; feature: marine pelagic biome [ENVO:01000023]; material: deep marine sediment [ENVO:00002113] | place: India: Gulf of Kutch | collected... | reverse complement strand
AGTGCCGGTTGTTCGGTGATCGCCTGACAACCCGCCCCGCGCGGAGAAAGAAACGAAATGAACGTAAAAGGAATAGTAGTCGCATATCTCAAAGAGAACGGCTTTGATGGGCTCTTTGTCTGCAGTGAGTGTGCGTGCCTGTTAGACGACCTGGTACCATGCTGCGGGTCAATGGCCGATTGCCAGCCCGGATACAAGCGGGCACCTCGACCCAATGAAGAGCACCTCGTGAGCGGTGGGGAAAACTGGGTCGTATCATCCGATAGAGACAACCCGCCCCAACAGGGAGAAAAAAAATGAAGGTAGAAATACCAGCAAACAAGGTGATCAGCGGTGACAAACAACCCGGTACGATCACTATGGAGACCGGCCAAGCCGACAGGATAACGAACACCACTAAATATATAACCAAGCTGGCGACACACGACGCACTATATGAAGTGAACGCAATCGACCTCATAAAGGCGNNTGGGAACAGCACGGCGATAACTGGCAAGAAGAAGTGCAAAAGGCGTTCAGGGCTGCCGCCGAAAAACCCGACAACCCGCCCCCTTCGGAGGAGAAATGAAACCAAATAACAAAATAATGGACTACGAAATACCCGATATGGAAGCACCTCATTGTTGATGTTGTGGTGCTGAATACGAGTTCGTGTTCGCAGATGAGAGACCGGATGATTTTGGTGAAAACGATTTTTGGGCGCCAACGTGTGAATGCGATTGCTACAAAGAGGGCCATAGTATGGACTGCGAGGTATTCGGAGGCAGTTCCGATAATTCTTGAAAACCGGTTCCGATAATGGTAGCAGCAAACGACAACCCGCCCCACGATGGGGAGAAAGAAAGCCAATGAAAAATTTAGAATTCGATGGTCTCGAATTTATCGACGATAAGGAGGACGGCGGTTTTCAGGTACGATCAAACGGGAGTTTTTGTTTCCGAATTTATCGTTCTGGACAAGCAGCTCTCTACAAATGGTTGAAAGAAAAAATCATTGAGGACATGGGACAACTGCCACCCGACAACCCGCCCCGCGCGGGCGAGAAAGAAACGAAATGAGCGCCAACTTTTTCGAAATGGTCGACAAGGAAGTAGCCAAAGACCAAACCAGTGTATGGATGATTCTTTTAGACAAAATAGTGTCTGGTTTCGCGTCACAGTACGGGACCTACAAGGTTAGAGATGTGCTGCGCTCAATGGTCGATACAGACGACTATTGGGACAGGACCGAACGCATATTAAAAATGGTGAAAAGTCAGTTCCGATAATTCTCAAAATTAGGTTCCGATAATGGTAGCAGCAAATGGAAGTTAAATGAAAAATGAACTCGCAATAGGTGGGGCTAAGTCCCTAAAAGAAGCAGGGAAAATTGCCGGAAGCATGGCCTCCAATTACCTGCTATCCGAATTCAAAGCCCGCAGGGCACAGAGCACCATCCAAACGTACGAAAACGCCGTCAACACATGGTGCGATTTCCTACACAAAACCGGTATCACAGAACACGGAAACTTCTGGGAAGACCTAAACGCCTGGGAGGGGGTGAGTTGGGGAATCTTGGAGGCGTTCAAGGCGTGGATGTTGCAAAAGGGAATGTCGATCAGCACCATCGAAGTCAAGATCAGCGCCCTTCGGAGCCTGATCCGGTTGGCTCATAAAGCGGGCATCATTCCCGTCGAGGACTTCGCCCAGTTGATGCAGGTCAAAAGCTTTTACGGCGCTGAGGCGGTCCATGTTGATGAACGGCGAGAAGTGACCCGAATCGGAAACAAAAAGCCCGAGCCGACCCCAATAACGCCTGAACAGGCCCAACGGCTGAGACAACAACCGTCCACGCCGAAGGGACAACGTGACCGACTCATGATTACCCTCTTGCTTGACCAGGGGTTGCGGATTTCCGAACTATATGGACTGGACGTGGGCGATATCGATCTGGAGACCGGCCTACTGACTTTCTACCGAAAAAAGGTCAACAAGACACAGACAGAAGCACGCCCTGTCGGGAGACTGTATTGGCGCGGCTGAGGATTATCTATCAAGCAACAACATCGATTCAGGCCCACTTATCCGGCGATTCGGATACGACAGGGTGTTGACCGATATTCGCCTGTCCCAACGCGGTATTCGAATGAACGTCAAGCTCCTCGGTCGAAAGGTCGGATTACCGGATCTGACTCCCCACGATTGCCGCCACTACTGGACAACGTTTTGGGCCAGCAAGGAAGGGGTGAATCCATTCAACTTGCGCACGGCTGGGGGGTGGACAAGCTTTAAAACTGTCCAGCGGTATGTCCGAGACAACGAAATTTCCAACAAGGATTTAGTTGTGAAACAAGGGAGAACAGAAAAATGAGCAAAGCAGAAAACGGATTTACACTGGTGCGATACCAGCGATACAAGGAGTGTCTGACATCGTTATCAAGAGCGTGTGAATGGATTGCACTGGAGTGCATACGTTGCCCGCTTGAAGGCGATCAACAATGCGCAAAAAAACAACTCCCACCAATATTCACGAAAGATCTTGGTGAAAACAGGGATATTACCATTTGCCAGGACTGGCTGGCTCTTTATTTTTTTGCTCATGAGGAACCACCAGCAGAGGAGATCCTTGATAAATAACCTTATCGGTACTCCCGAAACGAAACCAAACAAAAACAATTCTAGGTAGTTAGGCCAGGTTCAGTTCAGATAATCGGCTCAATCCCGACAGCGCCTGTCATTGCAGGGGGGCTTTTTCTCTTTTAATCTCTTCAGGTTAAGGTCGACAAGTCGATCATACTCGCGCTCTCGTTCATGCCGGTCTCGAATGTCGGCGGTCACCCGTCGCGCCTCGGTTCGGGCGATGTCGCCGTGCTGTACAGTCTGAATATCATTAGTCTTTTTCTCTAGCTTGCCGATTTTGGTTGTATGTACCTTTTGTGTAGATTCGATTGATTCAAAACGTACATTATAGTTCTGTTCCCGATTTTCAAGGTCACTTGTGTGACTGCTCTCGTCGCTATCCGAACCATTTAACCACTTGAACCCGCCGAGCACGCCCGCCCCCGACCCAATAAGGAGCGCCAATAACGCACTTGCCAACTTTGGGGGGATATAGATGTTGACCCCCGGTTTGGGGGGCGAGTCGCTCTGAGGGTTTTTCATTGTGATCCTCATCAGTTCGAGTTTTTAAGTCAAGCTATCCTTTCAAACCGGTTAAACCGGATCGGCGTAAGTCGCCTCGATCTCTGCCACGCGGTCAGAATACCACGCCTGAGCGTCCCCCAGGGGGTCGAGGCGCCCTTCGATCTCATATTCGCCTTTTAACGCGCCGGCCTTCCTTTTGGCCAATATTATCTTGGTGTTTTTCTCCTCGGCCCTGTCCTCTGTCGTCAGGGCTGCGATTCGCTCGGTCTCCTGTTGCTCAAAAATCTCCAGTGTCTGTTCCTTCGTCAGATCATCCCACAAGTAAGCATCTACGGGGACGTCGACGCCGAGTTCGGTGATCTCGGTCTCGATCCATTTGTCGGCGGGTTTCGTCCAGTATTTGGTCCCTATTTTGTCGATCAGGGTCGTACCGTTAAACAAAAGATATGTGCTGGGCGCCCGGGTTCTGAATTTCGTCTGCAGGTCGTTACAGGTCGCCTCGTCGATCTCCTCGCACCCACGGATAGTAAATCTGACGGCGTTCGACTCGAGGAGCTGCCGGCGCTTTTCCTCGAGGAGGTTTGATTGATGCGCGAGCTGCGCCTGAATCTCCCGGATTTTATCCTCGACGGCCCTATACTTTCGCTCGCATTCGCGCCACTGCGGGGACGTTTTGACCGTTATCTTTTTCCAATCGGCCCATATTGCGATCTTCTCTCCCTGGGCGGCGCCGAGCTCGTTTTTCAGCTGGACAAACCGCTTGAAAATATCGGTCTCGGCGAGGAGCGGATCGACGACTTTCGCTGACTCTATCGGATCTATCGTCGGGCATTGGAACCCGACGACGACCTGATATGCACCTATCATTTTCGTTTGGACATACGGCATTTTAGTACCTCACGGCCATTTTTACGCCCATGTTATCCATGCGGTTGTCCTGGCTATCGGTAGGCGCGCCCCCGATGATTGTCGATGCTTCGAGACGATCACCACTGGCGCCGGCGAGCATTTCGATCGTGTCGTTGCCGCCGCCGTGCAAATCGTAATCCATGACCTTAGCATAGAGCCCCGTCGAGTTGCTCAGGATAGCGTGATCGTGAAAAATGACGGCGTTTGACTGACGGTCTGGAAACTTCCGGGTCGACCCCTGGGGATCGTCGACATCGGTCGGATCCCAGCCGCGGATCGTTTTTCCCCGCGAGTCGGCCAGAATCAGATAGATCCCCGCCGTATTTCTGACGAGGCCGGTTGCATCGTCGGCATGATAATAATAGGGATAGCCCGTATCCCCGTTATTGCCGTCCCCGATATAGACCGCGGCGTCGAGATCGGGATAGTTCGCGCGGAGTACGCCCTGACCCTCGAGGAGGAGCAAGCGCAGGCCCAGGGTCGCCGGATCGGCTTGCCCGTGCCATAGTACGACCTCCCCAGGCGCCCCGAAACAGCGCCTGAGCGCCTCGTAATGCTGGGAGCTCCCCGCGGCCTCTGAGGAGCCGCTCGGCGTCAGGCCGGCCCGGTTGAGCAGGTCCTGAAACCTCCCCCAGGCGTCGTCGATCATGGCCTTTACAAACGGCGTCCCGTCGCCGGCGCCCGGCGCCGTAACATTATTGCTCACGACGGTGGGAAAGTTGCCGCTATTGTTTGGGATCGGCCCCACTGCAGAATCATAATCAATAGCCATTTTTTTTCACCTCGACTCCTAAATCACACATAGTTTACCGCAAGCACGGCCCAACTATGTAGGGGTTTTATTTTCAGTATCAAACGCCGGAATTGCTCCCGACGCTCGTTCGGGATTTCGGCAAACTCCATTCCCGTTATTTGACCTCTGAACAGGCCGGCCACCGCGCCGGGCTCGCCCGCCTGGGATAGCGTGTCGCCGGCGTACATCGGAGCGCCCTCGGGCGGCGCGAATGTCGCGGGGCCCCCGACGAAAAAGATACACGGCCAGTAATCCTCGTCGTCGGGAACGACGTATTCGTAAGGCTCTTTTATGACGTCGTCGTAATTTCCGGCAATCATACCGGGCTCGCCCGCCTGGGATAGCGTGTCGCCGGCCCTGGTCAAGTAGTTTACTATCGTCGTAAAAAAATCACCGTTGACGAGGAGCTCGGTCTCGAACCCCCCGGCCACCGCGCCGGGCTCGCCCGCCTGGGATAGCGTGTCGCCGGCGTACATGAGATAAGCGCCGGTGAAGATACCAGCGCACGCAGGATCGATCGCCGGGCTGTTTTGGTATACAAAAACGTCGAACCCGGCCTGGTTGAGCCGGTCCTGAAGAAAGTCGCGGTCGCCGTTGCCGGTTTTCGAATATTTGAGCGCCGCGAGAAACGTTCGCCTGAAATCCTCGGTGAGCGCCGAATTCGGTGTCACACCGAATTCGCGTTCTAGATTGTCGAGAATGGTCGTTCGATATGGATCCCTGAGCCAGCCCAGCGCCTCGAGAAACTCGTAAACCGTGATCTCCCCCTCGGCCCAGCCATCAAAAAACTGATCCATTCCCTCGCCGGGCGCCGGGTCGAACAATGGCGAATCAGGGAATAACTCTTTCAGTATGTCGCTGTAATTAGGCATAATTGATCGTCCCTAGCTTCGCCGTCTGCCCCTGATTGAGGGTAAATATCGTGAAAAACGTACCCTCTGAGGGCCCGACCCCGACAAACGTCGCGGTAGCCCCGTAGGTGTTGAGCACGTCTTGAACTATCGTCGAGACGGTCAGACTACTGATCGTGTCATTCTTGTCTGCCTCGGCGTCGACGCTTGGGATATAGGGAAACAGGGATCTGAGGTATGTCTCGACCTGCGCCTCGACGTCCTGTTTCGCCTGGAATTCCAGTGACGGCTCTATGTCGAGACCGCGTATTTCGACGTAAAACGCCGATCGATAAATGGGCTCTACCCATAGAGTATCGTCGGTCAGGCCGAGCGGCTGATTGGTCTTGCTTGTCTCGGCGTTTCGGGTGATCGACTCGCGCACGGCGTCGAGGATCGTTTGTGAGGGTATCCCGTCGGATTGCAGATCGGTTTGTACCTCGACGAACACTGAGCGCTCGATTGATTTCGGTACCCCTTTGGAGATCGGGCGCCCTGAATACGGGTAGGCCCGCTTGACGCCCGAGACGAGCTCGGCCCAGCGTTTATAATCGGTAGCGTTGCCCCCGCCGCCCTGGGTGCGGATTTCGAACAGGATCCGAGCCCGCCAGGTTTCAAGATCCTCCTGTTCGGTACCCTCGGCGAGCACCTCGATCACCGAGGCAGAGCGCCCCGCCCCTGGGACATATTCCTCTAGTGTGAGCAAGGCGCCGACGCCGAGGTTCGCGTTCGTCCCGGCGTCGTCTGCTGTGATGTCCTGCTCTATATATCCGCCTGATTCGGCGCCGTCGGCATCGGGCGTATAGCGTTCATTGTTCGCGCTCCCGACGTATTTGTTTGTCGCCAGAATAACCGTACTTGGAGCGGCTTGAATACGAACGCGCAATCGCGCCGGCGTCTCGCCCTTTCGGGGCGTCGAGTACTCGGCACCCAATACCGTCAGGCCCGCCTCGCTCGCCGAGATCGCGAGATTCTCCTTTTCTGCGTCGGCGCCGAATTTGTAAAGGCCGGTATGGTTCATTGATGCGGCACCCGCAAGCACCCTCAAAAACGCCTGGGGGGTCAGGGGGGTCTCTTTGGCTAGAGCGGCTTCATAATTCGCGAGGTTCGCCTCGGCGACCTGTTTCGTCGTCGGTATCGTCGTCATTGTACAAACCTCCTATGAGCCGGGTCGGTCACCTGGAAGATCCAGTTGACCCCGTTTTTGATACCGAGCAGGATGACCGGATCCCTGTCGGGCGGCGTGATTTTTATTTCGGTGTGGATCTCCTGCCCGACCGGGTTCGTCACGGTGACCTCGATCTCGGCGGCGAGCCCCCATGTTTTCATGGGTTCTAGATCCTGCTCGGCGCCCTGGGCGGCCTCGTCGAGCGACGTCGAGGTGATCGGCTTGTCGAGCGCCTCGAGAAAGCGGCCCCCTTGACCGACACGGTGATCGGGGTCTGTAAACAGATAGTTACCAGACCAACCCGGGCGAATGAGCAACAAGAAAAAGGCCGTGTTCTCGAGACCGGCGTCCATGACCGGTTGCGCCGAGTTCCCAGGGAAAAAGAAATAGGCGCCGTTTTTCCCGAGGAAAACCTTGGGATCGCCATTGTAGATATTGAGCGTCATGGTACGAGCACCTCGTCGGTTCCCTCGGTCACCTTGCCGGTGACTGAGGTCGGCGGGTCGAGGCCGACTAGCGCCGCGACAGCGGCCATAAGGACGAAAAACTCGGGATCGGTCTCGGGGGTCGCCTGGATCTCGTCGTCCTTTCGCGCGACGGCGCGATCGCCCTGATTATGAACGACTTTCCCGTCGAGCTGCAATTTGACCCGGGCTTTTTTCTCGCCGCCCGCTATGCTGTAAAATTCTCGCTCGCCCTTTTCGACCTCGGGTTCGAGCCCGTCGACCACGGCGACGACTATTTTTAAGGCCTCTGAAACCGTGACGACGACGCACATTGACCCGTCGGGCGGGTTCGTATCATCGCCCGCCTGGGTGAACAGTTCGCAGGATTGGATGTCGTCGACGGCGCTCAGCTCAACTTGCAGAACGCGCCCAGGACTATCCGAGTCCCTGTTCGTCTCGACCTCGCCGCCTGTTATCTGTCCGATCTCGGTCATACTTCAATCTTACTCCTCGGCCCAGGGCTCGACAAGGGGTTCGCCCGTGTAAACTTCCGGGGGAACTATATTCAGAGTCGCCGCGCGACCTGATTTATCATACTGGTATTCGACCGAACGGATCATGAAATCGAAACCGAACGGCGCGTAAATGATCGGCGACTTGACTGTGACGATCGTATTTTCGCGAAATAGCTCCCCGTTTGGTGCATACCAGTCACTGACGGGGAAAGGTATCGTCAGGGCGTCGGCGAGCGCCTTTGAGCGTTGCCAGTCGGCGGCCTTTTGGATGTCGCCGGCCTCGGTCTCGTCGGCCTGTATAGTCGTCAGGCGCGACCTGGGGACGACCTCGTCGGTCGCTGTCGCCCGTTTCGGTCTGCGTCCTCGGCGTTTGCTCAGGACCGTATAGGCGTGAAAGCGTTTCGCGCCGTCGAACGTCGCCTCGAGTTCGACCCCAGGGGGAAACTCGTCGCTAATGGTCCCGACGGTCGGGGTTACCTTGGCGGCGGTCAGGAGGAGCTCGCCGCGGGGGGTCGACGAGATCAAAAGCGACCGCTGTTTTGCGAGCTTCGCAAGAAAATCGAATATCTTGTCAGACGGTTCCGCGGTGACCCGGTCGAACGGCCCTCCGACGTCGATCTGATCGTCTACGACCAGGTCGATTCCCAGCGGTTCGATAAGCTTCGCGGCGAGCTTGTCGATCGTTATATTTCGGTATTCGTACGGAGGTTGAACCGAGCTATCGACGACGTCTTTCGTGTAGCTAGCCCCCTTGATCGTCTGACTGTACTCTTTGGCGCTGGCCTTATTGGTCGGGGTGTAGAGCTGCCCGGTTATGACCAGCTGCCCGCCGACATAGACCTCGGCTTTTTGGTATCCATACGGCGTCACTAGGCCCTGTAGCTCGACGTTGTCCCGGGCCCATAGCTGCAATGCATTGAACCCGTCGGCGGCCGTGTGCATTGTCCTGAGCGCCCTTGCAGACTGCACGACAAGCCTGGTACCATCGAGAACGATCGTAAAATCCTGCAGAGAGTCGCCCGGCAGAATGTCGGCGCCCTCGAGGGGCTCGACCTCTTTGATCTTTGGGATTATGATCACCTCGCCCGGGTAGATCAGGTTTGGATCTCCCGACTTGAGGGTCGATTTGTTGGCGTCCCAGATCACGCGCCATTTTTGGGGGAGCCCATACGCCTGAGCGGCGATGTCCCAGAGCGTATCGCCTTTTACGATCGTGTAGCTCTGCCCTGGGGTTGCTTTAGGCATAGAAAACGACCTCGCGCAATGCGGGGAGCCACAGAATATCTCTACCGTGTAGGTCGTTCGACTCGAGGAAAAGGTCGATATTCTGATCGTTCTCGCCTGGGCCCCCGTAGAGCTCCATTGCCAGATCGACGGGGACGCGAGGCCGGTCTAGTACCATTCGGCGCTCGATCCTCAGATCGAACGACGAGCTCAGGAGATAGGCGGCCGATAGGCCGGCGAGTCGTGCGGTCTGATAGTGCGTCTCGCGTTGCGTGACCCATTGATTCGTTATGGGTTCGCCTGAGAATTGCGTCTGTGTTTCCTCGAGAACGTCGTTCAGGGCGACGTGAGCGTCGAGCACCTGCTCGGCGGTCTCGTTCACTGACTTTCGAGATCTCAGGCCGCCGACGTTCGGGACGACCTCGGTATCGGGGCGCGTGTTTGCGATCTTGGCGTTCGACACCATGATCGACGTGAACGTGAGCTCCTGAACGGCCCCCTGATTTCGCTGAAAATTCGACGTCCCTGTCGGCGTCATGCCGAAAAGCTCGGCGGCGAGATTACCATATGCGTTCAACCTGGTTTTGATGTCCTGAATCGCCCTGAGCGGATTCTGAACGAGCTGTTGAACCTGCCCGACGAGCGACAAGGGTTGTAAGACCGCAGCGTTTAGGACGTCTTGCAGGCCCCTTTGAATCTGGTTTTGAGTCTCGAAAACGGCGTCAGAGGCCGCGGCGATAGGCCCGAGTATCTGGTCAATGGGCCCGGTGATTTTGTCGACGGCGGCCTTGATAGAAAACGTATCGGTTGCGCTCGCGTTTCGGATGTTATCGAGGAATTGGTCGGCGGCGCTCCCGTTGACAATATCGGCTTGAAACCCTATTTCGTCGGAAAGCTCGGCGGCGGTTTTCAGGGTCGCCGGGTCGATCGGCTCGATCCATTCGAGTTGAAACGCCGTGTAACCCCCCTCGGTCACGGGCATATTGCGTTCAGTCGCCGAGATCAATTGCAGGCCCCGAAATCCATAGACCGGGTGAATGACCGACCATTGCCCGGTCTGGGTTAGGGCGAGCGAAAATCGGTTCGCCTCTTTGTCGTTGTCGGGCCCGTCGAAATAGATCGTCATGGGCCAGAGCCATGAGCGACACCCGAGATCCTGAACGACCGTCCCGACGATCCCGGGATACTCGAACATCCCGAGCTTTTTCTCTAGCGACCTGGGCGAGCCGATCCATTTTGCGACAAACGGCTCGCCGCCCTCGGGAGCCGTCAGGGTGATCGCGGGTCTAAGGCGCTGTTCGTACGTCATTTACTGACCCCCCAGGCCCGCGGTTTCAATCGGCGGCGCGCCGGTCGTCTCGGTCTCGAAACTCATATTCTCAGGAGCGTTCTCGAAAGTGATCCGGCCCTCGAACGCGATCCGCGCCTCGGCCTCGGCCTGATTGGGCGCGTCGAGGCCCCCCTGACCGAGGAGGAGGTCGACCGCGTTTTTCGCGGCGGCCTCGTTCTGCCGGGCGATCTGGGCGGCGGCCTGGGCCGGCCCGAACACGGTCTGATCCGTGGGAAGCGTAAGATCGGCGGCGAGCTGTCGCTCGAACGCGCCCGCGGCGTCCGTGACAGGCGCCGGCGCCGCTCCTGTTCGACGTAAGCCGCCTCCCCTCATGCCGGCCATACCTCGCCCGACGCCATGGCCCGCGGCGTCTCGCACCGCGTCTTTTTGCAGGCGCCGGATCTCTTTCATTTGGGCGAGCTCGTCAGAAAAATCAAATTCCAACCTGGGGAGATCTAGGGCATCAATATCGATCCCCAGGATAACCCCGAGCGCCTTGGGGAGCGCCGAGATAGCCTCGAGAACGCCGTTGACCATGGTTTGGATGATCTTGAGAACGGTGATTTTCATCCGAATGAACCCGATTTCGACGTCCCCAATGAAATTCTGGGCGGCGAGTGAAACGTCGTCCCAATGTTTGACGAGCTGAATCAGAACGAATATCAACGCCGCGACACCGATAATGATCAGGCCGATCGGGTTCGCCGCCGCTATTGCGCTGAAAACGGCCATCGCCCCCGAGGCGCCTTTGATCGCCGCGGCGAGCTTGATAAAGAAAACGACGGCCTCGACGGCGGCGACTGCTTGCATGGCAATTTTGTAAGCGATCCACAGCTCGATCAGTTCGGGGAGCCACCGCAAAAACGGCTTGACGACGTCTATGAGCTCTTTACCAAACCGGATCACCTCTTTGACGCCCTCGACGACCGGTTTCACGTCGAACTGTTGAACGGCCTTGATAGCGCCCTCGACGCCCTCCCCAGCTTTGCCGGCGAAAGCCTCAAGGAATTTGAACCCGAGCTCGATCAGAGCTGAGCGCAAAATCAGGAGCCGATTACCGAGCGACTGCCGGATTGTGTTGGCCATTTTCTTTGACGCGCCGCCTGCCTGTTCGAGATTCTTTCGAAAGTCTTTGACGTTGTCGACCCCTCGAACGAGGATCGCGTTCATGGCGTTGACCGCCCTCGCGCCGAATATCGTCGACAATGACGACAGGCGTTGAACGTTCGTCATGTCCTTTGTCGCGGTCTCGACGTCTTTCATGATCGCGAGGAAATCTCTAAACTCCCCGGTGCCCTCGTCTTTTATGCTGATCCCGAGTTTTTTCAGTTCCTTTCGGGCTTTAGGGACGGGGGCGGCCAAGTTCAGAAACGCCCGCCTGAGCGACGTCCCGGCGATGCTCGCGTCAATGGCCGAGTCGGCGAGCACGCCAGTGACCGCCGAGAAGGTTTCGATCGACTGACCAGCGGCGTGAGCTGCCGGGCCCCCGAATTTCAGGGTTTCAAATAGCCCGGTGATGTCGAGCGTCGCGTTCGATACCGTCGTCGAAAACACGTCATTGACACGCGTCAAATTAGCTGTCAATTGGGCCGTGTCATTCACTTTCAACCCAAAGGCGCCGAGCGATTTCGCGGCGATCGTCGTCGCCTCCTCGACGGCGACGTTCGCGTTCGTCGCGAGGTTGATCGTCCCGGGCAGGGCGGCCATGGACTGCTCGAGGTTGAACCCGGCGAGCGCGAGCTGTTCGATCGCCCCTGCAGTCTGCCCGGCGCTGAATTCCGTTCGGGCGGCCTCACGCCGCGCGATTTGTCCCATCTCGGCGAACGCCGCCGAGGTTCTGTCGAGTCCCCCAGGTAATCGGGTGACCGCCTTGGTGATATTTTTGTCGAACTGAATAAACTCGTCGCCGAGCTCGCGTACGGCCATCCCAGCCACCGCGAGACCCCTCTGAACGACCCCCGCGGCGAGTATACCCTTCAGGACGGTCCCGAACCCTGTCGCCGCTCTCGAGGCCTTTTTGAACGACCTCGAGGCCTTGTCGCCGACAGT
>JABAHP010000578.1_pt5 | contig 12446 bp, 10 predicted proteins | sample 7062081 | NCBI WGS metagenome assembly JABAHP01 (sample SAMN14534357, study PRJNA622989) | marine sediment metagenome | biome: marine biome [ENVO:00000428]; feature: marine pelagic biome [ENVO:01000023]; material: deep marine sediment [ENVO:00002113] | place: India: Gulf of Kutch | collected... | reverse complement strand
ACCGGCTGAGCGGCCGTATCCTTCAATATTCCTGTGGGTTCACCGGACTCATCACGAACAATCTCGCCTCCTTTGGGATCAGGGGTGTCGCCATATATGCCAGCTTTTAAAAGCGTCCTTGAATTCACCCAGATCGCATGCTGATCGCGGCTCATCATGACCGCAGGATGATTCGGCGCTACCTTATCCAGATCTTTCTTATGGGGCCAGACCGGATTTTCCCAGCCATCCTTTAACCATCCCTGCCCGATCAGCCAATCACCCCGGCCGAGCTTTCGCGATGAACTCTTGATAGCACGTAATGTCTCCTCATACGATTTGCAGCCGCTGAGGTCAATATGTCCAAGCGACCAGGCCCAGAAAGCATAATGCATATGGGCCTCAAAAAATGAGGGCAGGACAGTCCTGCCATTCAGGTTGATGATTTTGAATTTATCCGGGGGCAGCTGGTAAAGCTCATCATCCATTCCCAGCCAGACGATCTTGCCGCCTTGAATCCCGACCGCCTGACAAAATGGCGCTTCCGGCACCTGGGTATAGATGCGGCCGTTATAGAGTAGCAAATTCTCTGTAAGTCGCTCTTTATTCATTTAAAACACGCTTATCCCCTTCTCGGCGGGTAAACCCCTGCCGATCCAGATATTCCAGAATCGGGATGGTATATTTGCGCGTTAGCCCCAGGGCATTCTTAATATCTTTGACCTCGACAGAACCATTTTTCCTGATAAGATCGGTGACAGTCCGCTTGGTTCTTTCAAAATCCTCACTCCTGTAAAGAATACCGTCAGATAGTTCAACAACCTCACCGGACTGTATCAGATAATTCAAGACTTCTCGGATTTGATGCATGTTCTTCTCTATCTCTTTTCGGGTCGGGGTCATCAGGTCCGGAACCGCCAGCTGATCCAGGATATCCTGCCGGATTTTTTGCTGCTGCGGTTTCAGACTGGTCTCATGCTCCGCCATGGAAAGGAGATTATCGGAGACATTAATCTCTTTCTCAATCTGGAGCTGCCTGACTGCAAAATCAATCACGGCCTGATCCAGTTTCAGCTTGGAGGTGATTTCACTTTTAGAGACACCTTTGCGGCTGGGATGGTCTGCATGAAATTTTTTCAGGTAATCGATGATCCTCTTAAAGAGGCTGATTTTGTATTCAGCCGTTATAAGATAACTGCCATATTTCTCCACCTGCCCGCTCTGAATCAGGTTCTCAAGGGCCTTATTTATATCCTCATTTTTGAGATTAGAGGCTTCAAGAAGTCTGCCGGCCTCACGCGTCTTATACTTTCGCAATTCCGAGAGTATTAATTCCCGAACAGAATCCAGTTCACGTTCAAAATAGAAATCCCTCATATCCTTATCTCGCCGAATAAAACGGGAGAGATCAACATCGGTTACTTCACCTCCACCCACGAGTACATCCGGGGTGGGATATCGCAATATCAACTCATCGCCAAGGCGGGCCATGACCCTGTCCCTGAATTCAAAAATACACACTCCGCTATCGTTCTTGGAGAAATCATCTTCTTTGAATATAAAGGCCCTTGATTCGATTTCCGTCGTCCCGATGAGCACAGTTACCTTACGGTTATGCGAGAGCGGGATATGATTCAGGTCAGAGAGCTTTACCCTTAAAGCTATGCTCTTCGTACCCTGCCACTGATCGGGAGCTGCCAGACAGTCTCCGCGTGCAATCTCATCCTTGGACACGCCCGTCAGGGATAATGCTGTCCTTGCGCCCTGAAATGATTCTTCCCTTTGCTGCTTGAAAGTCTGGATTGATTTTATACGTGCGGTTCTTCCTGATGAAATGATCCGCACCTCATCGCCAACCTTAAAACTGCCGTCACGCATTGTACCGGTCACCACCGTCCCGATACCGGTTAGAGAAAATACACGGTCTATATAAAGTCTCGGCTTTTGCGGATTATAACGTTCGGGAAGACCGGGAAGTACCTTTTTGAGATGGTCAAGTATGTCTTCTAAACCGCGGGATCCCTTGGAGGAGAATTTAAAAATCGGTGCGTCCTCCAAAAAAGTCCCTTTTATTTTGGTTCTAATATCCTCCTCAACGAGGTCGATCCACTCCTCTTTTACCAGATCTATCTTGGTAATTACCACGGCCCCATGCTTATGGCCGAGAAAATCAAGTATCTCCAGATGCTCCTGGGATTGCGGCATCCAACCGTCATCGGCGGCAGCGATGAAAAGCACATAATCGATACCGCCCACGCCAGAGATCATATTGCGGATGAAACGTTCATGCCCGGGCACATCGACAATACCGATCTCAGTCTCATCATCGAGATTGAACCAGGCAAAACCGAGATCAATGGTCATCTCCCTTTGCTGTTCCTCTGGCAGACGGTCCGGATTTATTCCCGTCAGAGCCTTGACCAGCGTGGATTTGCCGTGATCGATATGCCCCGCTGTGGCCAGAGTGTAGATCATCTATGCAAGCGCCCTTTTCAATGCCTCGATTACTATTTTATCTTCAGGCGGAAATATCGTGCGGATATCCAGGATCAGCTGATCATCCTTTATTCGTCCAATTACCGGCGGATCATTCATGCGTAGACGTTTTGCCAGATTTGTCACCTTTGAATCTATGATCTTGATTCCAACGGATGGAAACGATTCTTCAGGAAGCGATCCACCGCCGCAAAATGCTTCAGTCGCGACTATCTCTATTTCCGAATTCACATCTTTCAATTCATCAACAATATTTTCAGCACGTTTTTCAAGCTCAGCGTTCTCAGCAGAAAGAAGAGCAATGGCGGGAATATTTTCATAATCCGACTTCATATAGCTCAAAATCAATTCTTCCAGAATAGCAATCACTATTTTATCCAGCCGAACTGTGCGATAGAGCGGATTTTTCTTTACCTCCGCCACTTTCTCCTTTTTACCAAGAATAATTCCGGCCTGCGGACCGCCTAAAAGCTTATCTCCCGAAAAGCAGACCAGGTCCACCCCCGCTGAAAGCGAATCCTGAATTGTAGGTTCACGGGTCAAACCGAATTGAGATGTATCCACAAAAGCACCCGAGCCGAGGTCATGCACGACAGTCAGGTTTTTTTCTTTCCCCAATGCGACCAGTTCCTTGAGCGAGGTTTCCTCCGTGAATCCCACCAGCTTGAAATTTGAGAGATGCACCTTGAAAAGTATGGAGGTCTCATCATCGATAGCGCCACGATAATCATCGATGACAGTCCGATTGGTTGTACCCACCTCAACCAAATTGCCTCCGCTCCTTGTGGCCACCTCGGGCATACGGAATCCGCCCCCAATCTGCACCTGTTCACCACGCGAGACTATACATTTCTTATTCAAACCAAAAGTGTTCAAGATCAACATCACCGCAGCGGCATTATTGTTAACTGCAATTCCGGCCTCGGCGCCGGTCATGGCAGACAATAGCTCGAACAAATACGATCCCCGGCTGCCGCGTTCACCTTTTAAGACATCGAATTCAAGTGATGAATAGCCCGAAACCTTTTCTTTCAGCCGTTCGAATGTCTTCTCTCCCAGCGGCGCCCGCCCCAGATTTGTATGCACCACAATCCCTGTCGCATTGACGACCTTATTGGTCAGTTCAAAACGGATTTTGTCGAGCTCTCTTATGATCGTTTTGATGAATTTTTCGATGTCGGATGTCTTGCCTCCCTTGATCTGATATCGAAGATTTTCAACCGCATTCCGAACTACAATAGTGACTAATGGCTTGGAGTAGTTTTCGATATATCCGGACAGCTCCTGATAGGCGAGGATTTTCTCCACTTGCGGGATATCTTTATATGTCCTGATTTCGGATTTCTCCATAACCTGCAAAATATATTAAGCTTAACTGACTCACACAAGTATTAACTGCCAAAAATAAAAGCGGAAGGGGAAGGAATCGAACCCTCCGCTGCCTTTTGGGGCAGCCAACGGGTTTGAAGCCCGCGGGGGCCACCAGACCCCATCCTCTTCCGAAATGTGAATATATTCATTCTGAACAAGAAGTCAAATCTATTGAATGCCATTGTCCTGGTAGGGTTCCCTATTAAGATAACGAAAAATCTTGCGTTGATCAGGATTAAACCGACCTGACCTTCAGAAGCATCGGATCATCAACCTGCAACGGCTCTTTCTGGGTATATGCCTCGGCATATTCTGCTCGTATGGTCAGACCCTGGTTATGGTCGCGGGTTTTGATATAATCGAAAACATCCGTACCCGGATGAAATATCTGTCTTGATTCAGGAGATTCATCAAATTGTGACTTGTAGCACCCTACCGCCTCAATTTTGCGCTCGAATTGATCTGATATATCGACATAAAAGGTCGGCTGAGTGGTCGAGCGATAGTACGTCGCAAAAAGTATCTTATGCGGGCGATGCGGTTCGCCCGGAAGGTCGAGCTTTTTCAATCCTGAGAAGTAGCAGGCATCCTGCCCGAGATAGGAGCAGATTCTATGATCCGGGTGACGTTGCTCCCAATGCGGAAGAACCACCAGATGGGGCTGATAACGCCTGATNNGGAAATTCCAGATTATCCCTGACCGTCAGACCCATTACCTTAGCCGCACATTGGGATTCATTCAGCCGCTCATCCTTCGAGCCCTTTGTGCCCATCTCACCCGCGGTCAAATCGCAGGCGCCGACCTTATACCCCATATCTGACAGCTTTATCAAAAGCCCGCCCGAAGTTATTTCAACATCATCGCAATGCGCCGCGAACGCCAGAACATCAAGCTTCAAATCACTCATTTATTCAGCACCTTTTCATACATATTTTCATACTGGGTCACAATCTTCTCATAATGGAATTTCTCGGAAACTGTCTTGCGGGCATAATCCGAGAATGACTGCCACATATCTTCATCCGACAGAAGTCTAACCGCCTTCTCAGCCATATCATCGGTATCTCCGATTTTGCACAAAAATCCGGACCTGTTATCATCGATGAGCTCAGGCAAACCGGTGGAATATGTGCCAATCGCCGGTACCCCGCAGCAGAGAGCCTCCATTGCCGCCAGTCCGAATGACTCATGCTCAGATGGCAGCAGGAACAGATGTCCTGCAGACAAGATGCTGGCGACATCATGCCGGCTGCCCAGAAAGATAACATCTTTGGAGAGACCATAATTCTGGGCCATCTGTGTGGCGGTGGCGGTATCCGGCCCCTCGCCTATCAACATAAGCTTACTCTTTAATTTCTTATGAATTTTCGCGAATGTATCCATAACATCCGGGATTCTTTTTAGCGACCGGAAATTGGACATGTGAATCACGATCTTCTCACCATTGGGAGCATAGGTTTTGCGCAGATCACATGGATCGCAGGGCTTGTATTTTGCCGGGTCGATGAAATTATATATAACTTCTATATCATTACAAATATCAAAGGTATTGCAGACTTCCTCTTTGAGATGCCTGGAAACGGCAGTGGAGGCATCCGAACTCACAATGGAAAATCTGGTTATATCCCAGAATGATTTTTCAGAACCAACCAGGGTGACATCTGTGCCATGTAATGTTGTAATAACCTTCAAATTCTTTTCCGGTATCATCTGCTTTGCGAGATAACCGCATATGGCATGCGGAATGGCATAATGGGCATGCACAATATCCAGGTTCTCTTTGGCAGCAATATTGGCTATCTTAGCAGCCAATGTCAGCGTATAGGGCGGATATTTGAAGAGCGGATAATTCGATGTCTCCACCTGATGATAAAAGAGATTCCGAAGATCAGGATCCCACCTGAACGGCAGGGCATATGAGAAGAAATGCACCTGGTGTCCTCTTTGTGCCAGATATATTCCCAGCTCGGTAGCCACAACTCCAGAGCCGCCAATAACCGGATAACATACAATACCAATATTCACATCAATACCCTATATCTTCAAGACAGAGAACCTGATGATCGTAGGCATCGAGATTGAGATTCTCGGATATCCGGTCGATGAATTCCGGGCCGTACTTATTCATGAATGTCAGGACATTCAAGTGACGTTCCTGGAGAGAGGCCTCCGGAAAAGCAAAATCAGCGCATTTCTGTACTGCGCGTACTATATCATCATTCTTCTTCTTATATGCCTTGACAATCTTCTCCTGAAGAGACCGCAGTTCATAATCAACTTTTCCCTTGGTCTTGGTAACAGTCTTTCTTACACCTTCATCAAGGCCCTCCAGATATGTCTCGAATTCCATAATCTTCAGGGCTATTTCTTCCCGCCCTTTTTCCAGTTTTTGCATGACCTCATCCGGCACCTTCTCTTCGACAATGCCCTTAATTGCGGCCTGCAGCGACTTATCATCCATCAAATCTGAAAGTTTCAATTCATACTTATCCAGAGTCCTGGTGGAATGTTTATCGAGTATGGTGGCTGAGATCCTCGGAAAAACAATCGGGCATTCCACACCGAAGTGACTGTGCAGGTCCTTTATCTGCGCGAAGTAAGCATCCTCGGCCGGACCGGCAATATAAGCCAGCGTGGGAAACAGGTAATCCTGCGTAACCGGACGCAGCAGAACGTTGGGCGAGAAATATACCGGCGATTCATTTGCTGCATCAATCAACTCTTCCTTTGTATATTTTCTGTCCACACCATCGATAAAATAACCGTCATCATTGTGGCCGATACGGACACGCTTTCCACTATAATAGAAAAGATTCAAATAATCTCTCAGGTGATGCACCTGCAGGTGATAACCGAGACTATCGAGTTCAGTGTTGGCAACCGAGATTATCTGGTTTGATGTCTCATAATCCTCGATCTCTTTAGTATATATCGGTACGGCCAGTTGCTTTACGCGTATGTCCGAGGGATTCACTATCACCAATCCTGAACCCTCAAAGATCCTTCCCAGCATCTTCCCGAAAGCATCAACCAGGAGAGTTCCTTCCCGGTATGATTCCCGGGCCATATTCTCAATATCATCAGTAAACTCGGTTTTCGGAAGCACCGCCAGGACCTCATCCAGAAATGCGTTTATCTTTTTATCGCACTTGACAAATCCCATGGGAACATCACCGGGCGTGGTCTCGGGCTCATAATAAATCTTGGTCGGCTTGCCTGCCTGATCAATTATCTGCACATGGCGTACTTCCTCGAAATCATGATCATCGGCAGCCAGCCAGAATATGGGTATAACCGGCACGCCTGTTTCTTTCTCCAGATATTCTGCAAGCTTTATCGAGGTGAGGGTCTTGTAAATTGTATATAGCGGTCCGGTCAGCATTCCCACCTGCTGCCCGGTGAAAACCACGCAGGATTTTTTATCTTTCAGCTTTTTAACATTATCGAGAGATTTCCGGCCCGGGCCGTATAGTTTATTCTGATCCAGCAGAATATCCGCCAACTCCTCACGAGCATAGGAGCATTCCTGAAGTTTTGCAGCCTTGCCCTTGAATCTATCCAGATCTTTGAAATCGGCACAGTAATAGGGCGCCACCTTTTTGAAATCGAAAAGAAAATCCCTAAATAATCTGCTGGTCCCTTTTATCTCATTATAACTGAGCGTCCTGCAACTCATCAGCCTTCTTTCCTCTTAAATATCTTCTTCAGCAGCCTCAAAATATCATCAATAATAGTGTAAACAACAGGCACCACAATAAGTGTCAGGAAAGTTGAAGATATCATGCCGCCAATAACGGCCCGCGCAATAGGCGCACGCAACTCGGCCCCGGGTCCAAGAGCCAAAGCGAGCGGAGTCATACCCAGGATAAGTGAAATGGCGGTCATCATAATCGGCCGGAGCCTGATTGGACCCGCTTCCATAATCGCTTCCTCGCGCTCCATTCCTCCCTGCCGCCGCTGTTTGATAAAGTCTATCAATAGGATTGCGTTCTTAGTTACCAATCCCATCAACATGATTACACCAATAAGCGAGATAATGGAAACCGCCGAATTGAAGATCAATAGGCCCAGAAACGCACCTATCAATGAAAGCGGCAGCGAGGTCATAATGGTAATTGGATCATGAAAACTATTGAGCTGCGATGCCAGCACAAGATAGATAAAAATAATCGCCAGGATCAATGCCTCAAAAATATACTGAAATGATTCCTTCTGCCACTCTCCCTGCCCGATTTGTTGTATCGAATAACCGGGTCGCACATCAACCGAATCGACTCGCGCGGCGATATCAGCACGCACATTACCGGTGAACCTCCCGGCGACATTTGAGGTAACCCGGTATATTCTCTGACGGTTGTACCTGTCGATTTCCGGAGGAGCACCGGCGGAAACAAATTCTGCCACCCTTGAAAGCGGAAATTTAGGATCAACCATTCCCGGAATATCTTTGTCAGAGGGTATCATAAAATTCTTTAGATCGTCAATTTCATCACGCTGGTCAGGCTTGAGCCTGAGCATAATATCGTATTCCTCATCCTCGTCCCTCAAACGGGTGACATCCTCACCCTCCACCAGCATGCGCACCGCCATAGCCAGCTGCTGACGGTTAAGCCCTAGATCAGCAGCCTTCTTCCGATCAATGATGATCTGAACTTCCGGCTTGACTTTCGTGAGGGTGTTATCAACATCCACAGCACCGGGAGTTGTCCTGACGATCTGGTCCACTTTTTCAGTATATTCTCTGAGCCTGGCTTCATTTTCACCCCGGACTGCGAATTCAACCGGTGCCTGGCCACCCTCTGATGGTTCGACTGACACAGAAAGTTTGATACCCGGAATATCCTGCAGATTCTTTCGCACATCCACAATCAGGTCCTGGGAGGAAATATCACGTTCTGAGATGGGCAACAGCTCAACATATATGTAACCCTCATTGACCTGGGTCTGTCCGGTCATTCCACCGCTTCCAATAACGGAGTAGATGGTCGTGATTTCGGGATAATTTACGAGTTTTTCCTCTACCCGCTCCACCAGAGATTCTGTACGCTCGATAGTACTCTCCGGTGCAGTCTCAAATCCCACATAAAACTGGCTTTCATCTGTCTCAGGAAGGAATTCCTGCCCCAGCATCCTTCCAACAAATAGGGCCAATCCAAACATCACAGTAGCAACTATAATCACTGTCACTCGATGATGTAATGACCACCGCAGCATATGCACATATATGTCACCGATCTTTCCGAAGGCCGAATTCCAGGCATTTGTGAGCATGAAAATCGGATTCTTGGTGCCTTTATGTGATTCCTCTTCCTTTAAAAAGCGTGACGAAAGCATGGGAGTCAACGTGAATGCCACAAACAGAGAAACCAGTACCGAAAAAGCCACAGTCATACCGAAAGCATAGAAGAACCGCCCCACAATCCCCTGCATAAATGCCACCGGAAGGAAAACGACTACGATAGCAAATGTCGTGGCGGTTACGGCCAGCCCGATCTCCGAGGTTCCATCAGAGGCCGCCTCTGCACCATTTTTGCCCATGGATAGATGTCGATAGATATTTTCAATGACCACAATCGCATCATCGATCAACAGACCAACAGCCAGCGACAACCCCAGCAGAGTCATAAAATTAAGGGTAAATCCCAGGGCATTCATGAATGTGAAGGTTGAAATAATCGAAACCGGAATTGCAATACCGGTAATTATAGTGGAACGAATATTCGCCAGAAATAGAAATACCACAAAAATCGCCAGAATACCGCCATAAATGAGATTAATGACCACATCATGAACAGCATCACGGGTGAACTGCGATCTGTCCTGCACAATCGTAATGGTAAGATCTTTGGGAAGCTCGGTCCTGAGCTGAACCAATTCCTCCCGGATTGCATCGGCGACCTCGACCACATTGGCCCCGGACTGGGTAATAATATCAAGTGAAATCGCACGTCTGCGGCTGAAATCCCCATCTTCCCTTAAACCCAGGCGCGCAATCGATCTCTGCTCTTTTATCCCGTCATAGACATCAGCGACATCGGAAAGCTTGATAAAATAGCCTTTGGGGTTGTCTATTATAAAGTCCTTGAGTTCCTCGACAGAATTTACCCTCCCCATAGTTCGAACCAGGAGTTCGCTGCGGTCTTTCTTGAGACTACCACCCGGCAGCTCAAAATTCTCTGAGGCGATCACTCTTTGAATATCAAATGGCGTCAGGCCATAGCTGTTCAGAAGATCCAGATCGAGTTCAACCTGGATTTCGCGTTCATATCCGCCCAGTAGATTTACCGCTCCAATACCGGAGATATTCTCTATCCTCTTTTTGATATTTTCCTTGGTTATATAGGTCAATTCCCGTGGCGAACGGTCGCCGGAAATTACCAGCGACATGACAGCCTGTGCAGCCGGGTCAAATCTCTGGATAATCGGGTCCTCGATATCATCCGGCAGTTCCCCTCTTATGGATGAAACTTTGTCCCTGACTTCCTGGGCGGCCACAATGCTCTGGCGCTCCAGCTCGAATTCTATCAATACAATAGACAATCCCTCACTCGAGGTGGATTCAATAGTCTCTATTCCCGAGATAGGATTAACGGCATCCTCGATTTCACGGGTTACCTCGATCTCCACAGATTCCGCACCTGCGCCCGGATAGACTGTCGAGACTACCACGAAAGGAAAGTCGATATCTGGAAACAGTTCGACATTCAGGCGGTTAAAAGATGTCCAGCCCAGAACCAGCAGGGCCACAATCATCATAGCTGCAAATACAGGACGTCTGATTGAGACATCTGCCAGAATCATTGCTCGGCCCCCTTCCGGTTGACAACATCCACAGTCGCGCCGTCATCAAGAAAAGATTTACCCAGAACAACGATTTCATCCCCAGCCCCAATTCCGGAAAGGACTTCATAATTCTGTCCATCGCTCTGCCCTAGCTCTATCTCGACCGACCTGGCCGTATCACCTTCAAGACGGAATACCTGGGGAATTCCTCTCAGAATCCTGACCGCTTCGATTGGAACCAGCAGTGCCTTCTCGATCTCATACAACGCAATATCAACAGTGGCAAGGCCGCCGACCTTCAAAATCCCCTCTTTATTGGAAGCCACAATCTCTACTGAGAATGCCCGGGTTTCCGGATCGGCCGAGGTAGCCACATCCTTTATCTTCCCGGGCACGGATTTACCGTTCTTTCCACGCATATTCAGTATTGCTTTGTCTCCCGGAGCGACATAATCGATGTCATCCGGATCAAGACCGACTTCTACCCTGACTGAATCGCGTCTGCCTACCGTAGCCAGATGTTGGCCGATATACACCTGGTCGCCTTCATTGACATTAAGCGCGGTCACTTCTCCATTTATCGGGGAGACTATATAAACCAGCTCCTTGGCGGCCTGGAAGTTAGCCCTGGCAACCTCGAAATCGGTTTCGACGCGGTTCAGGTCGTTTTCCGAAACAGCCCCCTCTGCGTATAAATTCCTGTATTTCGTCAGGAGCTTTTTGGCATTTTCATAAACAGCCTGGGCCTGATGAAACTGCGAACTGGGCCCGCCCTCATCGAGCTCGATTAAAACATCTCCCGATTGTACCTTCCGGCCCTCACCAACATTTACTTTCTCCACTGTCTCAGCAATTTTAGCTGCCAGTTCCGCCTGCTCCAATCCTCTTATAGTGCCGGAATATTTCTTGGAAACGACCAGTGAACCATAATCCAGAATCTGCGTTTCCACCGCCACATTCTGCGGTTCCATCATATCCTGGGTGGCTTCGCCGCCCCCGCATCCTGCCAGAAAAATAAGAATCAGACCTGATAAAATGGTTATTATACGCTGCATTACTTTCTCCTTATATCCGGCAGGTCAAAACCGACCGCCTTATCATATTTTGCAAGTGATACCTGGTAATCATGTATAGCCTGAATATAATTTGTTCTCGCCTGTGTCAGGGCCTGCAGGGCAGAGAGTATCTCGAGCTGAGTTCCAATTCCATTTTTGAAACGCAGGTTTGCCACCCTCAGCCCCTCTTCTGCAAGGGCAATTGTCTTTTCTCCGGAGGCCAGTCTTTTCTTGGCTTCCATTATAGAGCCAATCGCTTCTTCAACCTCGACCCTGATAGCATCTTCGATCTTTTGCTTTTCCAGGCTGCCCTGGATATAGTCGGCTTTGGCTTTTTTGACCTTGCCAGAGGACTCCAATCCGTCAAAAATCGGGAAGTTGAGGTTCAGTGATACCGAACTGCTCCTGATCCAGTCATTGCTGCCCGGCCACATATCATCAATCGAGGCCTCCCAGTTTAAAGCGGCGGAGAAATAAAGAGAGGGCAGTCTTCCGGAACGTGCTATACCTATACCTTTTTCTATCGCCCTTATCAGGTAGTCCTGGCCTACATAATCCGGCCGCTGTTCCAGGGCCTGTGCCACTGATTCCTCCATTGAAGGAGTGGGAATCGTATCCTTGATATCAAAATCGAACCGGATTCCCAGCTCTTCCTTACCTGTATATCCAATAAAGTATCTGAAATTCCTGAGGACAATGTTGGCATTATTGCGGGCGCTGGTTAATTGCGGCATAAGGTTGGCGAGCTCTACCTCGGCCCT
>JABAHP010007272.1_pt5 | contig 12449 bp, 13 predicted proteins | sample 7062081 | NCBI WGS metagenome assembly JABAHP01 (sample SAMN14534357, study PRJNA622989) | marine sediment metagenome | biome: marine biome [ENVO:00000428]; feature: marine pelagic biome [ENVO:01000023]; material: deep marine sediment [ENVO:00002113] | place: India: Gulf of Kutch | collected... | reverse complement strand
TCACAGCCATTGCATCAATCTGAGAAGCCTCCCAAAAGCTTCCGTCCCTGAAATTTCTGGTCGGTAGATTACCTGTTTCCGCACCAGCATCCATCGCAGCACCCGTACCATACTCATGCAGGCCACTAGCCTCAGTGTTCACGCGGCTAACAAGAGCAGCTGCTAACGCCCTTAATGCCTCCCTATCCGCAGCTTCAGGCCTTTTTGTCCCCTTAACGGCTACACCCTTCAACTTTTTGGATCCCATTATAGCCCCCATCCCAGACCTACCGGCGACGTGCGTTAAATCGTTAATAACACATGATAAGCGACCCATCTTCTCTCCGGCTGGACCAATCAGAGCTGTCTTCGCATTGTTAAATCCGGCTTCTACACGCATCTTCTCCTGAGCATCGCCGATTTCCAGCCCCCATAATCCTTCACCGTCCATCAGCTCGACTTTTCCATCATTAATCCACAGCCATACAGGGTTCTCAGCCACTCCGTTGAATATGATCTCATCAAATCCTGCGTGCTTCAACTCTGCAGGCCAGTAACCACCCGCATCAGCCTCTCCAAAACTGTTCGATAGGGGAGACTTACCGCCGACAGCGTTCCTCCCGCTTCCCGAAAAAGCAGCGCCGCTAACCACCCCCGGAGCCAGTACCAAAATGTTTTCTGGTCCCAGGGGATCAGCCCCTGCCGGAACCTCCTTGAGCAGATGGTAAGCAACACTTCCCATACCCCCCAGGTAAGTCCGGTACCATTGCTCCTCAGGCTTCTCTACGCTAATTCTTTGACTCGTTAAATCCACTCTTATTCTCTTACCATTATACCCGTAAGGCAAATAATCCCTCAGACAGATTAATAGGCTGAAGGGTGTTATAACAGTAACTTTCCAAACAACTAATTTAAACCCAAACAGGAATGGTTACCTAGAACGTTGACCGATTTTTATAAAGCCCAACCAGAAGCCGGAGAAATTTATTCTAAGATGAAAGGATTTGATTCTTGGTTTGAGATCAACCTTGATGCAATAAAACATAATCTAAAGCAGATCCGTGGAAAAACAGGTGCTGAGGTGATACCTTGCCTCAAAGCCAATGCTTACGGACACGGACTGGTCCCTATCACAGCTTTCCTCATGAAGAAGCAAAGAGTAAAACAAGTGCTAGTAGCAAAGCTCTGGGAAGCTAAACAGATAAGGTCAGCAGGTTTGAACTGCGGAATAATCAACTTAGCTCCATTATTCACTAAAAAAGACTACACTATGGTTGTAAAGGAGCAAATCACTCAGACAGTATTCGAAGAAAAACTAGCCGAAGGATTAAACGAGGCAGCCCTTGAATTGAGTGAGCAAGCTCTTGTATGGGTTAAAATAGACACCGGGCTGGGGAGAGTAGGCGTAAACTACAGAAAAGCCCCAGCGTTCATAAACCGGATATCAAAACTGCCAGGAGTAAAACTTGTAGGAATTTTTAGCACCCTAAGCGAAGAACCTGAGCTTGACAAAAAGCAGTTGGAGCGCTTCAACCAAGTGGATAAACAGCTTAAGAAAAATGGTTTAACCCAAGTTACCAGAAGCATTGCAAGCAGCAACGCAATTTTCCACAGACCTACAAGCTACTTTGACGCAGTACGCCCCGGCCTATCCCTATTCGGATTCTATCCAGAACCCGGTGATCGAGACAGGGGAATTGATCTACAGCAAGCAGTGAAACTGCATGCCCGAGTCGAGCAGATTAAAACAGTTGAAGCAGGGGAATCCCTCACCTATAGCAGACGCTTCACAGCGCCCAGAAAAATGAAGGTCGGCACACTACACATAGGGTACAGCGACGGATACCCCCGGGAACTCACCAACAAAGGCGTAGTAAAGGTCCATGGAAGCATTAAACCGGTTGTGGGAACCATCTCAGTAAACCACATGCTCGTCGACTTGGATGAAACAGATACCCAGCGTGGAGACATTGTTGAAGCCATCGGTGTAGAAGGAGAGAACAGCGGAAAAAGAATTGCTACACTTTCAGGATTAATGCCCTACAAACTATGCGTAGGACTCAACCCCCTAACGCCAAGGATCTACTACAGCAAAAACCTGCCGATGGCTCTATTCTCTCCCCAATTATCTGAACAATAACACGTACCTCACGATTTAAATCTGAGAAAGTATTAGACAGAAAGGAGCCGGGGTAGCATAGCTTGGCTAATGCGCTGGACTCATGATCCAGAGGTTTGCGGCACCAGCGCCCAGGCCGGATAAAGAGCGTGGGTTCAAATCCCGCCCCCGGCACTTTTACTAAATCCTGTAAATCTTAACTCATTGCGCGCGCTCCGGGGTCTTCAGTATAGCATACTCGGTCTCAGAAGCAACCCCTACAACGCTCGCGAGATGGATGTGGGCGTCTATCATCCCGGGCATCACGGTTTTATTGGAAGCGTCAATAGTTCTCGAATCCTTTGGGTTTACTAAACCATCAACAATCTTGGTGACCCTACATTCCTCGATTAACAAGGTCTTGTCCTTCTGTGCATTGATACCAGTTCCATCTATTAGTGTTCCACACTTAATCGCAGTTACCTTTCCAGTCTCCATAATTGTTAATCAATTAATAATTGGGGGAAAGAATTTGATTTTTTTTACGGCATTACAGCACGTCCTGATTAGATCCCAAATTCTCTAGAGGAAAGTGTGAACCTCGTACACGTTTATGCATGGTGGGCCCCTCGCCAGATGCATCTCAGGAGCATCAGAGAGAATATATGCTAATGAGCCAAAGGTATAGCCTTCAGTTGGGTTTCCCCTCGGATGAACGCAAACCGGCCCTTCATGTGAGGAAAGAATGCCCTTTACCGTATCTAGGTCAACCCATTTAGGAGGCGCAACACGGAACCTAAGGTAGTTATACCTTGCATGACTTGTCCCGGAGCCAAACCCTCTACTAAGTGGAAAAACAAGATCGTCGTTCACCAATGGGTGATTCGTCTTAATAACCCTTCCCCCCTCTTCGAAAGATTCATGCCCGCACACTTTATTGGCGGAACACTCCAACGCAACAACCCTATCTGAGTCTCCAATAGAATAGTTCTGCCCCGAGGCATGCTCAACCCCCTTGATGAATTCAACCGCCTTTTCAAAGCTGGGTTTTCTCAGAACCTCCCTTACAATAAATGCGACTGGCAAACCCGTGTCTGAATGGTTAAGGTCAATCAACGTATTGCAGCAGATCCCAACTGGGATATCACTCAACCCGCATAACGCTATCATACCTGCGAATGTGTAAACAATAGACTCCACGGAATCATCCTGGTCTTTAATCCTCAGTAGAACATCGGCTCCCTGGAAAACCCTTGGTATATCCATGTTCTGAGAGAGAAGCGTAGAGTTACCACCTGCCCTTGGAATACCAACCACGCTGCATCCCCTGATACCACCTATAAAATCCTTACCGGGGAAAAACCACCACACCTCATCCATGCACTGCAGAGCAAAAATTGTGTTAAAGTCCACATCAGCGCCCTCCCCGATGCCCTCAACCTCTCTCAGTAACTCCGGGGAAACCCTCTTCACGGTTGAAAGAAACCCGGTTTCCTCCATGAAAAGATCAATCAAGGATTGAGGATCTTTGTTAAAGCCTCTGAAAAGGCTGTACCTCCACCTCTCAACTACCTCAGAGATCAGCTGTTTACAGGATTCACCGTAAGTATACCCTCGTTCCCATGAAGACCCTTCTAGGAGAATGGATCTCCCTCTCCCTTTTCTTTCACAGGTCAAACTATACCATTTAAGACACGTGAATTAAAGTAATTTCTCAAGCGGTAAGCGCATCTTTAGATGCCGAGTAAATGCGCGTCCGTGCGCAAGCGCACACATAATGCATAACAATAAAATTCAGGGATCAGAATCATTAGTCAATGCTTGGAAAAAGGCGGCTTATCATTGTTAGCCTCGCAATAATCGCAGTTTCAGCAGTAGTCGCCTACTCATTCAAACCGAATAAACCCGATGGACATGCTGGTAGAACTGCAGCCATTATAGATGGACTAAGTGTTGAATTCCCCAACCCTGAATTCATAAAAGAAACATCCGACATTCTGGAGGGTTTTGGTTATAGTGTTGATTACTATCAGAGCAGCAACGTAACAGTCTCCCTTTATAGGAAAATTCCGACGCAGAACTATGATTTAATCCTCTTCAGGGTGCACAGCGCCCCCATGGATCCTGGTAAAAGCACGGGAGTCGCCCTGTTTACATCAGAAAAGCCGCCTGGGGGGTACCTAGCAGAACAAATGCTTGGCTGGGTAAGGGTTGCGAAAACCCTCACCGGAGGAGATCAGTACTACGCTGTCACCCCCTCCTTTCTGCGGGAAGCTGCTGAGGGAGAATTCGACGGGACGACAATAATAATTATGAGCTGCTTCAGCACCATCGACAGCACCCTAGCGAGCGTATTCATCGAGAAAGGTGCAGACATGTTTGTTGGCTGGGATGAAAAAGTCACCTCTGAACATATGGATCGGTATATTTTAGAGATATTCCGTGAAATGGAGGCGTCAGACATTTCCTTCACAGAGGCCGCTGAACACGTGGTCGAAGAGATCGGGTCAGATCCCGTGTACGATAGCCGGCTGAGAATCTTTTTTGCAAGAGACGATTAGCTAAATCAAGATAAATATTAATCAATCTCGTATCTTCTTTAAAGGAGATAGCAGGGTAATATGAATGATGATTGAGAACTTTATAGAAATCCTCTATTACTTGTTTTCAATCATATTACTCTTTTACGGGTATAACATTTTTTACCTCTTATACGGCTACAGCAAATACAAACTCCCCGAAGCCCCTGCACTAAATTCCTACCCCTTAGTAACAGTCCAGCTCCCGGTTTACAACGAGAGATACGTTGTCAGAAGACTTCTCAACGCTGTTTGCTCAATCGATTGGCCCAAGGACCAACTTGAAATCCTTGTGCTTGACGATAGCATCGATGAAACTTCACAAATAATAGACACAGAGGTAAACCTGCACCGCGAAAATGGATATAATATTCAAATAGTTAGAAGAAGCCATAGACAAGGATTCAAAGCTGGTGCCCTCAACAACGCCTTAGCTCACACCAATGGAGAATATGTGGCAATCTTCGATGCAGATTTCATACCAACCCAAGAATATTTGAAACAAACCATACCCTGCCTCGAGGCAAATAGTGAGATAGGGATCATCCAAACAAGGTGGGGGCACGTCAACCGGGACTACAGCAAACTCACTGAAGCATTCAGCATCGGCATCGACGGGTATCACATAGTGGAGCAGACGGGGAGAAGCGCCCTAGGCTTATTACTGAACTTCAACGGTTCCTGCGGCATAATCAGAACCGAGGCAATCAAAAAATCCGGAGGCTGGGCTTCAGACACATTAAGCGAGGATATGGACATCAGCTACAGAATACAAATGAAGGGATGGAGAGCAGTATATCTGCGGGACGTAGTGGTTCCAGGTGAAACACCTCCCAACCTACCAGCATTCAGGAACCAGCAGGCAAGATGGGCCCAGGGCAGCCTCCAATGCGGCAGAAAACTCCTGGGAAAAGTATGGACCTCAAACTTCTCATTAGTTCAAAAGATTGAAGCAACCTTCCACTTGACAAGTTACAGCATCAACCTGCTAATGCTTCTATCATTAATCGTCACGGTGCCTCTTCTCTGGTTNNTACTCTTTCCTCTTCTCGATATGTGGCGTCAGCACAACCCTCATGTACTACTCCGCTTTAAAACTCCAAAATATAAGCTTCAAGGAAAAATTGCCTTACCTTGGCTTGCTATCCATCATAGGATACGGAATGACGGCTTTAGGTGCTATCTCTGTTATTAAAGGAATCTTCAGGAAGGGCGGGCACTTCCATCGGACACCAAAATACGCTGTTAGGTTAAAAACTGACAACTGGAAAAACAAAGTCTATAAACCCCTGAAGGAGCTTCCCCTGCTAGAGATCTCATTATCTGCTTACAGCCTAATAGGCATGTTCCTAGCGGCAACCCAGGGGTTCTGGTACATACTGTTTTTCCTTAACGTATACCTCATGGGGTATCTAATGACTGCGTACTACACCTACAAGCACAATACTTGAACAGGATAATCCTATTAATCCCACTTGAAAAGTATCTTTAAGACCGAGGACATGAAGGTTAAAGCCTCCCTGAGACTGAACTTAGATTTTCCCCCACCCCGGTCCTTGAATGTAATAGGCATCTCCCCCACCTCAAAGCCTGAAAGTAAAGAGACGTACAGTACGTCAAACTGGAAATCCCATTTCATACATTCAACCTGAGGGAAAACCTTCTCAAGTACAGGCCTTTTATAAACCCTGTAACCACTGGTCCAATCATTTATCTTATACCCAGTTATCAGGCGTATGAACCAATTGGCAGTATAGCTGAGAAAATCACGCCACATGTTTCTACCCATGATCTCACCGCCTTTAACCAGTCTACTGCCGATGACGATGTCCTTATCACCCATGGCATGGATCAGTCTTGGAAGTTCTTCAGGGTCATGGCTCAAGTCACAGTCAATCGTAGCCACCAAATCTCCAGAAGTAAGAGAGAACCCATCTTTGTAAGCGGTTCCCAAGCCCAACTTTTCTTCTCGGTGCAAGACACTGATATTACCGTATTTTTCCGCAAGTTTATCCGCAATTTCCCCACTACCGTCCGGGCTGTTATCATCGATTATAACCAGTTCAAGCTCTATGTTGTTTTGATGAAAGACTTCCTCAAGGGAATCAACAAGCAAAGGGAGATTTTCCTTCTCGTTGTAAACCGGCGTCATCACCGACACAGTCTCTCCCATCGCTTATCCTTCCTAGTAAATTGGATTCATTAATTTATATTCTATGTCCTTTTTAAACGCATTTTATTTCTCATATGGAAGTATAAAATTATCTGTAAGACAAGCATCGGCAGAGTTACCGCTAAAAGTAAAGAATGAGATCTCCGACTACTTAGATCAGAACCTATCAGCCTAGCATCCCCACCTACAGAACGCATCATACCCAGCTCCAAAGCATCAAAAGCGTCAACCCTGCCATCCCCATAGTACTGATCCCAACCCGGATCTCCCAAATCCTCAGCAGACTCCCTCAAAATATCAATTATTCCCTCATTAGTCAACAACGGGTTAACCCCCTTAAGAAGAGCAGCCACCCCGGAAACATGTGGAGCAGATGCAGAAGTACCAGTACCATACATATATCCATCCACGCTATCCGAACATGATAGAACCCAGTATTCACCAATGTCCGGAAGGTGATTCCCATCATAATCCTGCCCCCCCGGAGCGCATAAATCAACCCAGGGTCCATAGTTGCTATACCATGACAGCCTCTCGGGCTCACCAAATGTAGCAGACACCGCTAACACATTACTATAAGCCGCGGGATATCTAGACCTGGTGACTTTGTCGTTTCCCGCTGATGCGACTAAAACACATCCATTATCATAGGCATAGTTCACCGCTAATTCAAGCGACGTACTATGATGGTAAGTACCAAGACTCAAGCTCAAAACGTCTGCACCTAGATCCGCTGAATGAATAATAGCTGAAACCACATCGGAAATTGAACCCTGGCCATACTGGTTAAGCACCTTCTCAGCAATAATACGCGCTGAAGAGATACCCGTAACACCATAACCGTTACCCCTCTCAGCGGAAATAACTCCTGCCACCCAGGAGCCATGACCGTTATCATCAATCGGGTCATCATCCCCGTTAACCCAGTCGTAACCGCCACCCATGTAGCGTGAAGAAAGATCCCTATGAGGATAGAAAACCCCCGTGTCTATTACCGAAACAATCACAATGCCCTCCGAAGCAACAAGCTCCCACGCATCATCCGCCCCGATTTTACGCATATTCCATTGCCCCAAACCTGTCAAGGGATCATCACTCCAGAAAGGATCATCCGGAAAAACCGAATCAACACCAACCACCTTCAATGGAATATTACTTAAGGGTTCAAGCGTTATCTGATAATCTGGCTCAACAAATAAAACTCCTTGATAAGACTCTGCACTGTCCATCAGAAAACTCATTGCGCTTAAGCTTTCGGAACGAACGTAAACCAAACCAAGTTTTCCAACCCCTCCAGCTCTCTCGAGATTATTCTCCTCCAAGAACTCTTGAAGTGCATCCTCGCTTGAGTATCCGATGATGAACTCTTCAAAGCTTTCAGAACATAAACCAATCGATGTTAGCCCCATGGAAAAAACTAAAACCAATATAACAATTCTTAGGAACGCTTTCTGCCAAACCCTCAAGCTTTTCAAATGAAACGTCATATACCGATTAATGCAGAGATGTATATTAAGCTCCATCGATACAAAGAAGTAGCTTGAATAAAAAAAGCACCACCCTACGAAAACTCGTGATTCCTTTTGGGTCATTACTTGTCATCGTTTTGGCTGCTTTACTCATCCTTAACAATACATCAGACGCGGAAGATTATGTGAAAGCAGTAATTATCGATGGACTGAGTGATTTCCCAGGCGAGCGGTTCATAAGTAACGCATCTGAAATCCTTGAAAACTCAGGGTACCAGGTCGAGGTCTTTGAACCGGAAGAGGTTGTTGTGGATCTCTATCAAAACCTGCTATCCAGAGGTTACGAAATAATTATTTTAAGGGTACACTGCGGACCATTAAACGACGTATTAGCTGACGGAACAAAGATCCCGCGGGGAACCGTGTTTTTCACCACGGAGGAATATAGCGAGAACAAGCACAGAAACCTCCAGGAGAGGAACCTACTGGCGGTTGGGAACATAAGGGGAGAACAAGATAAATCCTATTTTACCATTCCCCCTTGGTTTTTTGAATCCGCTGCTGAAGGGAGTTTTAGCAACTCAACAATTATTCTTGACAGCTGCTATGGATTTTACTATCAAGCCCCTTTCGTCATGGCCGACACCCTAATCAGAAAAGGGGCGAGAGCGTTCGTAGGTTGGGATGGGGAGGTCCAGGCAGAACACACGGATAAAGCAGTAATAGAACTGCTGAACGCTATGTTTTATGAGAACCTCGACTTGAAAGAATCTGTTGAAAAAGTCAGAGCCAAGATTGGTCCTGATCCTTTTTACGAAAGTCAAATGTACTATTACCCATACTAAGTTAGAATAAAAAAAAGGGTTTACTGGAATTTTGTTTTAATTAACACAACAGATGCTGCCGCTAAAACAGCGATCACAGCAATGCTGGAAAAATCGCCTTCGCCTTCAGCCCTGATCTCTAGGGTTTCTGCGTCTCCCCCTATCGATGGTGGTCTCTCAACGTTACCGAAATCGTTGTTGGTTGATGTTCCTCCTGGAGGCAGAGATATATCATGCTTACCTGGGTATGATGGGAAGGTTTGAATCCACCCTGATTGAAGGGTTTCAGAAACCTGATAGTTACCAGCGAACAGATCCTCGAAAATGTATGAGCCATCCGGCCCCGTAAGGGTGGAGGAGCTAGCATCACCTGATAAAGTGATCTCCCAGCCTTCCAAACCTGGTTCACCAACGTCTTTTATACCGTCTCCGTTTACATCATGCCACTTTACACCGCTTATTGAGCCTACAGGTCGCTTGTTACCGAAATTATTATTGGTTGAGTTCTCCCCTGGGTCTAAGGAAATGTTGTGGGAACCTAAAGGATAAGTTTGCTCCCATCCTGATTGTAAAACCTCTGATACGCTATAACTGCCTGCTAAAAGTTCTTTGAAGCTGTAGTAACCATTTGAATCCGTTGTTGTGCTGTTCGTGGCATCACCAGACAGTTGAATAGCCCATCCTGATAGTGGAGGCTCCCCAGCATCCTTTACTCCATCACCGTCAATATCGTTCCACTTATACCCACTTATTTCCCCCCTGAGGACACTTGCTAGAGTAGCTACGGCGTCAAGTTCAAGGGTTGTGTCACCCCATCTCGGGGTGGGGCCTGACTCGTAATCGCCGGGCATCGTAGTTCCCTCGTCAGTAATTTTGATCGCTATTACAGCATCATTTGATTGAAAACCTGCAAGGGTGTCCAAGTCAATCGCTATACAAGTGTCATCGGCTCCGTTAGATGTATGAGGGTTTATCTGGCGATCAACTAGAGCGAAGTTTATTTCCGCTCCATTCAAGGTATATATTGTACAGTTAATACCGCTTAGCTCAGCATCTTCGTAGATAAAGATCTCGAATCCTTTAAGGTCCTCTTCTGGACCAATGCTGGGATTGTTACCTAGAACTCCTGTTGACGAAACACCGTCTGGCCTAATAGAACCGAAATTTCCAAGGGTAATCCATCCACCTATACNNCCTCTATGAACCCGAAATCGTCGATTGCTGAGAGTCCTTCAACAACCCCTCCGATGGTTGTGTCCCTACCGTTTTCATCCACGTCTGCTGGTCCGGATGCAAATCCAAGGACCTCATCAGCCTCATCGCCTATTAATTCAAGAACCCCGGCTGTTATGGCATCATTGATAATGTCATCTGTCGGCGCACCTCCAGGAGTCCCTGTGGGGTCCGCCTGGGTTCCAGCACTTAAACCGGCGCTAAAAAGCCAAATCCCACTAGTGTCGTCGGCCTGTCCTGCAATCTGAGCGTCAACCGCGTTAGCAATATTATATGCAATAACTAAGTTCAGTACCAGTAAAGTTATGAGAAGAATTTTTTTTATTTTTTTCATTTGTGTCCAAGTACGAATATGATTTCCGAGCTATAAATCCTTTTTTTAAAATGAAATTCGTCAATATAGTAACATTAATGTTAAATTTTAATGCCAGTTATTAGACTCAAACATTGNNAACAGGAATATTTCATAAGCTGTTCGCCGTAGCTTATTCGACTTTTCTAACCCTCACTTTTTTCCAGTTAATCAACTATTTAAAAATTAAATATGAACCGGTTTCACTGAGGTATTCTGAAAAAGTTTTCGTGGAAATAGTTCTTTTCTCATCTAGAAACAGAAACCTTGATATTTATTTTACCCAATTTCTGTTAGCATTATTATTGTTCTTTTATTTTATGTATAATCACTATAGAATTAATAATAAACGATTTAAGCAAACAAATTATTTTAGCATCGCGATTATTATAATATGTTTATCTATAGTGGTTACTTACCAAAATATNNCATCTTACTTGTAATAAGTTTATTCGTAAATATGTTAATTATTGGAGAATTGCATAAAACCTTTGAATACGTCATCGCTTTTATCCTCACAATATTCTCATTAATTGAAGCTTCTTCTATCTACAATTATCTATTGATTATATTCAACCGGAATATGCTTGAAACAAAAAGTTTCTACCACCACGTAAATTTTGAAAAACAAGTTTCAACCTCCCTATCAATCGCAATCCCTTTACTGCTTTTCCTAGCCTTTTCCCTCTACTCTCTAATATTAATACTGCATTTTCTTGGAAAAAAAACCCCGGAAATACTTAATCTCCAAAGATTCCTCAAAGAAGAAAACGAATCCATAAACACACATGCAGAGAAAAAAATTTTTCCCTTATACCTATTCGCTTCATTACTGCTGGGGCTTTTTCTGATGTTGTACCCTTTCATCCTTAACGATTTTAATGTAAAAACATACGGATGGGCGGACATGACCATTTATGTTAAAAATCTTCAAAACCTATCAGATCACTCTTTTCCTCAACTAATCTCACACACCTCAAAGGGGGGTGACAGGACCTTAAGCATCCTACTACTATGGACCTTAATGCAAATATCAAACCTCGCTCCACAAATCATTGTTAAAACAGCTCCTTTCCTCGTCTTCACGTCAATAATAATAACAACGTATTTTTCCATGAAGAGCATATACGGTAAAAAATACATGGCCATTATGGCGTGTTTTTTCATGGCTACCGGTTACCAAACACTCCTCGGACTAGGTTGGGGTTTAATATCCAATCTCATGGCCTTACCTCTCCTCATCACATTCTTGGGTGTATATGAAAAGGCAGCCGAAAACAAGCTGTTCCTCATACTATCCTCAANNAGTAGTCCTTTTTGAACTAGTGGTCCGCCTGTTTCGTTACGCTCAATCATTAGAATGCATCGAGAAAGTTAAAGCCGGTTCAATAATTCTAGTGGTAAACCTTGTTCCCTACCTCTATTCCTTTTTTTCTAAAACGGAAAATAGCGGAACATTAGAAACAGTACAAAAAATCAGCACATCCTTCTCATTTGAAAATATTCTCAAATATTTCGAAATCCTGAACGGGGCAGTCCAGTTCGGATACCAGCCCTTCAATAACTTTGTAATCACTGTTTTATTTTTATTTACAGCTGTATTTTTGCTCCTCAGAAAGAATGGCAATTATAATATTCTTACATCTATAACCGTAGTCACTTTTATACTAACCCTCTTCGGAAACTACACCGTCACAGTTCGCACACTATATAATTTCCCAATACAGTATATAGCAGTCCAA
>JABAHP010005688.1_pt1 | contig 12449 bp, 10 predicted proteins | sample 7062081 | NCBI WGS metagenome assembly JABAHP01 (sample SAMN14534357, study PRJNA622989) | marine sediment metagenome | biome: marine biome [ENVO:00000428]; feature: marine pelagic biome [ENVO:01000023]; material: deep marine sediment [ENVO:00002113] | place: India: Gulf of Kutch | collected... | reverse complement strand
CAATCCTTCCAAGATGACTACTCCAGCTCCAAGCAAAGCATGGTGCACGCGTGGTTCCTTCGTGCCAAAGGCCTCGACCGAAAGATAGTCCATACCGATCAGGCCAATGTTGCGCTTGACCAGCCACTCGGCAGTCTTGGGTGCCAGGTGGACAAAGTCTCGCTCAAAGTCCATGTACCCACTCTGCCACAAATCCGAATTTCTCGTCTTGAGCAAGAGCCGCTTCGTATCTGACGGAAAGTGAAGCTTTGCCAGATCGTATACCTCAATGGTATTGCCCTCGAGTCCGTCCACTTCGGCAACATAGGCAGGTCCCATCAGCAATCTCAACGGTAGCCTGTCGGCTGTGAGACCCTTGTGGATGTAGCGATATGGAGCATCCACATGGGTTCCAACATGGCTGCTGATGTTGACCCGTGAAGTATTGACCGGATCGCCCTGCGCGATACGAGTCAGGGCCTCAATCTGGACACCTTGTTCTCCAGGCCACACGGGCATCCTCTCCGAGATGGGGATGGTGACGTCGTAGATGTGCATCAGTCTGGTCTCCGTTCTAGTCGTGGTTCGTCGCGCCCGCCGCGACGGGTTGGCGCCATTATAGCGCAAGAGCTGGGATGTGTCAACACCGCTGCAAGATCGTTGATTCGGCAGCCTACTAGCCTGTCTTGGCATGCAAGGCGGGTCTCCGCCCGGGTTGACCTGCTGGGCAAGAGGCTGTACAATGCAGGTACTGGAAAGACTACATGCGGATCGTGCAGCCGTACTGCAAGGGACTGGACACGGCGTGCGTAGGCGGCTCGCTCGGTCTGTGGGAAGCACGGGAATGCTCGTGTACGCAAAACGTGACGCCAGAACCTATTGCCTCGGGATCGAAGCTCCGGGTGCTGCCGAGCGCGCTGTGGCTCTCCTGCGCAGGGGCGAGCCGATTGCCTTTCCTACTGACACTGTGTACGGTATCGGCGTGCACGCTTTCCAGCCAAAGGCCGTCGAGCGTCTCTTTGACTTGAAGGGACGGCCTGCCCACGTCCCCATCCCACTGCTACTCGCGGATGTGGAGACAGTGAGGACTGCCTGCACTGACATTCCAGCTATCGCCTGGCGGCTTGCTGCACGTTTCTGGCCCGGCGGTTTGACTCTGGTATTGCGCCGTTCCACAGCCGTGCCCGATGCCGTGACCTCAGGTGGGTCAACGGTTGCCGTGCGGGTGCCCGATCACATTTGGGTTAGAGAGCTTGGCCGCCAACTGGGTGCACCACTGGCAGCAACGAGCGCAAATCTTCATGGAAGACCCTCTCCAGTCACCGCCGATGACGTCATGGGTGCCTTTGGGGGGCTGATTCCCCTTGTCCTTGATGGTGGTCCCTGTCGGGGTGGCGTGGCATCTACTGTCCTGGATCTGACTGCTGCGCCGCCAGCCATTCTGCGCCGAGGACCTGTCACCGCGCGGGACTTGGCCGCTGAGGGTCTCCAGGTCGATTGACGCTCAGGGTCCTTCGTGCTATAATCGGACCCCATGATCAGGCAGGAGTCTATGCTCATTGGCATTGATGCCAGCCGGGCAACGGCTGCACGGCGCACCGGGACCGAGGTCTACTCGCTGCATCTCATCCGTGCACTTCTGGCCGGCGGGGCAGGACATCGCTTTCGTTTGTATTTCAACCAGGCGCCGGCGCCCGGCCTCTTTCCCAGCGGCGCTGACTTGCGCGTTATGCCCTTCGCGCGGCTTTGGACTCATCTTCGCTTGTCCCGTGAGATGCGGTCTGCCCCTCCTGACGTGCTGTTTGTGCCCTCGCATGTATTGCCATTGATTCATCCCCCGCGCTGCGTGGTCACTGTTCATGACCTGGGTTTCCACTACTATCCTGAGGCGCACACTTTGTTCCAGAATGTCTACTTGAGATGGTCCACGCGCTACAATGCCCGGACAGCTGCGCGTGTGGTGGCTGATTCTGAAGCCACCCGCCAGGACCTGCTGCGCTACTATGGGATTCCTGAGGAGCGGATCGTGGTCGTCTATCCAGGACGTGATGAGACCCTCGCACTGGTCTAGGGATCCACAGACCACAGGTTCCGTTTGTGCCCGCTATGGTATAAACGCGCCATACTTTCTCTACATCGGCACGCTTCATCCGCGCAAGAATCTGGTGCGCCTGATCGATGCCTTTGCCGCCTTCAGAAGCGCCGGTCGAGCCCAAGCTCAGCCTGTGGATGGTCGGGCGGATGGAACATCACAGATCCAGCTCGTCCTTGCGGGCCAGAAGGGATGGCTCTATGACGAGATCTTTGCGCGAGTGCGGAAGCTGGGCCTGGAGGAGCATGTGGTCTTCACCGGATACCTGCCCGATACCGACCTGCCAAAGCTTCTGAGTGGCGCGCTGGCCTTTGTCTTTCCGTCACTGTATGAGGGTTTCGGGCTTCCCGTGCTGGAGGCGATGGCTTGCGGCACGCCCGTGATCTGTTCCAACGTTTCTTCACTGCCTGAGGTCGCCGGTGATGCTGCCCTGCAGATCGATCCACTGGACTCGGAGGCTTTGGCCGAAGCCATGATCCAGATCGCTATGGATGAGGGGCTGCGGACGGTACTGATCGAGCGAGGCCATAGCCAGGTCCAGCGTTTTTCCTGGCAACGGTGCGCCAGTGAAGTTCTACAGCTACTGGAGGATGTGGGGCGTGGACTCGATTAGGATCCTGGGGTCGCGTGTGGATGATGCGACCTACAACGATCTACTGGACAAGGTAGATGCCTATGTAGACAGCGGATTGCCACATCATGTAATCACCGTGAACGTCGAGATGCTTATCGCAGCCCACGACGATCCGGTGTTTGCAACTGTGCTTGAAGGCGGCGCTTTGAACGTGGCGGACAGTGTGGGCGTGATGCTCGCGGCCCGCCTGTTGGGCCGGCCCCTGCGAGAACGAGTCACCGGATCGGATGGCATACACCGTCTGGCGGCCCACAGCGCGCGGAAGGGCTACCGGCTCTATCTGCTGGGGGCTGCTCAGGGCGTGGCTGAACTCGCAGCGCTGAGCCTGGTTGCAGCGAACCCTGGCTTGGTGTTGGCAGGGACCTATGCCGGTTCTCCTAGTGCATACGAGGAAGACGACATAATCCACAGGGTTCAGACAGCGAATCCTGACCTGCTGTTGGTGGCGTACGGTGTGCCTGCTGAGGAAAAATGGATCGCGCGCAACCGGCTGCGGTTGGGGGTGCCAGTCATGATCGGAGTTGGGGGCGCGTTTGACTTTGTCGCGGGGGTAACCAATCGCGCGCCAGGTTGGATGCGGCGCTTGGGCCTGGAATGGCTGTTTCGGCTCATCAGCCAACCATGGCGCTGGCGGCGGCAGCTTGCCCTTCCCAGGTTTGTTCTGCTGGTCATCAAGCAAAGACTGGGAATGCCTGTGGAGCACCAGGGGGCACAATAGCCAGCACTCAAGGGGAGATGCTATGCAATCGACGAGTCTTTGGCGTTTGACTGAGATGTATCGCGAGGATCTGACAGGCTTTGCCGCAAGGCTGGTGCAGACACCGAGTCTGCCGGGTCAGGAAGCAGGGGTCGCCGAGCTGATCCAGGCTGAGATGAAGCGCCTAGGCTATGACAAGGTATGGGTGGATGAGGCAGGCAACGTTGTCGGCTGGATAGAGGGCGGCGAGGGGCCTCGGCTGATGCTGAATGGTCACATGGATCACGTTGATGCAGGCAACCCTGCCCATTGGCGCCACCCACCCTTTGGGGGCGTCATTGTAGGCAGTGAACTCTGGGGACGAGGCTCGGCTGACATGAAAGGCGCGCTGGCGGCCATGGTGTATGCAGGAGGGCTGGTCAAGAAGCTGGACATGCCCCTGCCTGCCGATCTGTATGTCAGCGCGGTGGTGCAGGAAGAGGTGGGCGGGCTCGGGGCGCGCCATCTGGCAAGGACACTGGCGATAGAGCGGGCTGTGGTGGGTGAGGCGAGTCGCAACCAACTACGCCGCGGGCATCGCGGGAGGGTCGAGCTGAATGCTCAGTTTGAGGGGCGTTCAGTCCATGCTTCCATGCCTGCCCTGGGCACCAATCCGCACTTTTCGATGGCCCGCTTCCTAGAGGCTCTTCAGGACATGGACATGGCCTCCGATCCCGAGTACGGGAGCTCCACCGTGGCCCCGACTCGCGTGACTGCCGAGCCGAAGAGCGCCAATGTCACTCCCGCCACACTGAACCTGGTTCTTGATTGGCGCAATATCCCGGCCGAGAGTTCCCAGGAGATAGTGGCCAAATTGAGCACGCTGATGTCTGGCAGTCTGGTGTCAGACTGCAGGGGCAAAATCGAGATCGCATCCAAAGAGTTGACAAGTTACACGGGATTCGAATTGAGCTACCCTGATGTCTTCCCTTCCTTCACCACGCCAGCCGACCATGAGTGGCTGCGAGATGCCCAATCTTGTCTGGAGTCTACACTGGAGCGTAGGGTTGGGGTGAGTACTTGGCGCTTTGCCACCGATGGCGGCCACCTTGCCGATGCAGGCACCACAGTGATCGGCCTTGGTCCGGGCGATGATGCTGTCGTCCACACGGTCGAGGAGCGGATCTCTATCGATGAGCTTGTCGAAAGCGCGGTGGCGTATATGGCGTTGAGCTTGACGTAACACGCGCACCTGGGATAACGAAGCCGCGGAGCAGAGCTGAGATGGCAGTTGACCTGGATACCGGCTGGAGCCAGGGGATGACCGGGCGCAGTGGATCAACACGACAGCGAGATTGATGGAGGAGCCGTTTCCAGAAAGCCGCGAGCAAGCCTGACCCGCAAGCTAATCCACCTTGCCATGGCAATCCTGCCGGCTGCGGGCTGGTGGGTTTCCTACGGACTGGCTCTGGCTTTGACTGCCGCGATGTTTGGGGCATCACTAGTGGTAGAGCTGGCACGTCGTTGGTGGCCCTGGTGCAATCGATTGCTTTGGCGCCTGCTGCCAACGGTGTTTCGGAAAGCAGAAAGCCAGCGGGTACTCGGCTCTACCTGGTTTGCAGCGGGAGCGCTGGTCTCGTTGCTCCTGTTTGGGCGTGACATCGGCGGGACAGCCGTTCTTCTTCTGGCCTGGGGTGATCCGGTGGCCGAGATCGTCGGCGGGCGCTGGGGGCGGGCAGCTCAGGGTAAGACGCTGGTGGGAAGTCTCGCCTGTCTGGCTGCCTGTGCCGTTGCTGGATTTGTCGGTATCGGGTTGGGGGGGCTGAGTCCGTGGGTGGTGCTTCCGGGCGCGGTGATTGCCACCTTGGTCGAGCGCTGGTCACCACCTCCAAACGATAACCTATGGATCCCGGTGCTTTCTGGGCTGGGAATGGCGATGGCACAGTGGATGATAGGAGGAGAAGCTGTACTGCTCCCGATGTGGCGCTGAACTGGCGGAACAGCAGGTAGAGGGAAGACGGAGACCGGTCTGTCTAGCATGCGGCCGAGTTGACTATGCTCAGCTGCGAGTCGGGGCGGGCGTCCTGATTGCGCGAGACGGAGCGTTGCTTTTGCTAAGGCGGAGCCAGTCGGCGGATGCGTTCCCCGGGACGTGGAACCTTCCATCAGGGTACTGTGAAGCCGACGAACCGCCCCCTGTCACGGCGGCCCGCGAGGCAACTGAGGAAACCTCTCTGAAGGTGCGAATCGGCCGCCTGGCGGGCGTGTTCTTTTTCGATGACGACCCGCGCGGTCCTGGCGTACTACTGGCCTACGAGGGCATCGCCACCGGGGGTGAGCTGCAGGTAGATGGGAAAGAGGCCGTGGCTGCGGGCTACTTTCTGGCAGAGGACCTTCCCCAATCCCTATGTGGTGGCGGGCACGAGCAGGCCATCAGGGCGTGGCAAGCGCGGTCGCAGGACCGGTGGAAGCCGGGGCAGCCTATACGCTATTGCCCGCACTGCACCCATCCCCTAGAGGAGAGGCTGGCCTTCGAACGCCTGCGCAGTGTCTGCACGGCCTGCGGATTCGTACACTTTCGTGCGCCCAAGGTTGGCGTGTCGCTGCTGGTTGAGCACAAAGAGCAGATTCTGCTGGTCCGCAGGGCAGTAGATCCGGGCATAGGCCAGTGGAGTTTCCCCTCTGGGTTCGTCGAGTGGGATGAATCCCCCGAGGTGGCTGCTGCTCGCGAGTGCGCTGAGGAGACAGGCTTGATCCTGTCCGACCTCGAACTGCTGGGCGTCAGCCATTACACCGACGATTTTCGCGGTCCAGGGATCAACCTTTTCTATCAAGGACGCGTGGCTTCCGGCACCTTACTCCCCGGCGATGACGCCGCGGAGGCGTGTTTCTTCTCGTGCGCCGAGTTGCCGTCCGCAGATGAGATCGCTTTCCAGGGGCATCGGCTGTGGCTGGAACGCTGGTTGCAGCAAAGTGCGCGGAACTCAGATTCCGTCTAGAGGGGGGCCTCTGTGTGCGGAGAAGGGCGCAAGAGCGGCAAAGGGCAGGTGCTTCTTGTCAATCCCTGGATCTATGACTTTGCTGCTCACAATCTGTGGATCGAGCCGCTTGGGCTGCTGACGATTGCATCAGTGCTCCGGGATAGCGGCTACGCAGTGACCGTACTCGATTGTCTAGCCCCACACCCTGGTGCGCCTGCGGCCCGCGGCGATGGCTCCGGCAAGTTTCTCAAGACAGTGCTAGAAAGGCCAGCATCCGTGGCTGCGGTTCCGAGGCGCTTCGGGCGATACGGCTGGCCTCTGGAGAGATTCGACGCTGCTCTGGAAGAGGTGCGGCAGCCCGATGCCGTCCTGGTCACTGCAGGTATGACCTATTGGTATCCTGGCGTGTTCGAGGTCATCAGGCGTGTGAGGACACGGTACGGTCGTGTGCCAGTGGCACTTGGGGGCGTGTACGCTTCGCTCTGCACTGAGCATGCGCAAGAAGATGCTGGGGCTGACTTGGTTGTTGCCGGGCCTGGTGTGGCGGCGGCTCTGCGCTTGGTCGATGACGTGACCGGGCACCACTCCGAGCCTGATCGATATACTGATCCGCGTGCCTGGCCTGCGCCGGCGCACCACCTGGTGTCACGCCCTTTTGCTGGGATTGTGGCCTCGTGGGGATGTCCCTACCGGTGTACATACTGTGCCAGCCACCGTCTGCAGCCAGCTTTTGTGCGACGTGAGGCAGCGGCAGTGGTCGAAGAGATTGCAGGGTGTGTGCGGCGTGGCATCCAGGATTTCGCTTTCTACGACGATGCTCTGTTGGCCGGACATGGTCGCCATCTGGCAGCCATCTTGAGGGGAATCATGTCACGGGGACTGGATGTGCGATTCCACACGCCCAACGGAATGCATGCAAGGGGAATTACACCAGATCTGGCTAAACTCATGAGAGGAGCAGGGGTGGTCACGGTGCGGCTGTCACTGGAGACCGTTGAGCCCGGTCGCCAGCGAACCACCGGGGGCAAAGTCACCACTGATGACTTTGCCCGGGCGGTTTCTCTATTGCACTCTGCTGGCTATACTTCAGACGCTCTGGGCGCCTACATCCTGGCGGGGCTTCCCAGTCAACCACTTTCCGAAGTGGAGGACACGGTCAACTATGTCCACGGCCTCGGTGTGCAGGCCAAACTGGCTCTGTTCTCCCCGATTCCGGGCACGCCCGATGGGGACCGTGTCCTGCCAGTTGATGCAGATCCGCTGCTCCACAACAACACCGTCCATCCGTATCTGCAGGGGGGCGGTTACCTGCACGAACTACAGCGCATAAAACAAGTTGCCAAGGAAGGAAACATCAGTCTGTTTCGTGAGCTTTGAGCGCGGCTACGAGCGGGCGAACGCTTGCGTCAGGGCATTAGGCGCTGCCTTGGGCTCGCTCCAATAGCTCCAGAGCCAGCCTGTTGTGATCGACGATGGTGGCAGGGAGATTCAGTCCAAGAAGCTCGCCGTCCCGGACCACGACTTTGCCGTTGATGACCGACAGGTCAACATTCGGCGGCGCACAGAAGAGTAGAGCTGCAAGGGGATCAGCCTGAGCCCCGGCAAAGGTCAGATGCTCCAGCCTGATGGCAATGAAATCAGCGGCCATGCCGGGCGCAAGACAGCCGATATCATCCCTGCCTAGAACCGCAGCTCCGCCACGGGTTCCGAGCCACAGTGCTTCCTCAGCACTCATCGCCATGGCCCCATGCTGGACCCTTTGCAGAAGCATGGCCTGGCGAGCTTCGGCCAACATGTGGCCGCTGTCGTTGCTGGCGCTACCATCCACGGCCAAACCTACGCGGACTCCTGCATCCACGAGCCCGCGAATAGGAGCGATACCCGAGCCCAACCGCATATTCGAGTTAGGACAGTGGGCGACGCCGGTACCGGTTTGGGCCATGATCGAGATTTCATCCTGATTGAGGGTGACGCAATGCGCCCACCACACGTCAGGCCCTACCCAGTCGAGCTTGCGCATCAGATCCACTGGACTCATCCCAAATTCGCGCATGCAGTATGTCTCTTCATCCTCTGTCTCGGCGACGTGCGTGTGGAGCGTCAGATCCCGTTCTCGGGCAAAAGCGGCCGAGGCGCGCATCAGATCGGGTGTGACAGAGAATGGCGAGCAGGGTGCGATCACGATGCGGCACATGGAGTACCGGTCGGGGTCGTGGTGCTCCTCGACGGCGCGGTCGCAGTCGGCCAGAATCGCCGCTTCGTCTTCCACGACCGAGTCAGGGGGCAGGCCGCCCTTGGACTTGCCGAGCGACATGCTGCCGCGGCTGGGATGGAAACGCACGCCTAGTTGGTGAGCGGCGCGGATCTCGTCGTCAATCGTGCTGTCGTTGGGATAGATGTAGAGATGGTCAGCCACGGTAGTGCAGCCGGACAGTACCAGTTCGCCAAGGGCGATCAGGGCGCTAACGTGCACTGCCTCGCCGGTCAGGCCTGCCCAGATGGGGTACAGGGTCCGTAGCCAGTCAAAAAGCTCCGCATCCTGGGCAGCAGGTACAGCTCGCGTGAGGCTTTGATAGAGATGGTGATGGGTGTTCACCAGCCCAGGTAGCACGACCATGCCTCGCGCATCAATCACCTCATCCGCGTCCGGAGGCAGTCCATCGCTGGGGCCGACCTGGCGAACCACGTTGTCCACGACGTACATGCCCCCACCTGGAATGCGGCGGCGGGCATCGTCCATGGTGATCAGCAGTTCAGCGTTTCTGAGCAACAAGGTGGACATGGTTTTTCTCCTTAGGGGTTGGGCAGCATCTGAGTGGTGCGCCAACCATCGCTTTCGGGCAGGTCGTAGCGCCTATCCCTTCACTGGAAACCACCCCGGCATATCGGCACCGTTATTGAGCACGATTCTAGCACAGAACCGGGTCATCGTCAATGGAGCAGGGTTTGCTTCTCATGCTGGGGGAAGTGTGATATAATCCCAGCGCTATGCAGATGGGAGCGCAGGTGGCAGCATATGTGACGCTGATATTGGGCCATGCGTTGGTACTGGTTCTGGGAATCAGGCACCGGGTTGGCCGCACGCGTACACAGAGACTCCTCACCCTGATCCTATCATTGGCTCTGCTGTGGATCGTGGCCTTGGGCGTCCTGGCTTTCCTGTTTACGGGTGAATGGTGGGACTGGGTTTGGTTCCGGACGGTGCAGGTAGGACTGGTGTTGCTAGCCCTGTTGACCGCTGAACTAGCCCGGTCATTTGTAGGGCGTGGAGGCTGGCGCTGGCCGCTGTGGGCGCTGGGCGGGGCCTTGTCTTTGGCGGCGTCGGCGCTCGACGCGCGGCTCTTCTCAAGCCTAGGCGATATATCGCCACTGGCATCCATCACTCTGGGTCCAACTGAGCTTGCCACGCTGCTCCTGATAGTTGCGTGGGTGATTTCGGCCGGTGGTGCGTGGTGGACTGCCATCGCTGCTCTCAGGCGTGCCAAAGGAGCGAGGCATCGAAACCGAATCCGGTATCTAGCTGCAGCTCTGTTCTGCTTTGTGGTTGGCGACTTGATGATACTCTCTGTTGGAGCTGCTGGTGCCTACGCGGGTTTGGCTTTCCGGCTCGCTGGACTTGTGGTAGTTGCCTATGCCATCCTGCGCCACGACCTGCCTGACCTGAGGCGCCTGAGCCTGATTCTGCTGCGCGTGGTTGTCTTGGCAAGCATCACTACCGTGCTCTATGTCACCTTTCTGCTGGCAGGCAGCCTACTTGTTGGGGGGCTTGGCAATACAGCAAGACTGCAGGTCGTTGTGCCGGCAGTTGTCCTTTCTGTGTTACTGGCTGCGGTAGTCGATGTTGTGCTTGGCCCTCGTCTGCAGCGATATCTCGATCGCACAGTGTTGGGGCGAAACTACAATGTGCAGAAAGCTCTTCGGACTTACAGCCAACAGGTAAGCCTAATCCTCGATTTGGAGCGATTAGCCGAAACCACACTCGATTGGCTGCGAACTACACTGCGGGTCGAGAGATCGGCTTTCATCCTCTACACCGTTCTGGAAGATGGACAAACGGAGCTGCGCATACTCCGTTCCAGAGAGCTTGGTGATTCCGCGGCGCAGCGATTCTCCGCAAAGAGCAGGTTCATCCGCCATTTTCGAGACATTGGCCGCCCTCTGGGCCAGTATGATCTGGACATGCTCAGTTGGTTCCAGGTCACAAGGGCAGACGAGCGCGAGTGGTTGAAGGCCCTTGAGGTTGACCAATATGTGCCCATCCTGGTCGGCGAGCAGCCTGTGGCCTTGCTTGCCTTGGGCCCAAAAGGAGATGGACAGCCCTACTCGGAGGAGGATCTCGAAACGTTGACCACGCTGGCAGGCCAGGCGGGAACGGCAGTGGAGAACGCTCGATTGGTGGACGACCTCAGGTCGGTGCAGTCCGATCTGCATCGTCTGAACCAAGAGTTGGCCGAGACCAACCGGCAGCTTCAGCGCCTGGACCAGACCAAGGCGGATTTCGTCACAATTGCATCCCACGAACTTCGCACACCTCTGTCACAGATCTTTGGATACTCTGATGTCCTGGCGAGCCTGGAAGGAGAGGAACTGGGCGACTCGCAAGTAGTCGAGCAATTCATTGGCGGGATCTCGCGTGGGGCGAAGCGTCTCAAACAAGTTGTGGATGCCATGGTCGATGTCTCACTGATCGAAACCGGGGCACTGAAAATGCGGATCGCGCCTGTCTGCATCGAGGACGTGATCAATCATGCTGTCGAGACGGTGGCGGCTACCGCGCAGGAACGGGCACTCACCATTACCGTGAGCAAGCTGTCAAGCTTGCCGATAGTTCAGGCCGACTCCGCGCGGCTTGGGCAAGTATTCGTCAGTCTGATGAGGAACGCGGTCAAGTTCACGCCAGATGGAGGCGAGATCTCTGTGACCGGCTTTGCTGCCTCACCCCTCACGGGCAAGGCATACCTGGAGATTCTGGTAACTGACCAGGGCATCGGTATTGATCCTGAGCAGCAGGCTTTGATATTCGAAAAGTTCTACCGGCCAGAGGATCCGCTTCTGCACAGCACCAATGATTCGGCGTTCAAGGGAGCCGGGCCCGGTCTGGGCTTGCCAATAGCCAGGGGGATTGTGGAGGCACACGGGGGACGGATCTGGGCCGAGAGCCCTGGTCGTGATGAGAAGGAATGTCCAGGCAGTACGTTTCACGTGCGTCTGCCGTTGTTCCAGCCGGACGGAGAGTAGCTGAATGCCTAGGCGACGTGTGGATCTAGCTCCTTGTGAGGGGGCTGTGCTGGATGACCTGGACTCGCAGTTGATTGAGCGGTATCGCCAGGAGCTTGAGCGCCGGCGACCAGGTGCTCCGCAGCTCCGCCAGTCGACGGAGGCTCTGCTGCTGGGGCTTGGTGCCGCCGTAAAGGTGAGGAGGAGGCTGCGCCCCACGCTCACCGGCATGCTCTTTTTTGGCCGCGACCCACAGAGTTACTATCCTGCTTTCACCGTTACTTTCATGCATTTTGCAGGCACGACGACGGTGGGAGAAAGCCCCGACGATCCACTCTACCTGGACAATCGGGAATTCCGGGGCACGATCCCGGAATTGCTGGAGAGCACGCGGGGGACAGTTTTCGAGAAGCTGAGCAAGCGCGCGGTCGTTGAGGGTTTTGTACGCCAGGATCTGCTCGAGTACCCCGAGTTTGCCTACNNTGTGAATGCTGTCAGCCATCGTGACTATGCACTGGAGGGAAGCTTTATCCAGGTGCGACTCTTTGCAGATCGCCTGGAGGTGCAGAGCCCTGGCGGGTTGGGTGGCCACGTGACTGTGGACAATATCCTCTACGAGCAGTATACTCGGAATCCGCACATTGTCCGCTTGATGGAAGATCTGGGCTATGTTGAGCGCAGGGGTCTCGGAGTGGATCAGATGATCCGGACCATGGTGGCAGCGGGGCTGGAGCCACCCGAATTCGAGAACCGTGGTTCTTCATTTTGGGTGACCCTGAAGGCAGCGCAGCCTGCGCTGCCGCCGCCGAGTCTCTCCAACGTGGAGCTAAACGAGCGCCAGGTACAGGCCCTGACTAGGTTCCGGGCCCA
>JABAHP010001259.1_pt3 | contig 12453 bp, 6 predicted proteins | sample 7062081 | NCBI WGS metagenome assembly JABAHP01 (sample SAMN14534357, study PRJNA622989) | marine sediment metagenome | biome: marine biome [ENVO:00000428]; feature: marine pelagic biome [ENVO:01000023]; material: deep marine sediment [ENVO:00002113] | place: India: Gulf of Kutch | collected... | reverse complement strand
GGGCCTGGATCAGTCGTGAAGCTCCAGACCTCACCGGTAGTTGTATCCCATGTACTGACCTCATCTATACGCCAATAATATGTCTTACCCGGTGCCATTGTCCCGGGATCAAAAGTCGTGCTAATCTGGTTACCCTGGAACACACCAGGACTGGCCGTGCCAAAATACACATCGTGCGACATGGTACCGGAACCGGCAATCCAAGTCAAATCAGCCATTGTACTGACACTAGTTGCACAATCGGCGGGTTTCGGATTACTTGCCTGTTCGGGTGAGGGCGGAGTGGGCCTGTAGACACCCTGCGCAACACGGATTTCGACACCAACCAGGGCAACTTCAAGGGCATCCTCAATGCGTTGAAAAGCATCCGCCCAGGATGAGCCGTTATTGGCACCTTCAGCATCGATATCGACGAAGTACACAGGCGAACTCTCATAAACACCCATGTCCACGGCCTGACCGAGTATGCGCGGGTTCCCATCAAGGTCGGTTGTAACCGAGGGTGGAACAGCCGAGTTATTGCCGGTATCGATGCAGGCCGAACCGAGTAGTAAATGATAATCACCGCCAACCCAGAAATCATCGTTCAGATCCGCCGGAGTCCCGTTCGCATCCCAATAACCCGGCTCCACAAACAATGGGTCTGCATCGATGTTGCCTTCACCGGGCCAGCCGCCCTCCGCGTCGCTGTAAGTGATTGTGACAATTGTGTTCTCGCTATTGAGTATGCCGTTCTCACCGTTCCGAAAAATGCAGTTACTTATCTGAAGATTGCTTGGACTTTCCTGCCAGTAAAGAAGATCGGAAGCCAAAGCGTCTCCTTCTAAAGCCAAATTTCCGGCGAATGTGCAGTTACTCAATATCTCCTCACATCCATAGTTATAAATCCCACCACCGGCATGGGACGCCTCGTTTCCTGTGAATAAGCAGTTTACAACGGTCAGATTCTTCCTGTTCCAGCCATTGTGCATGCCACCACCAAGATATGCCGAGTTGGCTGTGAATACACAGTCTGCTATAAGCGTGATGCTGTTCGGATCGTTGTACCATGCGCCACTGTTCTCAATTGCCCCACCATAGCCATCGGCCCTGTTACGAATGAAAGTACAACCCTTCAACATGAGGCTATTGCGGAAATCGCTATATAATGCACCCCCATCAGAAGCCCTGTTATCCGTGAAGGCGCAATCGGTTAGCGTTGCGAGGCCGTCGCCGATGCATATTCCCCCGCCGAAATAAGAAGCATTTTCATCAAACGTACATCCCGTCAGCTTCGATTTTCCGCCGCTTACTAATACCGCGCCGCCAGATGTGCCGGATTTGTTATTACGGAAAGTACAGTTCTCCAGGATTGGATTGCTTTGTTCATTATAGATTGCACCGCCGCAAGAGTAATCCGCCCAGTTGTCAATGAACGAACAATTCCTAAGCAGGGGACTACTGTTATAGTTTGCCATCGCGCCGCCGTCATACCCACTGTCAAAACCGGTTACAACGTTAGCCCTAAAAATACAGTTTTCTAATAAAGGACTGCTGTTGATGTTACATACTCCGGCACCGGCACTGTATGCGTCGGCCCCAAAGTCTACATTCTCTTCGAATACACAGTTTTGAAATGTCGGGCTGCCATCACGGTTGAAAACCGCGGCGCCGGAGGTTTCCGGCAGATAAATATATGTCGATTCCGGGCTGAAATTTCCGTTATCAAAGCCGCTTACACCGTACGATGTCCAGGTTGTGTTTTTGCGGAAAGTACAATTCAATACTGTCGGACTTCCGGCATCGTTTAACATCCCGGCCCCGGAGGTAAAGAGGATATCGCCGCTGTCGGAACTATCAGGCGCCGCGTCGTTGGCACAGCCGCCGGTTATGGTAAATCCGCCCAGCACAGCCGTGTCGTTCGTGCCGCTGCCGGTCACTACATGGTAGCTGTTCTCCATAAAAGTCGGCTCACACCAAACATCCCACGCCTCGTTGACATCAATGTCGTTGCCGGTAAGGTCACCGCTCAGGATGGTTTCATACAACTCTATATCCCGTGCATCCGGCTCAGGCTCTCCAATGCCCGCAAAACCACCCTTAACAACCACGCCATTTTTTAGCTGGAACGTGGCCATCCTGTCCGGAGGTGGAGGCGGCGGTGGAGGTACAGGAGCGGGTGGAGGTTCCGGAACAGGTTCGTGCGGCCTGTAAATCCCCTGTGCAACCCGAATCTCATCACCGCTTGAGGCTGCCCCAAGAGCATCTTGAAGGTATTTGTAAGCATTAGCCCAGGATGAACCATGGTAAACAGGCCCCTGGGCATCATCATCCACATAAATAACCTTTCCTGCAGCCGTGTAAGTGCCTATTAACAAAAATACCGAAATAACGACCTGCGCCTTCATTTTTACATTTGATGTCATTATTATCTCCTTCCTAAAAACCACTTGAAAGCAGCAAAAACCCTCTATTTTAACATTTTTATCGGATGTAACCCTCTGCTCACATCGTAGAGCTATCCAGAAATTATCTACCTATAGAGACGTATCAAGCTTAAGGGCGTTACAAATTTTTTAATTTTTTTCTCCTTTAAGGCCACAATTTAATAAAACTATAAGCCGGAAAGAAAGCCAACTGTGGATTCCATAATTCTTTTACGAAAAAGCCGTTGTTCATTCGTAGTTTTTTGACGCTGAAGATCCTTGAGGTTGGCCCGGCAGAAATGACACCCGAGAGTGGTCAGATGAAAATCTACATAATCAAACCAATCCGGTTCTAAAGTTTCCAATAAAAAGGCCCCGAGGGTACTCCGTTTCGGGCAGCTAAGCCGCTGAGTCTCCCATATCTCGGTTAGGCAATTTTCTAAATGTGAAGATGCAAAAACCGTTAAGGAATTAGCTTTTCCAACATTTCCGCGTATCCGCTTAAGACAGCGATGCTTGAAGACCCTGACTGCTGTCGTCTCCAGCTTGAACAGATTCGCCACATCATTATGGGAAATCCTGCAATAAAACAGCAGCTCGACCATCTTCAAATCACGAAATCTCAGCGATTCCTTGAAATCCTTAAGCAATTCCCGAAGAGCTTCTGTCAGAACTTTTCGCGCAAGTCCCCGCTGTTCACCCTGACTGATATACCAACTGGCGGTGGGATCGGGAGCCGGCAACCGCTCAAAAATATTACTCCCCTCATCATCTTGTCCATCAATATAGACATCCTGAATCAGACTGACGGATTTTGCCCGCTTGTTGCGATAACGGTCAAATATCTTGTTCCGCAAAATGATAAAAAGATAAGTTTCAATGCTGGTTTCTCCGCGGAATTTGCCCAGTCCCTTGATGAATGAGACGAATGTGTCCTGAACAACGTCCTCGGCATCTGCACGCTGGGGAAGCCGGGCGGTCGCAAAGTTCAAAAGCCGGCCCTCGTATTGGCCTATCAACCGCGACCACGCACCGCCCTTTCCGTTGCGTATCTGTCCTAAAAGAAGTTTGTCCGTTTCGTTTATTTCACTCATATCTTTACGCTAAAAGGATTCAACTGCGCAGATTACATAACATAATAAAACATTTTCTTTATTCAGTTTGTTTTGCCTCTTTTTGCACAACAGGGCCAAAATAGAGATCGAACCATTTAAGGCTCTCCTCGTTGACATGCTCTCGCGGAAGATGTCCGGAATCAAAGAGAAGGTGCCGTTTATCCTTGTCGGGCGTGCCCAGAAGATCAAACATCGGACGCTGTGATTTTTCAACCAGCAGAGCTCCATCGTACCGGCCGTTAATCATTAACACCGGTATCCTTACATGCGGTGCAAAGTTGATCTGATCAACCTCCGGAAGGGCTGGTTCAAAGTAAAATCCTCCACCTACTAACACACATACTTTTAGGCGGTCATCTACCGCCGGGAAAATCGCTCCCAGGGCCGCACCCCAGCTCAAACCGAGAAAACCCAACTTTTCATGGTCAATATCCTCGCGAAGCTCTAAATAATCAATCGACCTGCTCAGGTCTTTTGACCACCATATCACATGGTCTCTATAGGACAGCGAACGATCCGGGCGATTAGATTGTAACCCGCTGTTTCGCTCATATGTACCCTTGTAAATGGGATATAGCACCGCGCGACCGCCTCGTAGAAGATAATCGGGAAGGCCCCCGGCGTGATACTGATGCAGGAAAAGCGCAGAATTACCCGGAAAATAAATCACCGTTTGATAAGGGGGCGAAGAGTTTCGAGGAAGATAAAGATGCGCAATAACACGCTCCTCTCCATAGGCGGCATCGAAGACAATCGTCTCGTGCACCCAGTACTTCTGCGAGTCGTCAACCGATACAACCGCCTCATTCAAAGCATCTTTCTCGTAGGAGTAAAGAGTCTTTTTGTAGAGTAGAAATTCCTCCGCCGAGACAGGGCTTTCCCTGCTGTAATCCCGAGTCTCAAAGACTATATCCTCGAAGGCCTTCTCTGGAACGGCGCTGTCCGAGACGTATTTAACACAGCGGAACCCGTTCGTTGTGGAGCGGTCAAACGGACTGAAGGCGGCCGGAACCACGAACTTGTATTCCGGCTCGTCCCACGCACCACCCAATATATACCGTTTATTGTCACCGGCTTTATTCCAGCACCACTCCCTGACATTTCCGGCCATGTCGTATGTTCCATAACTGCCCATACCCTCATAGCCTCCAACCGAAGCGGCGCCCTTTTGGTTGAAATTGCTGTGTAGAAGAATAGTCCCGGAGTACCTGCCGCTCGTTATCCCCGCCCTGCTCCAATGATATATCGTAGGCAATTCTTTTTCTGCAAATTCAGCATAAGCGGCGGCCTCATACCAACTAATCCCCCCTACAGGATAATCATCCTGCCCCTCAGGATATTTCCCGTTTCTCCAGCCCGATGGTCCTGCGCCGCCGGACTCGCCGCGAAATTCTTGCATGGCTTCCGACCATGAAAGAATGATTCCTTCTTTAAGGAACTTATGTTTCCAGTATTTCTCTTCGCGATAACCGCCACTATCCACAAATTCCTTGAACTGCTTATTCGTAACCTCATATCGGTCAATGAAATAATCGTCCAGCTCTATCTCGTGATGACTCATCCCGTTAAGCCACAGCTTGAAACGACCTCCTGAAACACGTACCATTCCCGTTGGAACTTCATCTTTCCTGTAAAGCTGAAAGTTAACCGGCCTGTTCGACGTAGGTCTGCGAACTTCGACTGTGGCGTAGCCCGGCTTTGTCAGCTTCCAGCGATAGAGCCCACGCGCAAGTCTGATTTGACCTGTAGGAGACTTACCCAAACGAATCCACTTCTCGCCCGGTGAGCTGTATCGTTGTACATATATCCGGGCTCCGCCTGGCGTGGTATCGATCGTCATTGTATCCGAAAATTCAGGCCACAACGCCGCAAGACCCGGATCCCCTCGGGCAAAGCGTTCAGCATTCCGGGAAAGTTCAAAGGCCTCAAAATACTTGCCTTTGTCAACCAGAGTCCTTATTTCCGGGATTACTCGCTCCTGGGCCCATCGAGATGTAAAGTATTTCCATGTGGCTACACCTGCTATGATAGATGCCAACAAAATCCCTGCAGCCATAGCAACCGGAACCTTGTGACGGCGGACAAACTTGATAATCTTATCTACGGGCCCCGACCGCTTCGCCCGGATAGTATAGCGGTTTATGTACCTTCGTAAATCTTCGGCAAACTCACCCGCCGTCTGATAGCGACGGTTGGCTTCTTTTTCAATGGCCTTGCAGCAGATAGTATCTAAATCCACGGGAATCCTGTCATCCAACTGACGCGGCCTCAGCGGTTCCTTCCCGAGAATTTGCGTGATGATCTGTTCGCGGTTCTCTCCGACAAAAGGCACCCTGAGCGTCAGTAATTCATACAGTGTCACCCCGAGCGAATAGATATCCGTACGATGATCCGGTTTATCCCCTCCGCCTCGAATCTGTTCCGGACTCATGTAGTGCGGCGTGCCAATGAAGGAGCCGGTAATGGTTATCCCCTGATCCTCCAGCATGCGTGCCACACCAAAGTCCATAAGACTCAACCGCCCATCCTTGCCCAGCATAAGGTTGGAGGGCTTCACGTCTCGATGGATGATACCCTTGTTGTGGGCATAGGCCAGGGCATCGGCAACATCAGCAATCAGCCTGGCAATGGTGTCGAAGTGCCTCTGTAACGAACCGCCCCGACTCAGCGAAAACGCCGTTTTTGTATCACTTCTCACAGACTCTGCCGAATCAGGTTCCTCACCAGTGCCTCCCTTTTCTATGGATGTAAAGTCCGGTGGCGCGGAATTGTCCCCCTTGGCAGCGCGAAAATCATCGATGACCTGGTCAAGGCTTTGCCCTTCTATCATCTCCATCGCATAGTAGCAGGTGCCGTTTTCCTCCCCCTCGGCATAAATTGCCACAATATTCGTATGATGAAGTTTCGCTGCGGCCTGGGCCTCTCGATGAAAACGCTCAACCGCCGATTCCTGGTTCAGTGTCAATCCCGGAGGCAGTACCTTCAATGCCACGCGACGGTTTAAAGAAACCTGGACCGCCTGGTAAACAATACCCATTCCTCCCGTACCCAAACGCTTTTCAATACGAAAGTCCCCGATTTGAACGTTGGGTTCCAGGCCTCCGATGTTGTCAGGCTCGTTACTTACGTTTACTACGCTCGAAGTTTTAACCTTTGCCTTTTGAATACTCACCAAACCTGCCTGCGTTCGCAGCAGTTGTGTCGCACATGAATCACAAATCCTGAGGTGACGTTTCCACGCCGTTATCTTTTCCGCCGAGGCCGAGTTATCGAGAAGAACTGTAAAATCCCTGCCTGATAAACACTCGTTCATAAACCACGCTCTCCTTATACACCCTTTCTCTCAGTCANNATATTATACTCTCCAAAATCCATTATCTGAAATATTTCAGCCACTTTTTTAGACGCAGGCAGTGATTAAGCGTTACAATTATTTTTCAAGTCAGACCATCCAACCATGTTAAGACGCAAGAGAATCGTGATTAATGTCAAAAAAACACCGGCTTATCAAAGTATGATTTACCTGATCCTACTGTGCCACCGTAAGTGTCCGTATTAATCACGCCGGCGTTGTTTTTTGCTCTCACCGGGGATTTACTATGGCGGTGGCGGCGGCGGCGGCAGAATAGTCTTGAAGGTCCAGACCGTACCGGTGGTTGTCCAACTGGGATTGACCTCATCGATACGCCAGTAGTACCTCATATTCCCAACCATTGTGCCGGGATCGAATGTTGCAGCAGTCTGGTTGCCTATGAACTGCGGTGGATTCGCGGTTCCGAAGTATATGTCGTGCGATACGGCATTAGAACCGGCTGTCCAGCTCAAATCGGCGTCTATATCAACGTCTATTGAGCCATCTGCCGGATTTGGATTGCTTGCCTGACCAGCAGGATCATAACCCAGTGCACTCAGAGCATCTTTTAGCTTTTCAATACTTTTTTCCAACGCATCTATGGACTGCTCCTCGTGCTGTATCGCAGAATAAATCTTCTGTTTAGCTGTAACTATGTCGCCTTTATACAAATGACCGTAATATCCGCTTTCAAACCATTCTTCCAGTGCTTCGTAAGCCGCCAATTCTTTCTCCAGTTCAGCATTAATCTTTTCCAACACCTCAACCTTCCTGGCAATTGCGTCCTCAGTTAAAATGACAGCAAGCTCATACGGCTCTAACCGATACGAAACCCAAATATTAGCCATGCTTACGAAGTAAATAGTTCTCCCATCACTGCTGACACATGGGTGAGCGCCGGCGCCTTCTGGCATATCAACAAATGACAGATGCTCGACATTTCCAAACTGTTCACTTAAAGATCTACGACTCGCTCTGAACAGTTGATTCTTGCCATTACGATTAGAATCAAAGTACAACGTAAGGCCGTCAGGTGAAACAAATGGGGCATGGTCAAATGAGGCTGTGTTAATCTCCGCCAGGTTCGTTACCTGGCCAAACGGCGAATATCTGTCGGGCCGAGTCGCCATCCAGATATCATAGCCCCCATATCCACCCGGCATATCATATGAACTAAAGAAAATAGTCAGCTCGTCGGCCGTCAGCCTCGGTGTTTGATGAAGTCCATTAAGCACGTTCAGTTCAGAGATATTTGTGCCTATGGGCCACGGGTCATTATCCGTCGCCCGCTCGGTAACTTTCAACTCCCAGCCCGAAGATGACTCTGTGTAATAGTACATCCGCAAATTGTCCGGTGAGACCCACGGTGAGATGACATGGCCTGGCGAAGAGTTGAGTGTACCATCAATTTCCTTTACCGGCGTGAATGGGCCGTAAGGCTGTTCCCGGATCGCCTCGAATATTCGGCCGTAGTAGAAGGTCTCACTGCGCACCCTTGTAAAGTAAAGCGTCAATCCATCGAATGACAAAAATGGGGTCCACTCCGTGGCCAATTCGCTATTGACCTCCATAAGCGGCACGGGCTCCGTCCACTCCAGGCCCCCTGTTGCCAAAACGCTCTGGTTCGATACGGGCAGCTCATAGCCAAGTGAACTTAGCGCATCTTTTAGCTTTTCAACGCTCTGTTCCAACGCGAGTATCGACTGCTCCTCATGCTGTATCGCAGAATGAATTTTCTGCTTGGCAGTAACTATGTCACCATAATTTAAATCACCATAGTCTCCGCTTTCAAGCCATTCCACAAGAGCTTCGTACACCGTCCACTCTTGATCTAAAACGGCCGGTAATTCTTCAAGCAGTGCTGTTTTGCGCTCGACTGCATTTCCTGTAAAGACGGTGGCAATCTGGTAGAAACTGCAAATACCTATCGGCGCATCGGATTCAATCCACATCGGGTCACTTTCCTCGACAGCACAAGGATCCCCACCAAGACAGCCGTGGTTGCCATTGCCGGACAAATCATATACAACTTGACCCTGGCCTTCGTCGAAGTCCCAGTATCCCACCAGCCCCGGCTCTTCACCGGTAAGATGCCTGGAAATTCTCGCCTGGATTTCTTCAGCGGATAAAGCCCTGTTATAGATTGCAACTTCGTCGATTATCCCCACTAACCCGCTTACCCAGTGATCTGCGCCACAATATGACCATAAGCCTCCAATAAACAAAGGGTGATCATCATCCATTATAGAAGATACTGACATTGTAGTAGAGTTATCAAGTTCTCCGTCAATATATATTTCGGCCTTGCCACGATTAAAGGTTCCCGTTACATGGTGCCACTCATTTAATCCAACTGCATTATTACTATAAAAACTGTCTCCAGTACTCGCTGTCGAATGTATCCTTAACACGACCTGATTGGTGCCGTTATTAACAATAAGATAATAGGACCTTGAATTTCCCGGCGAATACCTTTGATTAGGGCAAAAAGCATACTTATATATTCCTGCGCATCCGTTATGATAGACCCAGAATGAAATAGTGATCTCATTAGTTGGATTTAAAGAATCAGAATCAGGGATTTCGACATAATCATCAACGCCATCAAAGTACAAAGCAGCTCCCGGGAATGCGGGAAAAATGTTAACAACTTTGTCGGCATCGAAGGTGACATCCCCTTCGCTATAACTGGTCAGTATTGTAACCGACTGCTCTTCGGTAACATCTTTCGTTGTCAGCACTCCTTTCTCATCAATATTCGCCGCAATATTCGGCTCAACAGCCCAAAGGGCCAAGTTCGTTACATCCCTTGTTCTGTCATCGTCATAGAAAGCGATGGCTTTATAACCGGCACTGAAATTCTCCGCCACCTCCCTGGGTCCAATTATCTCAAGACCAACAAACTCCTTATATTCGAACGCTATTAAAAAAGGATAGACACCATTTTCCAAAATACCCCAAATGTCAACAAAATCCCAATTCACAAAAGTAGCCTGCTGCATCATCTCCGCGGTACTCTTGGGTGTTCCTCCATAGCGGCTTGATGAGGCTCCCTTGTCCTTATCCCAGTAGCTGTTTGTGATAACAGGATTTGCCCAGTTAAAACCAATCAAAGCTTTTTCATACCCGCATGAATAGCACCTGTCTACATAAGAACCGTCGGCATCACCAACAAGATTGCCTTGTTTTGAGCCTCCTCCTGTTACAGTTCCATACGAATACGAATTAGTTAAAAGCGTATAGTGGATTCTTCCCTCATGATAGCCTATCAATCCCCCAACTTGCTTTCTCTTACCGGCATTAACATTCACACCTGACGAGCATTGGTCCACATGTGTGCCTGAAACTGTAAATCCAATGAGTCCACCTGACTTGGAATCAGACGTCCCGGCCTTTAAGGTAACAGTTCCTGTTGCAGAGCATTTGGTGATAATTGAATCTGCACGCGCTGCACCTGTTAAAGTACCACTTTTTAAATCAGCCGTAATTTCCGTGTTTCTCAAATGTACGTCTTGAACTGTTGCCCCCCATAAACTTCCAAATAAGCCTTGATATCCACTATTAATCCTGCTGATATACAGACTCTGTATGGAATGCCCCATGCCATCCAATGTACCGCTGAATGCATCGTTGGAATCTCCTGTCGATGTACCAACTGGAACAAAGCCTGCGCCTCCATCCCAGTTAACTGTCTCGGATGCGTCTATATCGTTGCCTAAGACATAGTATGCATCCAGCTCATCCTGCATCTCCTGAAGCTGCTGGACAGTTGTGATCACGTAAGGATCCGCTTCCATCCCCGACCCGCTTCCACTAAACGCCCATACAGACCCACAAAACGCCAAAACCACCATTGTTGCCGTTGCTGATAAAAGAATTGATTTGCGCCTCATTTTTGACTCCTCTAAAAAAGTTGTTGATATTTACCGATCCACCATAGAATGGGAACCACTATTCTGTGCGTTTTAAGGCCCGCAAAGTTATTTCAACTTATTTTTACGTTTATTGCTGTTCTCCGAGGCTAAAACGAGGCTAACACGATAATATAACCGATGTCACTATAAGTCAAGTAAAAAGTTTGTAAAATGTCACCGTTGAATACTCTACAATTCTCTACTGAAGCCGGTTTTCGCAAAACGCAGCGAAATCTCCCATATCGACCATCCCATCCCCGTTGAAGTCCGCCTTTCTCCTCTAAAAAAGTTAATAATGTATTACGCATTTACAGCTTCATCCCATCTTGCTCACCACAGCATTAGGTTCTCTGGCTCATAGCCCAACGAAATTAGAGAATCGAGCAGTTTTTCAAAGCCTTTTCCAAGCATATCTATTGACTGCTCCTCGTGCTGCATCGCAGAGTGAGCCTTCTGCCTGACCGTTACAATATCGCCTTTACTCAAATCAACAAAGTCTCCACTCTCGAGCCATTGTTCAAGTGCTTCGTACATTATCCACTCTTGAGCTAAAGCCGCATGTAATTCTTTAAGTGAGGCACTCTTGTGTTTCAGTGCCTTTTCTGCGGCGGCGACAGCTATCAGATACGGTGTACAACGACCTATTGGCGCATCGGACTCAATCCACGCCGGGTCACTTTCCTCGACGGCACAGGGGTCCCCGCCAAGATAGCCATCGTTACTGTTGCCGGAAAGGTCATATACAATCTGCCCCATACCTTCGTCAAAATCCCAGTAAGCAACCAGCCCCGGCTCATCACCCCTCAGCCGCCTATGCATACTCGCCCGTATTTCTTCGTCGGACAAAGCCCTGTTGTAAATCGCAACTTCATCAATTATCCCGTACCAGCCCCTTGAGAGCGGGTCACCATTAAAACCACCGATGTTTTCATTTGAAATAATTGTTGAGTGGTCATCTCCGATAGAACTTGCTACTTCATTACCGTTAAGATACAGCCTGTGTACTCCTCCGTCATAGGCAATTCCAACAAAATGCCACTGATTATCATCCATAGCAACAGTATATTTAGCATCAAAACCACCAGAATTGGTATTTAACCAGCGCAACTCAACTCCATCGTTGAAATAAAGAATTGTTTGTCTTGCATTTGAATGTATCCCGTGGTATATGAAATAATCACAACCTACACCGCTGCATTGCCCTACAGGCGGCATTTTCACCCACGAAAAAATAGACTTTTCGCCAACCGGCATCACACCCGGGCCAACTTCAACACAATCATCCGAGCCGTCAAAACTCAAAGCTGTTCCCGTTGGGCAGATACCAAAAATATCAACAACCTTTTCGGCTTCGAAAGTGACGTCCCCTTCGGTGTAGGTGGCCCGCATTGTCGCCGGCTGGTCGTCTACAACATCTTTTGTCGTCAGCACGCCGGCCTCAATACCCGCAATAGTATTCGGCTCAACCACCCACAACGCCGAATCCGTTACGTCCCTTGTGCTGTCATTGTCATAGTATGCAATGGCTTTATAGCTGGCGTTGAAATTCTCCGCCACCTCCCTGGGCCCAATTATCTCAAGACTAATCACAGCAGCCAACGCGGTCCCACTCTGGGCCAACAACACCAGCACTACCACTAAAAACAAACTCGTTCGTACCCTTTTCA
>JABAHP010003511.1_pt2 | contig 12454 bp, 8 predicted proteins | sample 7062081 | NCBI WGS metagenome assembly JABAHP01 (sample SAMN14534357, study PRJNA622989) | marine sediment metagenome | biome: marine biome [ENVO:00000428]; feature: marine pelagic biome [ENVO:01000023]; material: deep marine sediment [ENVO:00002113] | place: India: Gulf of Kutch | collected... | reverse complement strand
AGGGCGCTGGAAAGCAGCCCGGTCAGGTTCAGGGAGCGGCCGCGGGAGGCCCAGATGAGGAAGGCCAGCACGAACAGCAGTGCCACCCCGCCCAGAGCGAGGGTGACCCGGCGGAAGCCGCGGGCCAGTTGCCAGCCCCCCGCGAAGACGCACAGCAGCGCCAACCCGTACAGCGTCGTCAGGCTGGGGATGGGCAGGTCTGGCACGGGCAGCGCGCGGGACCTGGTCGGGTTCAGCACGAAGACCGACGTCTGGTCCGCGCCAGCCGCGCGGGCAAAGAGCAGGAAGATCAACACCCCGACCCCCAGGAAGATCAGTCCGAACGTGCGCGCCCGCCGGAGCGAGACCCCGCCTCGGGCTGCGCTTCGCTCCCATACTGTCGTGCTCATATCCAACCTCCTTAGGTCTGACCCCAGCCTCGCGTGAAGACCGCCTCGCCCACCTCCTTCGGCGCGCGGAGACGGTAGAGGAAACGGACCACCTCCGGAGCAGCGACGAAGATGATGATCAACCCCTGCAACACGGAGATGATGTCGATGGGCACGAAGGACGGCGGGGCCTGCATGCGCTGCGCGCCGGCCCGCAGGAAGCCGAACAGCAGCGACGACACGAGCACGCCCACCGGATGGCTCCTGCCCAGCAGCGCCAGCGCGATGGAGTCGAAGCCGTAACCGGCGAAAAAGGCGTTGGGCATGAAGTGCAGGACGCCCAGGATGTCGTGCGCCCCGGCCATCCCCGCCAGCGCCCCGCTGATCCCCATCGCCAGCACGAAGTTCCGGGTCACGCTGATGCCGGCCGTCCGCGCCGCGCGGGGGTTGGCCCCCACCGCCCGGATCTCGAACCCCAGCGTCGTCTTGAACAGCAGCCAGTACACGAGGGCGACCGCGGCCAGCGCCAGGAACAGCCCAACGTTGATGGTGATCGAGGGATTGTCGGGGAAGAACTGGGGCAGGAAGGCGGTGGGCTGGATCTCCGGGCTGATGGGCCGGAAGTCGTCGGGACGGGACATCGGGCCGCCCACCTGGAGGAGATAGTCGGCCAGCCGGTAGGCGATGTAATTGAGCATGATGGTGTTGATCACCTCGTGGGCCCCGGTCTTGGCCTTGAGGAAGCCGGCGATGGCCGCCCACAGCGCCCCGCCGGCCATCCCTGCGACCAGCGCCAGTGGCAGGTGGACGAACCAGGGCAGCCCCGTCAGGCTGTAGCCCACGTAGACGGAGGCCAGCCCGCCGATGAAGTACTGGCCCTCGGCGCCGATGTTGAACAGCCCGCAGCGGAACCCCAGCGCCACCGCCAGCCCGGCGAAGATGTAGGGGGTGGCGATGCGCAGGCTCTCGGTCAGCGGGCGGATGGCGCGAACCAGTTCGGTGGGCTCGCGGGTCTGGGAATAGACCCGCAGCCCCTCGACGAGGCGGGACGGGTTGCCGAAGGCCCCCTCGAAGAGGCTGGTATACGCCTGGACGATGGACTGCCAGGCCGCCCCCAGCCCTGCCAGCGGCCCCTCGCCGAAGGCGGCCCACACCTCGGGGTTGAAGGCGGCGATGAAGAGGGCGCCGAAGACGAGGGCGGTGAAGATGGCCAGGAGCGGCATGAGTGCGGCCTGCCAGTCCCAGGCGGCCAGACGCGGCAGCAATCCCTCGACCAGCGGTTCCCCCTCGGGCCCCACCCGGGTGCGCACGCGGCCGCTGCGCAACTCCTCAGCCACCTCCAGGATCTTGCCCTTCACCTCAGAGGGGACGGCCGCGTCAGCCAGGTGATAGGGAGCTAACCCCACTCCGTCATTGGCCAGGTCGAAGTGGCGCACTCCGCCCTGCAATTTGCCCTGCACCGCCTGGGTGACCGCGGCGTAGACCGCCTGATCGACCCGCTTGACGGCGCTGGTCAGCAGTCGCTCGGCGCCAGGAACCGCGCCGCTCTGGAAGGTGGGCCCCCACTCGTCCTGGTCGACGCCGATGGCCCACACCCCCTGCCGAGCGGCGGCCCGGAGGGCGGCGCTGCCGCTGGCGCCACCGGCGGCGAAGAGCACGTCGGCCCCCTGCTCGATCAGCTGCTGAGCGGCGGCCTGGCCCGCCTCTAAATCAGTGAAGGAGTCGGTATACGTCTCCACAACCTGCGCCCGGCGGTTGGTGTGGGCCACGCCGTGCTCGAATCCCCGCTGGAACTTGAGCACCGCCGCTACATCTACCCCGCCCACGAAACCCACCGTCCCCCGCTCCGTCGTCAGCCCCGCCAGCGCGCCCGCCAGGAAGCCGGCCTGGTCCTCGGCGAAGACCAANNGCCAGCCGCTCCACCGCCACACCCGAGGGCGGCCCCAAGGTGACGACGAAACCACAGCCCCGCTCGATCAGTTGCTGGATACTGCTCTCGTAATCGACCGGGGTCTCGTTCTGGACGACCTCGATCTCGATGGCCTGCTCCTCGGCGGCCCGCTGGAGCCCCTCGTAGGCGTACTGGTTGAACGATTCATCGTCGATCCAGGTCATGTAGTCGGTGACTAAACCAACCTTCGGCTTGTCAGGCGACGCTTGCATGGGCAGCCTCCTCCCACCCGCACATCAGCAGGCCGAGTTCCTCCTTGGTCGGCTGCTCGGCGGGCAATATGTCGACGATCTCCCCCTCGTACATGACGGCGATGCGATCGGAGAGGCTCATCACCTCGTCCAACTCCGGCGAGACGAGGAGGACGGCGGCCCCCTCGTCCCGCTTCTCGATGATGCGGCGGTGGATGTACTCGATGGACCCCACGTCCAGCCCCCGGGTGGGCTGGGAGGCGATGAGCAGACTGATGGGGCGGGAGAACTCGCGGGCGACGATGACCTTCTGCTGGTTGCCGCCGGAAAGGCTGGAGACGGGCGTCATCACGCTGGGGGTGCGCACGTCGAACAGCCGCGCCTCCCGCTCCGCCGCGTCCAGGATCGCCTCCTGGTTCAGTACGCCGAGACGGGCGAAGGGGGGCACGTAGTAGGTATTGAGGACCAGGTTGTCGGAGACGGGAAAGCTGAGCACCAGCCCGTCCTGCTGGCGGTCCTCGGGCACGTGGGCCACCCCGTGCTCCAGCACCTGCCGGGGGGACGCGCCGGTGACGTCGGCACCCAGGATGCGCACCTGGCCCGCGGCCGGCGACCGGAGGCCGGTGAGGGCGTGCACCAGCTCCGTCTGGCCGTTGCCCTGCACGCCCGCCACGCCCAGCACCTCACCGGCCCGCACCTGGAAGGAGACCCCGCGGACCGCCAGGTTGCCCCGGTCGTCCATGACCTGCAAGTCCTCCACCTCGAGCACCGTCTCGCCGGGTTGGGCGGGCCCCTTCTCCACCTGGAGGAGCACCTGCCGGCCGACCATCATGGCGGCCAGCTGTTGCTCGTCGGTCTGGGCCGGCGCGGTCGTGCCGACGACACGCCCATTGCGCAGGACGGTGATGCGGTCGGCGATGGCCATCACCTCCTTCAGTTTGTGGGTGATGAAGATCACCGACTTGCCCTGCGCGACGAGCGAGCGGATCACCGCGAAGAGGTCGGTCACCTCCTGGGGGGTGAGGACCGCCGTCGGCTCGTCCAGGATGAGGATGTCCGCCTCGCGGTACAGGAGCTTGATGATCTCGATGCGCTGCTGGACCCCCACGGGCAACGTCCTCACGTACGCGTCGGGGTCGACCTCCAGCCCGTGCTGTTCGGAGATCTCGCGCACGCGCTGGGCGGCGGCGGCCCGGTCCAGGAAGATGCCGTTCTTGATCGACTCGACGCCCAGCATGACGTTCTCGGTCACGGTGAGCACCGGCACGAGCATGAAGTGCTGGTGGACCATGCCGATGCCCTGGGCGATGGCGTCGTTGGGCTCGCTGATCTCCACCGGCTGGCCGCGCACGGCGATCTCCCCCGCGTCGGGGGCGTAGAGGCCGTAGAGGACGTTCATCAGCGTGGTCTTGCCCGCGCCGTTCTCGCCCAGGAGGGCGTGGATCTCGCCCTGCTCGAGGGTCAGGTCGATGTGGTCGTTCGCCAGGACGCCGGGGAAGGCCTTGGTGATGCCGCGCAACTCCAAAACAGGGGCCATTGTTGCCTCCTCGCGAGTTGTGGTGGGCGCGTGCCGGGGACGCACTGGCACGGCCCGTGTTTCTGCTTGTCCGACTGCCTGTCGCCAGTCGGTGTCAATAATGGAGCGTAGTATACAGCAAAACAGGCAGATGTCAAGATGCTGTGCTTCTTCCGGGCCATTGCGATTCTGGGGCAGGCTTGGCGAAGGCCGCGCCGGCCTGAAGAGCTTGCGCTGAGCAGAGCCGAAGTGCCGGCGCTGGGTGAGCGGGCCAGCACCGCCTGTTCACGGCGGTGCGGCCCATTTGCCAGTTGTGGCTCCAAGCGCCCGTCTCGGGGGCGTCTTATGGGCGAGCTCCCTTGCAGACCCGCCCCCGGGACGGGGGCTGAGAGCGTTGGGCGGGAGGTGTTGAACTTGCCTTAATCCCCGATTTAGCTATAATATGCCTATCGTACTGCAGCCCATGGCACGCATGTTCGGTGCGAAAGGAGGTGAGTGTATCGCGCGAGTACCCTTTTTGTTCCCCCATTTGAACGACAGCATAGGAACGGCAGAACGAGTCCCTTACAAATAGGAGGAGACAAATGCGCAAGTTACTCTTGGCAGGCTTCAGCCTGCTTACGATCCTCGCCCTGCTGGCGGGCTGCGGGCCCGCGGCGACCGAGGCTCCCCCCGAGGAGGAGGAGGTCGTCGAGGAGGCACCTCCCGAGGTCCTGAAGGCCGGCCAGGTCACCGACATGGGCGGCATCGACGACAAGTCCTTCAACCAAACCGCCTGGCATGGCCTGGAGATGGCCGAGGAGCAGTTGGGGGTGGAGGTCGCCTACCTGGAATCGCAGGGGCAGACCGACTACGCGGTCAACATCACCCAGTTCCTGGACCAGGACTACGACATCATCATCACCGTCGGCTTCCTGCTGGGTGAGGACACGGCGACGTTCGCGGAGCAGAACCCCGACACGAACTTCGCCATCGTCGACTTCGCCTACGACCCGCCTATCCCCAACGTGCTGGGGTTGACCTTCGCCACCGACCAGGCGGCCTTCCTGGCCGGCTACGTGGCGGCGGGGATGACCAAGACCGGCAAGGTGGGCACCTTCGGCGGTATCGAGATCCCGCCGGTGACCATCTTCATGACCGGCCTCCAGGCGGGCGTCGACTACTACAACGAACAGCACGGCACGGACGTCGAGGTGCTGGGCATGGACCTGTTCGTCGGCAACTTCGAGTCGACCGACGACGGCCGGCGCGCGGGCGAGGACCTGATCGCCGAGGGCGCGGACATCATCATGCCGGTGGCCGGCCCCGTCGGGTTGGGCACCGCCGCGGCGGTCCAGGACAACCCGGGCACGATGCTCATCGGCGTCGACGTCGACTGGTGCGTCAGCGCCGCCGAGTACTGCGACGTCACGCTGACCAGCGTGCTCAAGAACATGGACGTAGCGGTGCTGGAGGCGATCACGCGGGTCCAGGAGGGCACCTTCGAGGGTGGCTTCTACGTCGGCACACTGGCGAACAACGGGGTAGGCCTGGCCGACTTCCACGAGTTCGACGACGACGTGCCCGACGACCTGAAGGCGGAACTGGAGGAGATTCGCCAGGCTATCGCCGATGGCACCATCGCCGTGGGTGTGACCGCGCCGCCGCCTGAGGAGGAGGAAGAGGAAGTTTCGCCGGCGGAGGTCGAACCGCTCATCATCGGCACGACCGACTCGGTGACCGACCTGGATCCGGCAAACTCCTACGACTTCCACACCTGGGAGATCCATCACAACACGATGGACACGCTGCTGCACTACGTCCCCGGCACGACCGAGCTGGAGCCCGGCCTGGCCGAGTCCTACGAGGTCAGCGACGACGGCCTGGAGTACACCTTCAAGCTGCGCGAGGGCCTTTCGTTCCCCGATGGCGTGGCGTTCAACGCCGAGGCCGCTGCTTGGTCGATCAACCGCGTGATGCGCCTGGAGGGTGACCCGAGCTGGTTGGCCACCTCTTTCGTGGACAGCGTCGAGGCGGTCGACGAGTACACGTTCAAGGTCACGCTGCAGAACGCGGTTGGCTTCTTCCCGCTGGTGGTGGCGACACAGCCGTGGTCCATCGTCAGCCCGGAGTGCTACCCCGAGGACGACTTCGACATCGACTCCACCTGCGGCGGCATCGGCCCCTACCTGATCAACAGCTGGGAGCGCGACGTGGAGATGGACCTGGTGGCCAACCCGGATTACTATGATCCGCCTGCCTATCCGCACATCCTGGTGCGCTACTTCGCTGACGCCACCGCGATGCGGCTGGCGCTCGAGGCCGGCGATATCGACATGGCCTGGAAGACGCTGACACCGTCCGACTACACCGACCTGGCGGACAACCCGGACTTCAACCTGATCACCGGTCCCGGCGCCTACATCCGCTACATCTGCTTCAACGCCACCACCCCGCCCTTCGACAACGCGACGGTGCGCGAGGCGATCTCGTTGGCCATCGACCGCAGCCAGATCTCCGAGGTAGTCTACCAGGGCACGCACGCCAATCTGTACAGCATGGTGCCCATGGGTATGGCTGGCCACACCGACGCCTTCGGCGAGCGGGACCTGGATGCAGCCGTGGCGCTGCTGGCCGAGGCCGGCTTCGACGAGGCCAACCCGCTGGTGATGGACTTCTGGTGGACGCCGAGCCACTACGGCCCGACCGAGGGTGACGTGGCGGCATCGATGAAGCAGGCGCTGGAGGAGACTGGCGTGATCGAGGTCAACCTGCAGTCCGCCGAGTGGGCCACCTACACCGACTACTTCGGCCCCGGCACGATGCCCGTCTTCCTGTTGGGTTGGTACCCCGACTACCTGGATCCGGACAACTACCTGTGGTCCTTCGCCCACACCGACGCTTCGGAGGATATCGGCATCTTCTACAGCAACGAGGAGATGGACGCGCTTCTGGTGGAAGCCCAGACGGAGACGAATGCGGCGACGCGCCTGGAGCTGTACGCGAACATCCAGGAGCTGTGGACGAAAGAGGTACCCACGGTCCCGTTCACCCAGGGTCAGTTGCTGGTCGTGACCCAGCCGGGTGTCGGGGGTGTCAAGTTGGATCCGACCATGTACATGCATTACTTCACGCTCACGAAGTAGTGGGCCCAGAGCGGCCGATCGTGAGGTGAAGCGAGGACGGAGGGGCTCTGGGGGGTATTCCCTCCAGGCCCCTCCCCCTCTTTGTCGCGTCTAGGTGATGGAGTGAGTGGAGTATGAAATCATTGCGTGCCTACGTCATCACGCGCTTCCTGTTGACCATCCCGATGGTGTTGGTTTTGCTCGTGTTTGTCTTCATCCTGCTGCGGGTCATGCCCGGCGATCCGGTGGAAGCGACGATGCGGCCGGGTGTACCGGAGGAGTACAAGAACCAGATCCGGCACGATCTGGGCCTTGACCGACCGATTCTGTTCAACTTCCAGGGCACTCTGGCTACGGTCAACGGGCCTCTCATCGTGTTGTACGAGGAGCACGACACGTCCAGCCCCCCGGTGATGCTGGCGTTGGAGGGAGACCAGCTTCCCGTCACGGATCGGTTCACAGAGGGAGACGAGGATTGGGTTCGCGTGACGATCGAGGCGGAGGAGCCAGCCTGGATCGCCGAGGAGAAGTTGAAGTGGCTGCGCCGGGTGGAATTCCACTTCAAGGAGGTGGAGGGCGCGGAGTTGCCTGTCGGCGTGGAGGGCGAGTGGAGGCGGGTGACGCTGAGCAGCGGAGGGGTCGAAGGTTGGGGGCCGGCCGAGAGTTTCGACATCGCCATCAATCCCTTCGACAGCCAGTTCTTCAGCTATCTGTGGGGCCTGGTGACGCGCTTCGACCTGGGAAAGTCGATCACGCTGCGCGGACGGCCTATTGCGGCCGATCTGGCGCTCAAGTTCCCTGCCACCGTCGAGCTGGGTATCTTCGGCATGCTGGTGGCGACGGTTGTGGGCGTGTTCACGGGCGCCTTGGCGGCCCAGAAGCGCCGCAGTGCCGTCGATTACGGTCTGCGCATCTACAGCATCGTCGCGTACGCCATCCCCATCTTCTGGCTGGGACTGATGTTTCAGCTCATCTTCGGGGTCAGGCTGGGATGGCTGCCGGTGTCCGATCGCGTGTCATCGCTGATGCGCCCCGACACGATGACGCAGGTCTTCGCGCTACAGGAGCGACTGACGGGGCCGGCGGGTGAGAAGATCCTGTCCGTCGTCGATTTCCTGTCCAACTTCTACATCCTCAATTGCCTGGTGACCGGGCAATGGGAGAGCCTGCTGGACGCGCTGAAGCACCTCGTGCTGCCTTCGTTGACGTTGGGGCTCTATCTGTCGGGCAATTTCACGCGCCTCACGCGCGCCAACATGCTTGACGTGTTGCAACAGGACTTCATCGCCGCTGCGCGGGCCCGCGGTATCCGGGAGAGGATCGTCGTCTACCGGCACGCGCTGCTCAACGCTTTCATCCCGATTCTGACGATGTTCGGCCTGCAGTTTGCGCTGCTGATGGCCGGAGCGGTGCTGACGGAGACGACGTTTAACTGGCCTGGTATGGGACTGTTCCTCGTGGAGCGGGTCATCGACCGAGACTTCCCAGCGATCCAGGGCACGGTCGTTTTCTTTGCGCTGATCATCGCGATGGTCAGTCTGGTGGTGGACATCATCTACGCCCGCATCGACCCGCGGGTTCGGTACTAGACGGGCTCGGTACTAGAAAAGGAGGAGGAGATGAAACGCCTATTGATCGCCATCCTACTGGTGTGCTGGCTCGTGCTGATGGGATACGCGGTTGCGCTTACTCCATCGGCGACAGCGCCGGCGCTGGCTGAGACCACCGTGACGCCCCTGATCCCTGGGCCCTTCCCGACGCCCAGGATCCCCAATGAGTTGACCTACTACACAAAGCGCTGCTGGCCTGCCTGCCACTACAGTCCTGGCTGGCTCTCAGAGGAGCCCGACCGGGTCACCGAGGAGTTCGAGGGTCCATTGGGGTCTGACTGGACCTGGCTCAATGAGGACGACCGCCTGTGGTCCCTGGAGGAATCGCCCGGAGCGCTGCGCATCGGCGCACCGAGTGGCTCGATGAGAGGGGAAGGTGGTGACCTGCAGGGGGTGACCAACGTGTTGGCGCACGAGGCGCCTGCGATGCACTTCGACATCTTGACGAAGGTGACGTTCGACCCCAGCGACGACCTCCAAAACGCAGGGGTCTTCATAGAGCTGGATGACGGGTCCGTCATCTCGCTGGGTCGGGGCGCCTGTGAGGAGGGGGACGACCCGGCCTGTGTGGGCGACGGGGTGTACTTCGATGCCCGTGGCTCGGACTGCAGCTATGAAAGCGTCCCGATCTCTGCCGATACCGTCGGCTTGATGCTGCGCAAGGCCGGCAGTTCCTACGTTGGATATTACCATCTGAGCGAGCCGGGTGAGACCGAGATGCCGACGCACATCGGGTGGATAGAGGTCGGTCGCTGCTACAACCGGGATGTGACCCCGCATCGGGTTGGCATCGCCGTCAGCAATGGCGGGCCGGGTGGCGCTGAGATCTGGGCGGACTTCGAGATCGTCACGCTGGTAGAGCGCAAGTAACGACACAGCATATCCTACCGCTCCCGGCGGATCAAGAAGCCGCCGGGGGCGGTGGTAGTTGTGTACCGATCTAGGATGGAACGGAGGACACGATATGGCAGTTGCTGAACTTGAGGCACAACCTGGATTTCTGGCCCGCATCTGGCGGGGGCGAATATGGTATGGGGCCGAGTGGTATATGACGGTGATCGGGGGCCTGATCATATTCTCGATCCTGGCGATGACTATCGCCTCGTTTCTGACCCCGAACCTGTCCCCCTTCGACCCAGAGAAGTCGGTCGCCACGGCGTTCGAACCTCCCAGTAGACAGCACGTCTTCGGGACCGATCAGTTGGGGCGGGATATATTCAGTCGCATCATCTACGGCGCGCAAATCGTGATCCAGGTGGCATTCCTATCGGCCATCACCTCGCTCGTAGCGGGCGTGACGCTGGGCCTGATATCGGGCTTCGTGGGGGGCTCCCTGGATCGCACCATTTCGCTGGTCATGGACAGCATCTATTCCTTCCCCGGCTTGATCCTGGCGATCGCATTGGCGGCCCTGCTGGGGAGCGGCATCGTGAACATCTCCATCGCCATCGCCATAATCTATATCCCGATCTTCTTCCGGCTGGTGCGCGGACAGGTGCTTTCTATCAAGGAGGAACTGTACGTCGAGGCGGCCCGCAGCCTGGGGGCACGTGACCGGACGATCCTCTGGCGTTACATCCTCCCCAACATCATCCCCTCGATTGTGGTCATCTTCTCGATGAACATCGCCGATGCGATCATCACGGAGGCCGCCCTGGCCTTCATCGGCCTGGGTGTCGATCCCTCGCGGCCAGACTGGGGCTACGATATCTACCGGGGGCGCTCCGAGTTGGTCGGCGGTCGCTGGTGGCCGGTGACTTTCTCCGGTCTGGCGATCGCGCTGGTGGCACTGGGATTCAGCATGTTTGGTGAGGGACTGAGCGAGATACTCAATCCAAGGCTGGCGGAATCATGAGCGAACCTCTGGCACAAGTGCGACATCTGAACGTAGACTACCCGACGCGTCTGGGCGTCGTGCGCGCTGTGGACGACGTCAGCCTGACGATCCGGCGAGGCGAGATACTGGGTCTGGTCGGTGAGTCCGGCTGCGGAAAGTCGACGCTGGGGAGGGCACTGCTGCGTCTTCCGCCCTCGCCCGGCAGGATCGCCGGCGGCGAGATCGTCTTTGACGGCCAGGACCTGATGGAGCTGAGCGAGGAGCATATGCGGGAACTGCGGGGGGCAAGCATCTCGATGGTCTTTCAGGACCCGATGACGTGCCTCGATCCCCTGCAGCGCGTCAGCGACCACCTGGTGGAGACGATTCGAACCCACGAGCCAAGCGTAAGCGATGAAGACGCGCGACAGCAGGCGGTGGTGCTGTTCGACCGCCTGGGTATCATGGCCGAGCGGCTCGACGACTACCCACATCAACTGAGCGGCGGCATGCGCCAGCGGGTAATGATCGCGCTAGCGTTGGCGCTCAGGGTTGATCTGATCATCGCCGACGAGGCGACGACCTCGCTGGACGTCATCGTCGAGGCCCAGTTCCTGGATATGTTGCGCGATCTGCAGCAGCAGTTCAGCCTGACCATCCTGCTCATCACCCACAACATCGGTGTCGTCGCCGAGGTCTCTGACCGGGTGGCCGTGATGTACGCGGCCAAGATGGTGGAGCTAGCCGACGTGTATCCGCTGTTTGACGATCCGCTCCACCCCTACACCCGGGGTCTGCTGGCCTCGGTGCCCAATATCGAACTCGAGGAGGATGCGCTGGAGATCATGCGCGGCGTGCCTCCGAATCTGCTCGATCCACCGCCCGGCTGCCGGTTCCATCCCCGGTGTCCACAGGTGATGGAACGGTGTCGCGTCGAGGCACCGGCTTTCAAGGAAGTGACACCTGACCATTGGGTGGCGTGCTGGTTGTACGGAGAGTAGATCTAGAGAGGATGCTATGCCTGAGACATCTGACAACTTGGTGGAAGCCTGTGGCCTGAAGAAGTGGTTCCCAGTACAGAAGAGCTTCATCGAGCGGCTGGTGACCCGCCAGCTGCTTTTCGTGCGCGCCGTGGACGGGATAGACTTCGAGATCCGCCGGGGCGAGGTCTTTGGGCTGGCCGGAGAGAGCGGTAGTGGCAAGACGACCACGGGACGTCTGATTCTGCGGTTGGTCGAGCCGACGGAGGGGACGGTGATGTTGGAAGGCACCGACCTGACCGCTCTGAGCAGCGAGGAAATGCGGCGCATGCGGCAGCGCATGCAGCTCATATTCCAGGACCCGTCCGCTTCTTTGAATCCGCGGATGAGTATTGGTGAGGCCATCGGGCATAGCCTAGAGATCTTCGGCGTTGCCAAAGGCAGAGAGAAGCGGGATCAGGTCATGGAGATGATGAGACTGGTCGGTCTGCGGCCGGCTGCCCAGTTCTACGACAAGTTTCCGCACCAGGTGAGCGGTGGTCAGCGCCAGCGGATCGTGCTGGCACGGGCGTTGATGCTCCGCCCGGACTTCGTCGTCGCCGATGAGCCGATCGCCATGGCCGATGTCTCCGTGCGGGCGATGTTGTTGGACCTGATGATGCAGCTTAAAGAGGAGTTCGACCTCACATACCTGTTCATCACCCACGACCTGGCGACGGCCAAGTACATCTGTGACCGGATCGCGGTGATGTACCTGGGGCTGATCGTCGAGATCGGCGACCTGGACCAGGTCTATCGGAATCCTCAGCACCCATACACCCAGGCCCTGCTGGCGGCGGTGCCGGTGCCCGATCCCCACGCCCGTCGCGCCGCCCCGATGCCGAAAGGGGAGATCCCCAGCCCCATCAACCCACCGCC
>JABAHP010000917.1_pt1 | contig 12467 bp, 8 predicted proteins | sample 7062081 | NCBI WGS metagenome assembly JABAHP01 (sample SAMN14534357, study PRJNA622989) | marine sediment metagenome | biome: marine biome [ENVO:00000428]; feature: marine pelagic biome [ENVO:01000023]; material: deep marine sediment [ENVO:00002113] | place: India: Gulf of Kutch | collected... | reverse complement strand
TTAATCTATGAAGATGGATTTGAAAAAAAATGAATCAAGAAGAATACAAAAATTTTATAAAAAAGACAGAATCTCTAGTAAAACCTCAAGATGTGACTGGTATTAGTTTTTTGAGCAGTTTCAGTAAATCTCTTCCTTTAAAAACGCAACATAAATTTTCAAAGAGCGGTCAGAAAAGAATTCCCTATATGGGATTCATAGTAGATCCCTATGGTTTTTTTCTATCTTTTAAAATAACAAATACTTCAGCAGCGCAAGAGATGCTCCCCGAGGGATATGAACTAGCAGAAGCTTCATTCTTTAAGAACGGAGAAAAGTATCCCATGGTAATTGCGAGTATATTTACCGCTCGAACATCAGGATTTATTGGTATGCGAGCTGAGTTTTATATTATTGCTCGCAATAAAGAAACTGGGATGTTATCTTGGATTATTTGTGATTATGAAACGAATACTAACAGTTATGACCCCAAGAATGGATTTTGTGGATACACTTGCGATCCAGCCGTGTTTGCAACCACATATTCTGGGGAGTTACTGGTTGATATTAAGAATCGCAGTAACGATAAAGAATTCATTCTATCAGTTGACTTAGAAAAAGGTGATACAAGAGAATTAGACCAATCTCTCTGGCTTGAAGGAAATCTTATTGTTGATTATGGTGGGGAGCTAAAAAGTGATTTTTCAGAGCCTTTCAGTTTAATTTTTGATGCTGGTATGGTTAAAGAAGCGGTAAACATACCCTTGGAATATGTTTCAGTCAAGGCCAACTCCTACTTGGGTAATATTATTGATCCTCTTAAACCTGTAAATGCTCTTGTCTTTCCTTACAGTCAACACTTCATTATTAAGCAGGATTTACAAAAGTATGCGATAAAAAATCAAAATGACTTAGATCTTCAAATAAAGACTTTCGTTAGTAGAACAGGATTTAAAACTATGTCAGCGGGTGATATAAAAAAACCTCTTACGGGTTTGCTCCTAATTTCATACATAGTACTTATCAGTATAATTGTATTATTATTTATTTTCTAATAAAATTCTATAAATAAAATTGGTAAAAATTTCATTTTTTATTTTTCATTATATTCTTGGCTGCTACTAATCCTGTTAAGATAGCGATAGGCACTCCGGAAGGACTATACGCCCACTGGCCCGCTTGCTGTATATTTGGAATCGGAGTTTTCACGGATTTAAAAATATTGAGAATACCTTGAACCACGGGGACTGGTTCTTCAAACGACCAGCCAGTTATTGCTCCTTCAGAACTTCTTACTCTTGTTGAAATGCTAATGGGTGTTGAAGAGAAATGGAAGAGAATCTTATCTTTAAGGTTCGGATAAATTGAGCCAGATAAAACTTCTATCATGCAATTTTCAATATGCGATTTGAACTCGTCATACCATCCCGCTTCTTGAACCTTTTTCATGAGATCATATTCAAAGAAAAGATTTGCTATTAATCCAGTTTTGTTTTTTGGAACCAAAGAGGGATCTCGAAGCCCCGGAATGGAAATTTCATACGTGTTCAATTTACAATAATCTTCTACCCACTGAATGATGTCTTCTTTAGGTGTGTTTTCGAAATCCTCGATAATTCTTCTTAACGAATTCCAAGTAGACTTACGTAAACCTTGTGTTGAGGGAGTATAAAAGAAATGACCCTTCGAAATCGTTTTAAATGTGGCCAAAGGCTCGTTTATCGCTAAAAATAAGGAAAAGACTGAATCTCCTCCTCGCTTAGTGAGTATTTTCTCTTCTTGTATTGCTATCTTGCGAGAAATTTTCCCCTCTAAATCGTGGTAATTAAGAAGTTGGTATAACGATTTTAAATCCGCAGACCAAATGAGATTTTCATAAAAGAATGAGTTTCCGTTTTTATCGATTACCTTATTTTCAGAAGGAATGACCTCGTGTATTTCTGTAGTATATAAAATTGATCCTCCCCAATCAATAACTTTTTGTGCGACCGCTTGAGGAATCTTTCCTGTACCTCCTCTTGGATACAAATATTCGAGATAAACGTAAAAATAACCTAAAGCAAAAAATGTGGGTGTATCTTTGAAGAAATGTTGGGCAATGATATTGATAAGCGATTGATTTGAAGTAAACTTTTTTAGAGTATGTTCGACTGGATCACTTCTTCGATTTATCCGACGAATAGCAAGTAGGAACTTTGGAAGATATGGAAGGAGTTCCCTAAAAAGATACCCTATATCCTTCATATTTCTGAAAATCGGGTTATCAATCCCGTATAAAATAGCCATGTCTTTCAGAATTTTCTCAATTAATAAGAAAATTGCGATTATCTCCTCTTTATTATCGGGATATAGTCTCTTTAATAAGCTTTGATATTCATGTATACTCTCGGGTGAGGTAAAGTTTATGATTTCCTTTTCAATTCCAATTGAGACAGGACTTTCAAGCAGTTCAAGTGAAATTTTAAGGTCATTTAGCAAAGGTCGGACAGTTCCTGCGTTTTCAATAGACCTCGGACCAGTATCAAACACAAATCCATCTTTATGGATTGAATTTACTAAGCCACCACAAGTGTCGTTCTTTTCGATCAAAAGAACATCATATCCGGCTCTCGATAAATAAGCTGCAGCGGTTAAGCCCGCCATACCTGCTCCTACAATAATAATTTCATGGCTTTTATTATTCATACTAGTCCTGTTAATTTTATACTTAAATCCCAGATTTCTTTTATCATCTTTCGATCCAAGACAGGAGGTGCGGGCTCTTCTTCATAAGTGAGGTTGAAATACCTTCCACTTACTCCATCGAGATCCTTTGACACTCCAAGATAGTACAATGATTTGGCGGAAATCTTTGGTGATCGGTAAGAGGGTTCTATGAAGACCCTCTGAAAAAATCCACTATCTTCTTCTCCCATGTTGGTTTTTACATTACCAGGATGCATTGCGTTAATTGTGACTCCACTATTTCGGAAGTAATTATTAAATTTGATCATTGTCAGAAGTTGAGCAGTTTTTGCCGAACCATAGCTTTTGAGCCCTGAATAACTTCGCTTCTGCCAATTGAGATCATCTAATTTCAACCCAAGAATGGCAAATCGGTGACCCTCAGAGTTCACTAATATGATCCTGCATTTTTCTTGAGCCATTAATTTATCTTTCAAAAGGTAGGTTAAAATAAAGGAACTTAAATGATCTACTTGAAACACCATCTCAATTCCATCATCAGAGAGCGTTCTCTCATCTAAATAAACACCCGCATTGTGAATAAATACATCAATATTCAAATCGGAATTTGCGAGTTCTTTACCCACTTTCTTCACTTGGGAAATGTGAGCAAAATCTGCGAGTTTGTATTTGCACTCAACACCGAAATCTTGCTTAATTTCTTCACATAGATTTAATGTCTTTTCCTTATTTCGGTTTATTACTAGAAGATTCGCTCCGTGTGAAGCAAATTCTTTCGCAGTGACATATCCAATTCCTGACGTCGCTCCAGTTATCGCAACTAATCGTCCTTTGAAATCTTCTTGGCATTCCAATGGCTTTGCGTTGCTATTGCGGAGCATAGCCATTATATTGGATACCCGATATTGTCCTAAGTATTTGTATCTATTCAAGGCATAATCACCCAAACATTTTCCTCATAAACTTTCTATATCCTTTACCTATTCCTGGAATATTATCGAGGATATCACCCCAGAGATCATAATAATCCCTTTGATCTATGATTTTTCCATTATCATTCAATGTCAGGCGACTTGCCCCGAATATCTTCGAATTAGGAGATTTCTTAAAACTTAATCCCATCTCCCATTCAAAAAAAATGATGTTCCCTTCAAAAAGAATATTGAACATTTTCATTCTTAAATCTTTAGATCGCTCAACTAATCGTACAGTCATAGCTTTAAATTCTTTTATACCTCGAATTTCTTGAATAGAATCACGAAAATATATCTTATCGTCATAATATGGGAGCATATGCGACCAATCAGGTTTACCTTCGGTTTTGTAAATATTAGTCCATAATTCGACAAATTGTTCTTTACTTTCAATTCTAAAGCTCATGATTATTTTCCCAAGTCTAATTTTTTACAGTAATCTCTAATATAAGATAAAAATTTACAATATAAAAAAAATTCATTAATAATTTTTAAGTCGCAAAGTTAGATAATATTATTGGTGAAGGGTTTTTTTAATAATAATTGTATTGTGAAGTACTTACTGACCTTTTTCCTCGCCGCTTGGAATGTGATTCATAATTCAATCATATTTGATTTCTTTAATAATATTAGACTATCTAAAGTCCATATAGGTCTCCAATGAGGTAAGTCCTGATAGATTATTTTTAGACCGCCATCGTCTTGAAGACCATTAAAAAAATTATTAATTTCCTTTTCTATAATCTTTTTATCCACTATATTAAGAGCAAGGTACCAATGCCGACCAAACAACAGGTAATGTTCCTTATTTTGCTCAAAAATGCTCGGGAGTTGGCTTATAATCTGTTGTAGCGTTTGTTTTTCCTTTGTACTCTCTCCTAGGTATTTCAGATATATAAAATAAGGATACTCATATAATTGAAATTCTTTAGGAAGAGTGCAGGTTGAATAAAAGGATTTCACTTTTTTATAGAAATCAATTTCTTTAAATCCCCACTTTTTAAGGAAACCAGATAATGCCAATATTCTAAAATCATCAGCACCCTCCCACCATTTTTGGAACGGATAATTATACATACCTTTAGGAGGATGGTTAATATACCCTTCTTCGTTTTGTTCTTCAATAATCCAATTAATTATGTGTTCTGTGATCTCATTATCTACATAATCTAAGAGATCAAGTATGTACATAGCAGTTTCGGCACCTATAGCAGTACTGTCTGGACATAATATATCTGGTTCAATTCCATTACCAAATCCTCCATCTAAATTCTGGTATGCCAGTAATACTCTAATGACGTCATCTATTTTTCCATTTTCAAAAAAATAAGAGAACAATTTTCTCTCAAGGAGTCTGCCATTTCGAAATATGAATTCTTTAATTTTTTTAAACTGGTTTTTCTCAATAACTATCATAAAAACCACTACATCCTTTTTGTATAATAATAAAATGAGACTTATTAATTACTATTAGTTTGTGCTGTTTTTTTTAGGTGAGAAAGCTATTGAATGTAATAATAGTAATAAAATATCTAATTATGATGTCAAGAGATCAGATTGATAATCCTCATATGCTTTATCGATCAGTTTAATTTGGGTCTTATAGAATGTTTGAATCTGTTCTTTTGACATTTTTTTCCGGTCTACCTTTAATAACGCAGTTCTGATAAGCATTACATCAGAGGCATATCCAGAAGTGCAGTAAATGGGGGCTCCTAATGCGCCCAAATACCTACTACTTTCCATATATATATCAATCCTTTTAACAATCTTCTCTAGCTCATCGTAATTAGGATAATCTGAAAGTGTATATTTCTCAATCGCTGCTTTAAGAACCTCGCAATAGTACCAGGTTTGACCAAGTTTTCTATCTACTATAAAACCGTCCTCATTTTTGTACAAATATTTCATGACTACTCGATAAATATGATAAATAAATTAGATATTAAAGACTTATTCCTAAAAAGCCACAATATCTATAAGACTTCATCCAAGAAGACTACTGAATCCGAGAAGAGAATTCCAAATACATTAACCCATAGAGATAGATAAATAAATCAAGATCATTTTTAACCTTTAAATTCTAATTTGTTTAGAATCGATAATTTATAAAAACTTAGGTTTTAAAACAACAAAATATCAATATATAGCTAAAAAAAAGTTAATTTATTGAAGCATTTAAGAGATCATTTGCTTTATATATATGATTTATATAGATAAATTGCTATGCTATCTATATAACTTCTACATTAGTGTATAAGAATTTGTATTAGAGGAAACTAAGGGATTTAATTTGAAAAAGAAAAATTTTAAAATTGCGCTATTGATATTTATTTTTATATTCTTTATATCTTTAAATATAGATATTAAGAATAAAGCTTTAACCCATTATGGTAATAATGACAAAGAAGATGATTATTATAGCTATAGAAATCCCCAAACTCAATCACCAATTAATTCATCAAGCAATTGGTGGAATTCATTATATAATTATCGAACATCTATAAATATTACAAATATTAATACTAAAAAGCTTCCAAAAGGCTACTCGGTAAACATTTCAGTTAATACAGCTAAATTAATTACTGAAGGAAAACTTCGGATTGATGGAAACGATCTTCGAATTGTTTGGTATAATTCATCTAACAAAGCCTGCTTAGAACTTGATCGTGTAAATGAATCCTATTTTAATACCTTTGATACAAGAATATGGTTTAAAGTACAAGATATAATAGATCCAGGAATGTCTGATACTAATTATTATCTTTATTATGGCAATCCTAATGCTTTCAGTCCCCCAATGAATAAGAGCAAGATTTATGATTTCTATGATGATTTCACTCAACCAGATGGTATTGCAGACGGCTGGACGAGTCTTTCTGGAAATTGGGAAGTCATTGATAAGGAATATCAGGAAAATTCTAGTTTATTAGATATTACTAGTCTTTTAAATTCATATACAGTAACGAATTCTTCAATTGAAGTCCGCGTTAAAACAAATGGAACTAGTTTTGGTGTAGGGGTCAAGTTTAGATATGAGAGTGAAACAAATTTTTTTTGTGCGGGTTTGGGATATTGGGATAAAGAAATATCTTTTGGTAAACGTAATATTTCAGGTTGGACCGAAATTGCGTTCGATGGAGTTGATGAATCGAATTTAGTTAGTGATCAGTGGTACAAACTAAAAATAGAAAGTATTGGCACTCATCATAAGATATATTTAGATGATATCTTAAGAATTGATACTACTCATAATGATCATCTCAATAACAATGGAATTGGTTTTTTAACGTGGTCAACTAATACATCGTTTTATGATGATCTGAAAATTAGACTATTGATGAGCCCTGAACCGACATTGACTCTAGGGAATGAAGAGATCTATCGGCATTCATCAGAAGATTTCCTTTACTATAAGATATTTACTATTGATAGTAGTAAAGTAATAGGTTCTACAAACTTAAAAGATTTCCCTCTTCTGATTTCAATCAAGGATTCTGATCTACGTCATCATTGTCAACCTGATGGTGATGATATTGTCTTCTCTAATGGTACTGTATGGTTAGATCATGAAATTGAGTTTTTTGATCAAACATTCAATACTACACATGCTAAATTAATTGCATGGATTAGGATTCCTTCATTATCACCGACAACAGATACCAATATTACCATGTATTATGGAAATCCTGGAATAAATACTCAAAAGAATCCCCTAGGTGTTTGGGATGATAATTACAAGGGAGTTTGGCATCTATCCGAAGATCCTACAGGAACAATTTATGATTCTACTCTCAATAATAATGATGGGACATCTTATGGTTCAATGAGTTCTGGAGATCAAGTCTCTGGAAAAATCGATGGATCAATAGAGTTTGATGGGGATGATGATTATATTGATTGTGGAAATGAAAATTCCCTAGATATAACTGGAGACATTACAATTGAATTTTGGGTAAATGGAGTAAGTTTTTCTAATGATTTAGACCCTGATATACTTACTAAAGGAAGTTATACTCAAGCTTATTCAACATGGATAAATGATGATGGTGCTGTATATTTTCAGCTCAATGGTGACTCCTTATTTAGCTCATCCAAGCTTTCTTTGGGAGAATGGTATAGTGTCGTATGTGTAAGGAGCGGAACTAATCGAATGATATATATCAATGGAACTGAGGATATTTCAGATACTTTTTCACCTGCAATAGAAACTATAACTGAAACATTAACTATAGCAAGAAGTCCTGATAATCTTAATGGGACATTAGATGAAATTCGTCTATCTAATGTTGCCCGTTCAGCAAACTGGATTATCACGGAGTATAATAACCAGTATGACCCAAAATCTTTCTATTCTGTTGGAAAAGAAAATTCAGTACATAAATATCTTCCTAATGAGAAATATTTTGCTAATTATAAAGTTATCACTATTAATCATACTCAAGTAGCAGGAGTTGGAGTTCTTGCCAATTATCCATTATTATTATCAATTATAGACTCAGACTTACGCAATGAAGTTCAAACTGACGGATATGACATTGCGTTTGCTAAAGATAATGTATGGCTGGCTCATGAAATAGAAGTTTTTAATTTTACTTATAGTCCCACAGAGTCTCAATTAATAACTTGGATAAACATACCTTTTCTATCTGGGACTAATGATACTCAATTTCGTATGTATTATGGAAATTCGACTATGGGAACTCAGGAGAATCCAACTAAGGTATGGGATACGAATTTCGTTGGAGTGTGGCACCTAAAAGAATCAGGAACAGGAGCTATAAATGAATACATAGATAGTAGTCAATTTAGTAACCATGGTCAAGGAGGATTAGGAAATGTGACCTATGTTCCAAACCGAACAGCAGGACCAATCGGTTTTGGACAAGATTTCAGTGATCACTTCATCGACTGTGGTAATCATACCAGCTTAGACATTACTGGTAATCAGATAACAATGCAATTATGGATGAATTTTCCCTCGACTCATCCTTGGATGGGACCCTTTAATCATAAAGGTTTTTATGATGGGTATCGTCTCATAATGAGTGTAAACAGCCAATATCTAAGATTTCAACTTCCAGGAGATGAAAGTGATTTACAGACATCACAAATGATCTCACCAAACACATGGCATCATGTAGTAGCTACTTATAATGGGAATTTAATGAAAATTTATATAGATGGTATACCTGATCCAGCTAATTTATCTAAAATTAATAATATTGAAAGTGCTCTACCATATCCTTTTCGAATTGGCCATGCGGATCATCCTGAAGGAGTAGCTTGGACTTATCCATGGTTGGGACAGATCGATGAGGTGCGAATTTCTACTGTTGCACGTTCAGCAAATTGGATAGCAACAGAATACAACAACCAATTTAATCCAAATAATTTTTATAGTATTGGAAGTCAAGTTAGCAATGATATAACTCCACCAGAGATAACTATAAACGAACCAATTTCTAATGAGTTATTTGGATTTAGTGCCCCAACTTATAATCTTACAGTTATAGATGCTAATTTAGATTCTATCTGGTATTCACTTAATGATGGGGCAAATTCTACCCCTATTAGTGCGATTGGTGCTATAGATGAAACAATGTGGGATGCATTAGGTAATGGAACAGTAGTAATCCGGTTCTACGCAAATGATACTTTCGGAAATTTGAATTTCGTAGAAACGACGGTGTTAAAAGATATTCTCTCTCCAATAATGAGTATTATAGAACCAAATAACTACGACCTGTTTGGAAATGCACCTCCTTATGTAAATTTAAGCATAACTGATGGAAATTTAAATCAAATATGGTATCAACTAGAGAATACATCAATAATTACTTCTAATTATACATGGGAGGGAGTGATCTCTCAGAGTGTATGGGATCAAATTGGAAATGGATCAGTTATAATAAGATTCTTCGCAAACGATACAATTGGTAATTTAGGATATGCCGAAGCGATAGTCTACAAGGATATATATCTTCCTATAATAACAATTATTAATCCTAACTTGAATGAAGTATATAATACTATGGCACCTAGTTTTATAGTTAGTATTAGTGGTAGTAATTTAGACTCAACTTGGTATACATTGAATAATGGAGTAACCAATTTTACATTTACAGGTTTAACTGGGAGTATTGATCAATTAACATGGACTTCTCGAGCGGATGGTACTGTAACAATTAAATTCTATATAAATAATACCTTGGGAGTCTTAGGTTATGATGAAGTTGATGTTATAAAAGATACAATTGCCCCCCAAATTACTCTAAATCTCCCCTTAAATAATACTTATTGTGGGAATGAGCCAATTATCAATGCTTTAGTAACAGATGCAAATTTAGATATTATATGGTATCAAGTTAATACAAGCTATGTTTTATTAGCAAATAATATGAATCAACAGCTTGAAACTTCAATTTGGAGTAGTTTACTTGAAGGAGAATTTTTTATCTACATATATGCAAATGATAGTGCACGGAATTTGAGTGATCCACTTATTTTAAGATTATATAAAGATACAAACGCTCCTTCAGCACCGAATTTAATAAGTTTCCCTCAAGGAGCAGTAAGTGGTAATCTACTCTTCGAATGGGAAGAAGGTTCAGATCCGTCTGGGATCTTAAAGTATAGATTAATTATAGATAATGAAGCTAATCCTTTTGTTACACCAGGATTTGTGTTTGAGACTAACACTACTGGTGCATCTTATACATTTACAGGAACTCTTCAACCAGGAACTTATTATTTCTTTTTATACCAGATTGACGGTGCAGGTCATCAGAGTTCAGCATCAACTGGGAGTTTTTCTATAAGTTCGACTACAACACCTCCAGAATTTCCATTATGGATTATCTTTATAATAATAGGAGCGGCAGTAGGTGGTGTAATAGGTATTATAGTTCTAAAAAAATCAAAGAGTAAGAAAGAAGTTGTTCCCCAAATTCCAGAAAAAAAACCAATAGCTAAAATTGTTCAAGAAGTTCCTGAAGAAATTTCACAATTGGATTATGATATACTCAAAGTTATGAGCTATAATGAATTAATCGGTAGAGAAGAGAACTTACTTGAATATATTCGACATTTAGAAGAAACCAAAAAATATGGTAAAGCAGCAGAATTTATAGGAGAATTAATATTAATTGAAGAGATTTTGGGGAATTCTCAAGAAGTTGAATTATACCATCAAAAACAGATTGATGTCGCAATTAAAGGCCTTGAATATTTAAAAGATCAATATGAAATTGAATCTAAAAAAGCTGCTCTCTCGGGAGATTATTCAAAAGCACTTGAATTGTATAATGAGAGTAAAGTCATCTCTGATAACCTTAAGGGATACATGGAACGTCAACAGTCTTCTGATACTGAACTAAGTGATAAGATAGCAACTATGGAACCACAACCTATAGTAGCAGAAGTTGAAATCGTTTATTCCTGCATGAATGACTTATTAACTAAATATTTTGATGATATTGGAATTAAATATTATTCTAATCCTCAAATATATGATAATATTCCAGATACAATTCATGGCCTAATATTTGCTGATCAATTACAGTTAGAAGATATCGATCCTATGATTAGAGAGAGAATAAAATCAATTCAAATCATCTTTACTGAGGATCTATCTAACGAAAAGGTTACTAAATTATGTCAGATTTTTCATAACCCTTATATATTATTAGTCATTGTCGGTATTAAGTGGCCTAAGAACATTGAAGCACAAATAATTGAGATTCCTCCAAATATAGGAGTAAAATACAAAGAAAATGTTAAAATTATTCATCATGAGTTATTTATCACATTAATTGGATTAAAGGGTGCCTACCAGACCGCATTTAAAGAAATTATTGATTTATATAATAAATCAGAAATTGAGATTTTGCGAGAGACTCAGGAATCAAGTGAAGTAATTATTCACAGTACTGATGAATTAAGGTATGATCTTAAAGAAAAAGGATTGATTACCGATAAATTGGAAGAATATTTTAAAAGATAAATAGCAAAAGAACAAAATTTTATTAATTACTCTTTTTTTTTTACTTTTTTTAAAGATTCATAATAGTGTTAAGCATAAGATATTGTTGTTCTAGCAACTCTAATCGTATTTCGGAATCAATTTTGGAGATGAAATACGAAATTTGTTTTTCTTCTAATTTCGTGTAAAAATTAAACTCACTCATCATTTTAGACCAATTGACGTCTTTTTTTGTTATAATAATGATCAAAACTACTGCGATATCCTTAAGAGTCTCAATAATTCTAAAAATTATGTTATTCCATTCAGGATCAATTGTTTCTCTATTCTTTCCGTCAAAAACTATAAATATTCCATCAGAATCAGAAACTTTTATACTATCGAATTTAAAACTCTCTAGGATTAATCCATTTGAATATTTGTATATTACTTTATCTTTCTTTTCTTTTTTTGACGACAAATCATTTTCGGTTATTTCTGATAAAAGATTTAAAGCGGGATTGTTCAAATGATCACTTGAAATAAACGCTAATGAGAGTAACTTTTTGTTTTCTAAGATCAAAGAAATTTCCTTTACAATTTTATTTTTTAAGTTATTTTCTTCAAATTCTTTGCTTAACATTATGTAATGATAAGACACGATCCCAAAAGCTTGTTCAATATTCTCTCCCGACAAAGCGCTGGTTTCGATATAAGAAATTTTTTTATTATATTTCTCAGATAGCATTTCTGCTAAAGTTTCTGCTTCCTCCCGTTCAACTTTTCTCTCCTCTCTTAAATCTAGTTTGTTTCCAACGATTACGACTGATATTTCATGTTCTTTAAATTCATTCAATTCATTAAAC
>JABAHP010001527.1_pt2 | contig 12473 bp, 13 predicted proteins | sample 7062081 | NCBI WGS metagenome assembly JABAHP01 (sample SAMN14534357, study PRJNA622989) | marine sediment metagenome | biome: marine biome [ENVO:00000428]; feature: marine pelagic biome [ENVO:01000023]; material: deep marine sediment [ENVO:00002113] | place: India: Gulf of Kutch | collected... | reverse complement strand
TTGGCATCTAATTCATAATTATAAATAAAATAAGAGAAAGGTAACACCCCAGGAAGGTATTTTTGGTTATTCTCTAGATTCGAAGAGAACCAGATTTTTGAGATAATTCGATAAAAGTAATATAAGATAAATAAAAACGTATACATGTTTAGTACAATACGGATAATTAGAATATCTACAGAAATATGATATAACAAGCCCAATAATAGAAGTATTATTACTGAATTTAACATTGTGAAAAAGCTGCCTGCCTTTTCAATATAAAAACAATACTCCTTTTTAGAGATGGGGTATAAGTAAGGAATTTTTGTGGTTGTGAGAAGATCCATTGAAACATGTAATCCATAAAACGATGCTCCTATTATCCATGTTATAAAATATGATTTATTTCGAAAAATTGAGTAAAAAATACCCAAAAATGCAGAAATAATTATACCTATAATATATGAGTGAGAACCTCCACGATGATCAAGATATTTTGATTTAAAAATTCTTCTCAAAGGGATTAAAAATATGTCCAAATCTGGTAAAATAGCAAAAAAAATTGCTATAGATAAGTAATCTAAGGTTACCTCTCCTAGAAAGAGTAAATACAATAAGGCTCCAAAAACTGAATGAGTGAATAAATCCATAATAAAAAGATTCTACTTTAATATAACAAAGAGTATAATTAAAAAAAAATTTATCAGTTATTTTTCAAAAGTTTACACTTTTTCTCATTTGATTATTATTGAGGTTTTTACATTTTTCTGAAAATCACAGTTAATAAAATTAAAATAGGAAATTTTTTTTACAGAAGAAAAACTGAATTCCTATAAAATTTCAAAGAGGAGAGTTTGTTATATCAAAAGCGATTATAATATATCATACGCGTTCTGGAAATACTAAATTATTAGCTGAAAAAATTGGAAAAAGGTTAGAATCACTTAATATAACTGCGGAGATGCATCAAGATATAGATTTTAAGAAAATCGATTCTATTAAAGATTTTGATATTTTAGGTTTAGGTTCACCTACACATTATTATAATATAGCAAAAGAATTCCGAGAATTTTTGTTAAAAATTGCAGACTTTAATCTAATAGGAAAAAAACTTATTGTTTTTGCCACAGGTTCAACAAAAAATGGCCCTTCAAAAATTTGTAAAGATATTACAAAGATTTTAAGCCCAACAGGAGTCCAAACTATTACAAAAATAGGGTGTATCAAAAAACCTACTGATGAAATAGATAATAAAATTGAAAAAGCAATGTCTATGGATATGTTTTAAATAGTCATTGAGAACCCAATAAAAAAGTGTCAAGAATTATAAAAAAAATTACAAAGAAATTTCTACTTTAAAAAATTTACCGATGTCCTTGCTAAGTGTTTTTATGACTTTATCTTCCAATTCTTCTGGAATGTGCCTGAAAGAGAATTCTTCCAATTCTGGTAAGAGGCTTTGTATTGTTAACCTGGTTAAGTAATCTAATTGATCACATAGGGCAACCAATTGAAAATGAGTTGAATTTTCTATTAATATTGCACCTCGACTTACTGTGAAGTAATTAACTTGTTGTTGTAACATCTTTTTCTTTACATTATTCCATAAATCGTGAATCCCAATAAGATATTGGGTATCTTTAGGTGAACCACTCTTCTCATTTTGAAGGATCACTTCCCAAGCAGAATCTTGTGAACCTATGAACATGGTGTAAATAGTGCTCTTCTTTGTAGCTTTTTTCTCTTCAGATTTTCGAAAAGTTAATCTTTGAAACATCCTTCTTAGAACCGAATCTGCTGATTTTTCAATTGTCCCACTGCTTAATTGTTCAAGATTTATATTTATTTCATTCTCTAAACCTGATAAATTAAAATCACGAGCAGTTCTTAATGCTTCTTCAAAAAATAATTTGGCTTGTTCAGATAATTTACTCTCTGCTGCTAATAAACCTTTTAATATAACAAGTCTGCAGAGATCTAAATAACTTTGGTTTTCAATAGCAATGGTTTTAGCAAGATCCAAATGATTATATGCATGATTTAAATGCTCAAGGTTTTTTGTCTCTTGAAAATATTTAAAATATCCCTCAGCAAGTCTAATTTCAATATCACTAGCATCTTCAACAGACTGATTCCTAAACATGATATCCCTTTCGTCATTCAAGTGATCAATTAGACTTGACCAATTACTCCTTAATTCTGCTTCTATAGCTTCCAAATCATGTCTAAAAATATCACCTACAGGTGATTCTAAGAAGTCTGGATCATCAGGCATATTATTTCTAACAAAATCAATTAGTTCAAGAGAATCTGTTTTTCCAGCAATTCTTTTAAGAGTAGAGAGAAGGTCGAGTTTATAATAAGTAGGTATGTTTTCTTCTGCAAGAACCTTTTTGCATAATTCTTGTGATTCATCATATTTTTCGGAAATAAATAGTGTTTCAGCTATAATACTCATTAAAGAACTTCTTATAAAAAATTCTTCCTGAACAATGGGCAGTTCCAATATCGCTCTTTGCCTTTTTAAAGCTTTATCGTATAAACCTTGTTTAGATTCAATAACTGACATATTGGATGAAATTACTGCTTTTGTCCGTTCATCTCCCATCTCTTCACTAACTTTTAACACAATTTCAAAAATGCTTAAAGCTTTTTCTAAATCTCCACTAGATTGATTGACAGCAGCATAGAAATTTCCTACAACCATTATAATTTCACGGTTTCCTAATATCTGTCCAAAATTAAAGACAGGTTCTATAACTTCTAATGCTTCATTTATCTTTCCAAGAAAATACAACCTAAATCCATAATAACCCTGTAAGAACATTAATCCCGTTTTTACTTCTATAGATGTCTGATCTCCCCACTTTTTTTGACAACTATTATATAATTCCTCTAAAAGCTCATAAGCACTTAATCTAAGAAAAACTTCAGACTTTGCTACTGCTTCCTCTAATTGAATGATTAATGGAGCAGATGTAAAATTAATTCTTTTGGCTATTTGAATTAGTTCTGATGATGGTGAAAACCTCGCTTGTAAACGTAAATATATTGGATAACTCCAAGAAGTGGGACTATATGTATAATCAATAAGTTCTTTACCTTTTCCAATAATAAATCCCCATTTAACGGCTAGGAATGTGATTAGTTGGCTATTAGAATTCTTTTGCCATAAATCTATTAAACAATTATACCATTCTTCTGGTGTTTTATCTAATGGTTTTGATATCGAAGAAAGAGTAATCTTGTCTTCTTCACTTGCTAAAGGTAAGTAGATTCTAAGCTCTAATGGGATATATCGATGAAGCTCATTCCAAACATCTGGAGCTCCTTTTGGACTGAGTTTTTCTTCATAATAATCCTTATGAGCACGATATTCTCCATTCTCATCAACAACAATAACATTTATATGAGATGATCCTAAATCAGTAAAATGACCTAACCTGATTGTATATAATTTTCCAATCATCGGATTTCCTGATTCAGTTTTATGTAAGTAAGTCTCAGAATTATTAGGATCAAACCTTATTATTTCATTACATATTTTGCAATTAACTTCGGTCATTTCTCCCTCTCATCTACTTTTTTTTTAGATGAGTATATATTAAAGTAAATAGTATCTTCCTAATCACTCAAATTTAAACGATTTTGACCAATATTGACAATTTTGTCTAAGATTTCTTCTATTCCGATTCCATATATAGAACTCGTTTCTACATAAGTGTGGAAAAACCTATCCTCACCTACTAAAGTTTGAACTAGCTCTCTTGAAACATTTCTTTCTAAATCTACTTTATTACCCACTAAAATAAAACCAGGATTATGATCTTTAATATTATATTCTACATTCATTACTCGGAGCCAGTTATTCAGATTCTCAAATGATTCATACCGATCTAGTGAAAACACAAAAATAAAAATATCAATATATTTAAGAACCTGATGCTTTAAAAGATCTAGTGGATGCATACCCGGAGTTCTTTGTCCAGCTAAATCATAACATTGAAAAACTAAATCTTTATAACTCCAAGATTCAATCTCCATAAATGGAGTACGATTTATTTTTTTTTCTTCTAAAAATATCCCATTTGAGTTATTATGGTTACTATCTTTAGTTTTTTTTAGTAGAGCTTGAACTAATGTAGTTTTTCCCACAGCACCATCTCCCACAACCGTCATACGTATTAATCGGTGGGCAGTTTTTAATTCAGATAAGAAATTAGGTATTTTTTGCAGTTAACATACACCATTATTTTATATTAATATAAGTTGTAAAGTTATCCCTAATTAAGGAAGTAAGCTATGAACTATTAATCAACATTATCTTATATATTGTATTTATAAATTTAATTTTACGTGATATAAGGATATACATTTTTTTCTAAATTTATTCATAGGGGAATTCTATGGGAATTTTCTGATATTAGATATTATGGAGATAAGCTTTATCTAAAATACAAAATATATTTTAGATATCCTTATTTTGAAGTGAGAAGCAATGATAATAAAGAGCCCATATAATGGAACTATTCCTAAAATTCATCCTTCTGCCTTTATTGCTCCAGATGTTATAATAATTGGAGATGTAGAGATAGGGGCATATGCAAATATATGGTTTGGAGTAGTGCTGAGAGGAGATTGGGGAAAGATCGTTGTAGGTGAAAAGACAAGTATTCAAGAAAATGTTGTCTTACATTCCAGACCTAATGAAGTATGTAAAATTGGAAATAATGTGAGGTTAGCTCATTCATGTATGTGCCATGGTCCTTGTAATATTGAAGATTTTTCTATGGTTGGGATAAACGCAACTGTTTTGATGGGTGCCAATCTCGGAACTGGTTCTGTTTTAGCTGGAGGTTCTGTATTACGAGATAAAGCGGAGGATTTTAGTTTATATGCGGGGGTACCAGCAATTAAAAAGAAAAAATATCCTAATAAAAATTTAAATGCGTTTAGCACTAATCTATATGCCGAGAATGGTCAAAAATTTAAAGAAGCTGGATATGGACAACAAATTCCTGAGGAATTCGTAATTAAAGACTAAATTATCTTATCATAGACTAAACCGTGAGCTTCCAAAATTTTTTCCGTCATTTTTTTAAAACTTAGCTGTATATTTATATTTTCTTTTGAGGAAGTCTTCACAAAATCTTTCTCATCGTGTTTATTAAGAAATTGTTCAATTACTAGATCATCAATTTTGTGTTTTTTTTTTCCTCCATTAATAATGTCCAGTTTAGTCCCTATTAAGATTTTTGGCCGATTTTGTAAGTTGTGCTCTTTCAGTTGATCAATCCACCAATCTAATTTCACCAAAGATTCTATATTGGTTAAATCAAAAACTAAAAAAACACCATTGGCTCCATCAATATAATAATTAAATAATCTTCTAAATTGTTCTTGTCCTCCAAAGTCCCAGATTGTGTGTCTAACAAAAGTTTCTTCACCTCTTACTATAATTGGGATGTCAAACGTATAAAAATCTATCCCAATGGTTAACTGAGTGTTTGCGTCGAATGTGTCAAAACATAGTCTTCGTGCTATGCATGTTTTTCCCACTGCTCCACTACCAATCAAACATATTTTAAAAACATAAGTGGGTTTTTCTTCTTCATCGAAAGTCAAAGTTATTTCACATTTCTACGAATTTTGAATAATTTCATTGGATTATAATAATGATACTAATTCATCATAATTAAATCTATTATTTATAGATATGACAGAAATGACAAAAAATTTTATTGTACCTTAAATTAACATAGAAATTATGCTATCTCTTAAGTAGATTCTCATGTTTGAGAGAGTAATTCTATCAAGGCTCTTGGAATTTCTTTATATTCATTTACTGCATAGAATTTTCCTCTTCCAGCATTAGCAATTTCTCGACATGTCTTTATACCCTGGTCAGCATCATTTTCTGCAGGCATTCCTATTACGTGAAGTTTGGGAAAGATTTTTGCTAAATTAAATGGATCCTCTCCACGATTGTAATTTCCATCTGTAATCAAAATTCCAAACCTACTTTTTCTATTTTCTTTCATTTTGTTTAATTCTTTTAATCCCTTTTCCAAACCGATAGATATATTTGTAAAGCCAGATGCTTCAGAGTCTAATATATCATCTATAATTGTAGCTATTGGTTTTTTCTGATTAATTTTTTTCATAACCATTGCTGTGGAATTAAATAAAACAATGGCAAAATCTTCTTTTTCCATATTATAGGCTAAAACTGATGTTGTAAGAGCTGCATTTAATAATAGACGTCCGTACATGCTCCCACTAGTATCTAGTATCAAAACAACCTTTCTTTTTTGCCTCTTTCTTTCAATTCCATAGATATCGGTATAATTTAAATTCTTCTCAAATATTTTTAAAGGATTATGTTGGATAGTTTCATCAATACTAAATTCTGGCATTCCCATTTGATAATAAGGAACACTTTTTTTGAATTGTCCCCTTATTCCTTTACTTGTTATTTTTAAAGATAATTTTAAAATACTTTGGCGTGCTAAACGTCTAAAAATTGATTTATATTTTTCAGAAATAGGACGCCTTATAAAGAAATAGACTTCTGGCATAAAATCACCTGCTTCTGTTGCTTTTTCTGAAAAGAATTTTATCCCCTCTTCAGTATCTAAAGCATCAGTTGCAGCATGTACGTTAGATTTAAGTAAGCCCATTAGGGCTTCAATATTTTTATACTGAATTGCCAAATATGCTAATTCTTTAATTTGTTTATAATCTAAAGTGTTTGCCAAATGTTTATAATAATCTGGTTTTTTCCTTTTTTTCCTAATAATTTCGTATTCTAATATCTCCTTATCTGGACGACTATCAGTTAGTCTTACATGCAGCCTTTTCTCAATCTCCTCAGAATCTTCCTCAGAGAAATCATTGATTATTGAAAATCCGATTTATTCAAAACAGACAAAACGATGTTACTAATGATTTCTTTTTTAGATTGAGTTAATCCATCTTCGAGTTCAATTTTATTATGTAATGCCATCACAGCAGCTTCAACCCAATTTTTACTGCTATTGTCATTGTGATACTGATTTAATAATGTAGCTAGGTCTATGGCTCCTCTAACAGAACTTCCTCTACGAATAGATGTGCTATCTCTTGTTATTTGAATAATATTTTGGGAGATGGTTGCTATTTTATTAGCACTTCCATTATTTAATTGGGCTTCTTGTTTTATAATTAAAATTTCCTCTTCTGGACTTTGATATTCTAAATTAATCCAAATAAATCTATCCTTTAATGCTTCTCCTAATACTGTTACTCCTACATGTGCGGCAGGATTTTGAGTTGCTACAACAAAGAAATTTTTATGAGCTTTAATTGTTTTTAATTTTGGGATCTCAAGAATGCCTTCATCTAAAGAAGTTAATAAAGAATTTTGAGTACTCTCTGGCATTCGATTTATTTCATTTATGAATAAACATCCACCATTCATCATGGCTAAGGCTAAAGGCCCATATTTATATGATTCTTCAATATAACCTTTTGCAATTACTAAAGGGGGCTCGAAATATCCTACAAGGTTATGAGGAAGAAGTTCTTCGCTACAATCTACTCGATAAAAATTGGAATCATTTGAACCATAATGTTCAGCAATAGCTTTAGCTAGTGTAGTTTTACCTACTCCAACGTTTCCCTCCAGTAAAATATTCTTACCTACTGCATGAGCTAAAACAATTTTTCTTAATTCTTCCTTTCTACCAATTATTTCATATTTTTCTTGTATTAATTTTACGGTAGCGGTTATATCAACCATAATTATAAGAATTAAGCATCTCTAAAATAATTTTCCATTAGAATACTAGCAAATATAGATAAAGAAATAGGAAAAAAAATAATCTTAAGAAATTTTGATCTGTTCTTTCTTTTCTAAGTCCATTAAAACGATAGAATTCGTTCGTTTCCATAACTTTAAAGAAATTAAACCAATTAAAATTAAAAGACTTGGATATATTATAACTTCTAACAGCGAAGGATTTGCATTATAACCAAATAATGCTTTTAATAAAGAGCCAATTATTTCAAGCCATTCCGGAGTTGCTGGATTTCCATCAGGAAACGATTCCGGTAAAATATGTTTGATGTTCCATACCTCTCCTATGATAGGGTTAATAACACCAGCCTCAATGAATTCATGTATGCCATAAGTAATTAAACCCGCAGCAAATAATATTAGAATGATATTTGTAGCTTTGAAGAATTTAGATAGATTGATTGTTCTAATCCCATAGTAAATAAGCAAACCAATAATAACAGAAATTCCTAATCCCATAGTAGAACCTAGGACTATTGTAAGTTGATCGATTGATCCGATAGACGCAGAACCAGTTAATAAAAGAACTAATTCAATTCCTTCTCTAATGATAATAACAAATGTCAAAATAGAAATTGAAAATACCTTTTCTCTTTGAATAGATTGTTCAACTTTTTCTTCTAAATTTGTACGCATCCTTGGACCTTCTTTACTTACCCATAAAACCAAAGTTACAATCATTATTCCTGATATTACAAACGCAAAACCTTCAAATATCTCTTCTAAAGTGCCTGTGAATCCTCCAAAAACTAAAGAAAAAACAAAAGCAAAAAGTATACTTGTTAAAATTGCTGAAATGGCCCCTATATATACATATCTATTATATACACGTTGATTTGTTTTCCTTAAGTAAATTAATATAATAACAACAACTAAAGTTGCTTCCAATCCTTCTCTAAAAGCTAAAAACAGTGGAGTAATTAAATCTATAAATGTAGCCATGATATTATCCTCAAATTAATTTTTCTATGTGAAAAAAATGCTGAATAGATTTAAGTCTTTTAGTTATAACTAATAAAAAAACAAAAATTTTTTATTTTAGAAATTAAGAAAATATGATTCAATACTTCGATTAACAAAAAATCATCAATTTTACTTACTGTGGCATTAGTTTTACAATGACAATATCTCCTTTTTTCAAGCCTTCTTGATGTGGTAGAATCTCAACAATCCCATCAGAATAAGTTAATGAGCTGATAACTCCAGATCCTCTTAATTTAATGGGATTGGCAATAACTCCCTCTGAAGATCTCTCCAAACTGACTCTCAAATAGTGAATAAACCCAAGACTAGAAACAGGAACATCTTTACTAATTTTTGCTGTAATTTCAACTCTAGGATCTATTACTATGCACCCTAACTTTTTTCTTATAACTGGTCCCACAATTTTTAAGAATGAAACATATGCTGCAACTGGAGTACCAGGAAGGCAGAATACTAATATATCATTCAAATAACCAATTAAAACTGGTGCTCCCGGTCTTTGAGCGAGACCATGAGCTAATACCGTCCCAGATTCATTCATAATTTCTGGTAGATAATCTTTAGTCCCAACAGATGTACCTCCAGTGAAAATTATAATTTGGCAGTCTTGAGATGCCTCGATTAATCGGTCTCTGATAGATACTTTATCATCTTTCACTGACTCACCTCTAAGAACATAACCACCATAAAGTTTCACCAAGGCTGAAATCATTGAAGTATTTGAATTATAAATTTTTCCAGGTTTTAGTGATTCCCCAGGCTCAATTAATTCATCTCCTGAAGAGAAAATACTGACTTTTGGTTTTACACGTACTTTTACTTTGTCAAAGCCTAATGAAGTTAAAAGAGCGATATGTTCTGCTTTCAATTCCGTACCCTTAGATAACACTTTTGTTCCAATCTTTAAATCTTCACCTTTTCTAGAAATGTTTTTCCCTGGCACAAGTGGTGCATAGAGACTAATTATATCATTTTCTATTTCTGTATCTTCAATTTTAATGACTGCATCAGAACCTTCTGGGATCAGTGCTCCAGTAGAAATTCTTATTCCTTCATTTGTATTAATTTTAAGTTGGGTAAATTCTCCAATTTCGATCGTTCCTACAAGTCGGATCTTTTTAGAGTTTTTAGGAGATGCACCAAATGAATCTTTAGCTCTAATAGCATAGCCATCCATTGCTGAGCGATCAAAAGGAGGGACGTCAATTTGGCTAATAATATCCTCTGCCAAAATTCGATTTAAAACTTTTTTTATTTCAATTTCCTTATCCATATTTATTTCAATTTTTGAAAATAGCATATCTACAACATTTTTTAATGGCGTTAGTTTTGAAAATCCAATTTTGTGAAGTTTTTCCATTAGTTTCACTCTTCCTTATTAATTAAGTATAAAATATGACCTAATTCTGGTATAAGAATATATCGAAGAGCTAGTCTTACGGCATTTGGAGAACCTGGAAGTAAAAAAATAGCTAAATTTTTCTTTCTACCCTCTAAAATACCTGCTGTAGCTCTACTTAACATGGCAGATGTACCTATTTCATTGTAGGAAAGAGATCTAAATAACTCTCCAAAGCCGACAAATTTTTTTCCTAATCTAGGTTCTAATGTCTCATATGTAATATCTTTTGGCGATAATCCTGTACCACCACTAAAAATAATGGCATCAATTGAAGGATCTTTCAATAATTTTAATGTAACCCGTTTAATTTCATCTTCAGAGTCAGGAATGATACTATTAAATGCTAATTTTATTGATTTTTCATCCTTTAATAAACGTTCAACCTTAGGAATTGTTTTATCTGAACTTCTTTTTCCGGATTTGACTTCATTAAATCGACTAGTACTAACAATTATTAATGCTAGATTTATATTTACAGGAGCCTTTTTTTTATGTTCTTCAGGAACTTTAGGATTTTTTTTCATTTTCATCATTTTTATTTATGCTATTTGTGTCTTTTTAGAAAAAGTAAACTTTTCTTATTTCACCTTTTTCTATTATTGATTCTAATTCATCAATTTCTATATATCCATCACTTTGAAATATTGTACTTATTGCTTCTGAACCAGTTTTAATAGGATAAATCTTTTCTATTCCGTCTTTCTCTTGGATTTTAATGGTTTTGAATTCATGTCTACCAATTTTACTATAAATTCTTTCACCAACAGCAAATTCTTTAGTAAACTTCTCTCGTAAAGAAAAACCAGATAATCTTCTTAAAAATTCGTCAATAAATACATAAAAGCAACTTAAGGCAGAAGTAGGATAACCAGGTAAAATGAATAATAATTTTTTTTCCATTTTTACAAAAATAATTGGTTTTCCTGGCTTTATTTTTACACCATGAACATAAATTTCAATACTATTATAATCTGTTAAAACTTTAGGACCTAAATCTCCTTCTCCTTTTGATGTACCCCCAGATAAAATGACTATATCACTATAATTTAATGCTTCATCAATTTTATTCTTTAAATCTTCATAATCATCTCTTACTATCCCTAAAAATTTTAGCTGAACACCGGTTTTTTCAATTGCTTTTGACAAAACAAAGGAATTTACGTCATAAATTTTACCAATATCTAATTCTTTTACATTTTGGGTAACTAATTCATTTCCGGTGCTAATCAGACTTACTTTTGGTTTAATATACACCGGGACTTTTTTAACACCACAAGAAGCAAGAATACCTATTGTAGCTAAATTAATTAAGGTGTCCTTTTTGACAATTTTATCTCCTTCTTTTACATCATGTCCAACTGCAACAACATGAGTTCCAGGAGAAACGGCATTAGAAATTAATACTTTATTATCTATTTTTTCTGTAAATTCGACCATCAATACTGCATTGGAATTCTCAGGGATAGCTGCACCTGTTGCTACGTAAGAACATTGACCTTTACTTAACTTTTTTTGGGGTATATCCCCCGCCTGAATTATCTCTACTACTTCAAGTTCAATTATATTATCTTCTTCTGCTCCAAAAGTATCTTCTGCTATAACAGCATATCCATCCATTTGTGATTTTCGAAAATGTGGGACATTAATAGTACTAATTATGTCCTTTGAAATTATTCTGTTGAAAGAATCATCTAAACTGACTAGTTCTTCTCCCGTTTCTACCTTCTGTATAGAATTAAGGATATTTCTAAATTCTTCTACGCTGATAGTTTTAAGAAATTTCATAAAAAATCATTTGTTCACTAATGCTTACTATTCATATAATCTTAATCATTCTACTTTAGGAATTTTAATGGATCCATTCAGATGATCCATCAGTAAAATCTTCTCTCTTCCACACAGCAATTTCTTTTTTATACATTTCAATTGCCTTGCTAATAACTTCAAAACCTTCTTTTCTATGTTCAGATGCAACCACAACATAAACTAAATCTTCGGAAAGTCCAAACTCCCCCTTTAAATGGATAATTTTAATATCAATAATTCCATTTTTTTGTTTTAATGCTTTACAAATTTTAGTAATACTATTATTCGCTAAATCATCATATGCATCTATTTTCATACTGATGACTTGCTTACCATTAATGGAACTATCTCTGACGATACCGGTAAAGGTGTGTATAGAACCTGCTTTACTAATATCTGGGTGTGCCTTTATTGATTTAATTATGTGTTCAAGGTCAATCTCTCCTTTATTAAATATACCAG
>JABAHP010005018.1_pt2 | contig 12478 bp, 13 predicted proteins | sample 7062081 | NCBI WGS metagenome assembly JABAHP01 (sample SAMN14534357, study PRJNA622989) | marine sediment metagenome | biome: marine biome [ENVO:00000428]; feature: marine pelagic biome [ENVO:01000023]; material: deep marine sediment [ENVO:00002113] | place: India: Gulf of Kutch | collected... | reverse complement strand
TTGCTATGTGTGAGCTCGATATTGAGCTCAGTAATCATAACGTTTTATGTCAAGTGAAGTTTTGTGGATGTTAAATTAAGTTTTTAGAGAGTTTAATGCTTCTTTTAATTCCTTTCTGAGGTTATTTTGATAGTTGAAATCCTCTTCCGACATTGTCAGGGTCTCTGCATATTCTTGGATTGTTTGCTTGGTAAAGATGTCAACATCATCCAGGTCAGAGGTTAGGTCTTCAAATTTTCCAGAGCAGCAACTTTCGTTGATTTTCCTCTGAAGCACAGCGATCTGGCTAATATTTTCTTCAGTGAAATCGATTTCGAACCCTATTTTCTTTAATGACTGAAGTATAGTTTTGGTTTGGTCGTGTATGTATTCTGGGCTCGATGGGGTGCCACCAAAACTGCATACAAAAGTTTCAGCTGTAGCCATGTAATAACTTTCAATCAGATGATCAACCCGGACCTCTTTCGTCACCTCAACTAGGTCATTATCCCGCAGTTTTCTTATATGGTGGTAAACTGCCTGGGGGGTAACGTTTAGTTGAGCTGCGATTTGGCTTACAGTAAGCTCCTTGACCCTGAGGAGAAAAACTATCTTCCTTCTTGTGTCATCTGCTAAAAGTTGAAAGGCTTTCGGGTCTTTGATAACTTTAACGGGCTTCATTTAATAATTAAGCCCTGTTTATAGTTGGATAAAAGGTTTTTCACTTTTTAAACCAATATGTTTATATGTTGATACATTTTTATTATTAAAACGTTGGTTTGGTTATTAAAGAGGGAGAAAAATGAAAAACGTGAATAGAACTCAAAGAAGCATAATAACAGCACTGAAACTACCTAACATAATCAACTTAATTAGAAGCTTCACCATCCAAGGGCTAAGGTCAAACATAACCTCAGTTCAACCAGTACAGACCAATTATGCTTATCCGTTTAACCAACAGATACCATTAAAAGAGATTAGAATACAACCCTTGGATGAAGCCTGGTTGAAAGCAAAAGCGAGAACTCGAACATATTTTTAGATGGCGCATGTATACAAACGTGAATAGATTCAGATTCTCAGCATTCTTTCGATTGGTAGGCGAGCTTTCTCAGCTGTTGTTTCCGGGACTTTTACCTCTGGCTTCTCCTGTAGAATAGCTTGATAAGTGTTCTCTAGGGAGATGCGTTTCATAGCCGCACATTCTGCGTATTTTTTGGCTGGGAGAAAAATCTTCCCCGGAATTTCTCTTTTTAACCTAGTAATCATGCCATCCTCAGTTCCTATGATGAAAACCTTTGAGTCTGACTCTTTGCATCTTTTGTAAATACCTCCGGTTGAAAGAACATAATCGGCTTTTAGCTGGAATTCGGGTTCGCATTCTGGGTGGACAAGAAGCTCTGCATCAGGGTACTGTTTCTTCAGTTCCATTGCCTCTGAGCCATCTCCAAGAAACCTGTGAACGTAACAGTGGCCGTCTTCAGGTATGGGTATTATAGTTTTATCGCTTATTTTTTGGGAAGCGTGCCACGCGAGGTTTCTATCAGGGCCGAACAGGATAGTGTCCTCTTCTAGACTGTTTATTATTTCAACTGAGTTGGCTGAGGTGCAGGTTATGTCCGCTAGGGTCTTTGCCTCTGCTGAGGTGTTTATGTATAATACTATGGGGGCGTCTGGGTGATTAGCCTTGGCTTTTCTCATGGTTTTTAGAGGTAGCATCGCAGCCATTGGGCACGTCGCGTTGGTGTTGGGAAGAACTACTTTCTTGGATGGGTTGAGGATGGATGCTGTCTCAGCCATGAAGTCGACTCCACAGAAAATGATAAGATCGTTATCCTCTATTTTTTGGGCCTGTACACAGAGCTCAAGAGAGTCTCCGACGAAGTCAGCAATCTCCTGGACCCCTTCAGTCTGGTAGTTGTGAGCCAGAATAAGGGCGTTCTTTTTCTCCTTGAGTTCAAGTATCTTTTTTTGAATATCGCTGATGTTCATCGTGACCTACCTTGAGTTTTTTTGGTTGATAGCAATGAATACGTGCATTATAAATGTGTAGTTGGGTTATTCCATAGCATGATTGACCGTTCTGGGTGGCATAGGCCAATTATTGTGGGGAGCGAGGCGATGGTCTCCTCTGGTCACTACCTGGCAAGCCTAGCCGGCCTTGAGGTTCTCAAAAAGGGTGGAAACGCAATCGACGCTGGCGTAGCCATGGGGCTGTGCATAAACGTTGTTCAACCTGAATTCACGAACCTGGGAGGTGTGGCTCCTATAATGATCTATTCAGCTTCAGAGGATAAGGTTATCAATATAAGCGGACTTGGAGCATGGCCAAAGTCGATAACAATAGAGGCCATCAAGGAACGGGGAGGGCTAACGGACAAAAATTTCACAAACTCCGTGGTGCCCTCGGCTTTGGATGCTTGGATTAAAGCCCTTGAACTCTACGGCTCCATGTCCTTCTCGGATGTCGCCCAAGACGCCTATAAGATCGCTTCAAAAGGCTTCCCAGCGTATCCCATCTTCATAAACAACCTAGTTTTAAACCCAAAGTACACTGAAGACGAATACACCACCAGGGTTTTCATGCCCTCCGGGACCCTCCCTGAAATTGGAGACCCCATCCCACAGACGGATCTAGCAAGAACCTTTCAACGCCTAATGGATGCCGAGGAGAATAGTCGAAGCCTTGGACGCGTTGGAGCATTGAAAGCTGTGAGGGAAGAGTTCTACCAGGGAGGCATCGCACGTGACTTGATAAATTATGTCCAACAGCAGGGGGGCTTCATGACTATGGAGGACTTGGCGGGCTTCCAGGTAGGGCTGGAAGAACCCGTGAGGACTTCTTACCGAGATGTAGAGGTTTACTGCTGTGGACCGTGGTGTCAAGGACCAGTTAATGCGCTTGCGTTAAACATTCTCGAAAATTATGAACTTGACGGAATGGAGCATAACAGTGCTGAATATATTCACATCCTTGCTTCCGCCCTGGACCTGGCTTTCGCTGACCGAGAAAAGTACATAGGAGACCCCAAATTCGTAAAGGTTCCCATCGAGGAACTAGCTTCTAAAAGGTACGCGGAACAAAGAACAAAATTGATATCCGAGGCTGCCTGGGGCAAAATGCCTCCACCCGGGGACCCCGCCAATTTTAAAGCCGTGGCTCCAAGCTGGAGGGAGTCAAACACTGGAGAAAAAGCATTTAGCGCGGATACGAGTTACTGCTGCGCAGTTGATAAAGAGGGAAACGCCTTTTCATCAACACCTAGCGATGGCGGAAAACTGGTTCCGGGCCTCGGTATAGTTGTATCCCCAAGAGGGGTTATGTCATGGTTAGAACCAGACCACGCCTCCTCCGTAGCTCCCGGAAAACGACCAAGGTTAACACCGAACCCTGCCCTAGCATTCAAGGACAATGAACTCTTCATGGCCTACGGCACCCCTGGAGGAGATTCACAACCACAGACAATGGTACAGCTAATCGTTAACGTTGTTGACTTCAAAATGAACATCCAGCAAGCCATAGAAGCCCCAAGGTTCAGAAGCGCCAATTTCCCAGATACCCACTGGCCCCACGAATACACCCCAGGCCGATTAAACGTTGAGTCAAGAATATCCAAGGAAACAGTCACAGAACTAAGGAAAAAAGGGTATGACATGAACCTCTTCCCAGAATTTACACACCAATGCGGAGGAGCATGCGCAATAATCGTAGACCAGAAAAGAAGAATATTCATGGGAGGAGCTGATCCAAGAAGAGAATGCTACGCATTAGGGTTTTAACCCCATACATTAGCGTACGTAAAGAGGATTAGGAATCACCTTTTACCAAATCAGTTCTTATGAGGTGTGCTCGTGGGCATCAATCTTGAGATGCGTGACATTGATATCAAATGAGCTGGAATGATATGCTAAAAGACTAAGAAAACCATGATCATAAAAGAAGTAAAAGCGAAATCCATACTATCCAAATCGCAGGTATTTACCTACTCACTAAACCCCTACACGGGTTGCCAACATGCTTGTTCATACTGTTACGCCCGATACATGAAAAGATTCACAGGGCACAAGGAGCCCTGGGGCCAATTCATAGATGTAAAAGTAAACGCCCCCGAACTGTTGAAGAAGGAGATCACTAAGAAAAAACTTGGAAAGGTCTGGGTTAGTGGAGTATGTGACCCATATCAACCCATAGAAGCAGAGTACAACCTAACAGGGAGGTGCCTGGAGATACTGTCACAGAACAACTGGCCAGTCATAATCCAGACACGCTCCCCCCTAGTTCTACGGGACCTAAAACTCTTCGAGGGAAAGAGCTTCGAAGTAGGTCTAAGCATAACCACAGCTGACGATCATATCAGGGAACTGTTTGAACCAGACGCCCCCCCAATAATGTACAGAGTCAGAACCCTCGATACCTTGCATAAGGCAGGCATAAGAACCTACGCAATGATCGCACCAATACTCCCAGGATCCGAAAGCCTCCCAGAAATCCTCGCTGGAAAAGTTGACTTTGTAATACTTGACAGGATGAACTACAACCATGCAAACTGGGTTTACCGAAAGTATGGGATGGAAGAGAAGAAAACCGACGAATTCTTCAATCGGGTGGAAAGGGAGATCAACTCAAAGCTAACCTCACTCGGCATTCCCGTTAGATGACGCACACTCGCGTATAACCAAAGGCTTGCTAACCATAATACGTGTGTGCACGCAACTTTATTCAATCCTTGATTATTTTGATATATAGAAATGGATAAACACTGGACAGAGAAATTATTCATAGAAAACGCTACTCTCTTTGGCACCAGATTGGAAGAGATGCAGAAAGAAACCTCTGAAGAGATAGAGGGCCTGCTAAACATTTTCTCAGAGCACAATGTCAAAGAAAAGGGAAGAATTCTCGACCTAGCATGCGGTATGGGTCGCCACTCAGTCCAGTTAGCCAGAAGAGGATACAGAATTGTTGGTGTTGACATCTCGCCCTCATACATCAGAAGGGCTAAAGAGTATGCTGAAGAGATGGACATATCAGATGAGGCTGAATTCATAATCGGGGATATGAAAAGTGTCGGAGAATTGCTTAAGGATAAAAAAAATTCTTTTGATGCTGCTGTAAACCTTTTCACCTCAATGGGTTACTGGGACGAAGAAACAGACGTCCAGATCTTCAACCAGGTCTTAGACCTTACAAAACCAGACGGCATTCTTATAATTCACACCGTGAACCGTGACTACCTGATAAAGAACTTTCAATTCCGGGATGTCACTTATAGCGAAGAAGGAAGGGTAACAATTCTTGAGAGGCGGCTTGACCTTGAAAACTCCCGGCTATTCAACACTTGGAAATATTACAGAGAAAAAGGTAAGAATTTAGAACATTTAGGCACAATCAAGTTAGATCATCGAATTTACTCGTTGCATGAACTTAAGAAGCTGGTTGAGAAGAGCGGATGGAATTTCCAAACATGCTATGGAAACTATAAGATGCAGCCGTTAACCACAGACACTTTTGCCTCGATTATCATCGCTAAGAAGTTAGCCTGATAAAAGGACAGACTTAGATTTCCTGGACGTCGATTCTGAGGCCTAGTTTGTTCTCAAGTTTGCTGATGTTCTTGCCATTTCTCCCGATTATTTTTGGGATGGCGTTCCTATGAACCCTTACGATAACTGATTTTGGTCCAGTTATCTCGATCTCAGCCCCTTTATCGAAGCGTTTAACATAGTGCATGATCCTTTCCTCGGCTAACCTCTCCAATATACTGGCCTCCCTATGCTCGTCTCTTATGGGGATGACAATGCTTTCACTACCGAAGGTGTATACCTCGTACTCCAGGTAACCTGTCTCGAAGTCCCTGATCTCAACCACTGGCCTCGCAAGATCCTCATCAAACATACCTGAGGGCACCTTAACAGCCATCCCAACGGTATAGACCCGTTCAACCTCCCCGTCTTTGATGAATATTACAGTGTCAATTATGCTGGGTATCATCCCCAGCTCGGTTCTGGTAATAAATCTCTGGAGAGCATCCAGTGCTTCTGAGGCGTGTATGACACCAATCATACCAACCCCTGCCAGCCTCATATCCGTGAAAACAGCGAAATCCTCTGTTTTCCTGACTTCATCGAAGATGGTATAGTCCGGTCTGACGAGGAGTAGGATGTTGGCGGTCTTGGAAAATTCCCCGTCAAGAGCACCATATTGAGTGATCTCGGGGCCTACAAGAAGGTCGCGAGGACTTTCCATGGTCTTTGTCACCTTTCCGAGACCAGTGTAATATTCAGCTAAGCTACTGGCGAAGGTGGTTTTACCCGATCCCGGGGGACCAGCAATCAATATTCCTTCAGCATTCTCGGCAAGTCTTCTCTGAAGCCTATTTGATAAGTAGTAGTCCTGAAGGCTAAGCTTCACAAGGGGGCGAACGATAGTTACTTCAAGACCATCACTGAAGGGAGGCTCGGCAATGGCGATCCGGTACTCTTCAAGCTGAACAACTTTCGCCCCGNNACAGCCTCGTTTATCTCGTTGATGATCTTCCTTAGTTCATTTCTGGTGCGGGGGTTCTGTCTAATTTTTACAAGGTTGAACTTCCCTGGGTGGCCACGTTTAGCGTATGGTACAACGTCTTCCTTCAGGTGTAGGCTCATGGTGTCCTCTGAGAAGTACTGTTTAAAACTGAGGGTGGAATCCTCCCAAGGCTTTTCTATGTACTGTGATTCAAGGCCTTCAGCCTCCGCCATGAGGAATTGTACATAATCCATAGTAACTAGGACCGCATTTGTTTCTCTGACTACATCCCTTACAAGTGCATCAATTCTCCCTCTCGGGGCTAACCGGATTTCCTCCAGGGATGGGCGGTCCCCCTTGAAGCTTATTTCGATGTTTTTTTTCGAGGCTTCAGTCCGTAGCCTTTTGATTTCTTCCAGTCCTCGGTACCCTTCACTGAGGCCTCTGTTTGCCTGGGCCTCTAGTTCACTCAGAACAGCATAAGGTATGATGATCTCATCAATTCCTTCCAGGATTTCCCTCAGGTTACCACCGATTATTATGGACGTGTCAGGTACTAGCTTCAAAAGATTCACCGGTATCTATGGATAATTTAAGTTTGGGCTCTTAATAATCAGATAGACAATTCATCATGAAATATGGGATATGTTTTAGAGAGTTTTAGTGTAGCGTTCTATTCTGTTGGCAGCTTCCTCAAGTACATCTATGTCCTGAACCAGCGCAGGTCGAATATGACCGTAGGCGGGGCTCTCCTTACCAAGGATTGAAACCCCTCCAAACCTCTCTCCGTTTCCAGATGCTACCTTCTCTGTTTTCTGAAGTTCATCTACGAATCTACTTACTGGTATCCCAAATGAACTGACATCCGGGAAGGCGTAGAAGGCTCCTTCGAACGTGTGGCAGGAGATTCCTTCTATGTCATCCATTCTTTTGCAGAAGAACCTTCTTCTTTGGTCGAACTCGTCTCTCCAGGCTTTCATAATGTCTTTTCCAAGGGGCTGGGTGAGGGTGTTGAAAGCTTTTGCTCCAGCTACTTGAATGAAGGTTGCTGGTCCTAGGCGGAAGGGTATTTGGTCTGTGACGTATTTTAACTTCTCTTCGGGGATCATCATTGCAGCTAAACGCCATCCAGTGAAGGCGAAGCATTTCGTGGCTCCTATCATCACTATCGTTCGTTCCTTCATACCCTCTAAGGATGAGATAGCCAAATGCTCTCGGCCATCATAAATATACTCGATATAAAACTCGTCTGCAACAACCATTAGGTCGTTATCTATTACAATATCGGCAATAGCTTTCAACTCATCCTTAGTGAATACTGTTCCTGAAGGGTTGCATGGGTTGGTTAATATTATTACCTTGGACTTGTCTGTAATCCTGTTTTTAAGCTCCTCTGGGTCGAGGTGGTATCCTGGTTCTGTTAATGGTACGGGCACAACCTTGGCTCCAACGCTGGCAGGATTAGAAAAATTAGCTGCGTAGGAAGGATCAAAAGGAAGCACCTCGTCACCGGGCTTTACTAAGCTGGCTATGGAGAAGTACAATGCCGCCCCTCCCCCACTCGTAATAAATATCTGTGAAGGATCGTATTCTACGCCAAATTTAGAGTAGTAATTGGCTATTGCCTCTTTACACTCCGGAATCCCGCCTCTAGGAGGGTAATGAGTGTATCCCTCTAGGAGGGCCTTAATTGCTGCATCCCTGATATGAGCGGGTGTAGCAAAGTTAGGATCCCCTCCAGCTAGATAGATCTCCCCAGGACCTACGCCATAGTGCTTGTGTGAACGTTCAATCAAATTTAATCTAAAAGTATAGAATGGGAGACTAAAATAAATAACGTATTATAATGGACGCAATTACTGAGGAAAAATTACCGTATTGGATATATTTTCTCAGGCAAGTTCTTGAAATCATGTTGAGAAAGGTCTGCAGGCCCTAATCCTGGTGCGTCTACTACGACGATTGCCCCTGCCTCGCTCTCATAGAAAGCCCTGAAATGCACCCTAGATTTAATGGCAATAATATCCAGTTCATCGTAATTGAGACCGACTGCTTCGAATATTGCATTATCAAGCAGTTGATGCAACGTAGATGTGATAACTAGATGATTATTCACCCCGAAACCGATAACGGCGGATAACCCGAGTTTATTAACTGAGCCGGTTCCCATCGGACCTACAGCCTTGTACTGAAGCTCTGATAGATACTCAACCTCCCCGGAAACAGTAACAGGCTCCCCGGAGAAACAGGGGCTATAACCCCCAACCTTAACAGTGACGGACTCACCTACTCTGCTCTCTGACTTTATTTTCTCTACCGTCGTAGGGTCAGATATTGATGCTACACAGAAGTTTTTTGCACTCTGCTCCATGAGCTCTTGGAGAACCCAGGTGCTATCCCCCATTCTATCACTGTGATCAGCGATAATCACGGGAGTTAGTTTCTTTTCCGCATAATCGACTGCCAATTTGACGCCTTCCTCTGTTTTAGGTAATTTCTTGCCAGCAAATGGCTCCCTAAGATTCCAGATAAAATCACTCATGTCTTGGGCAACCTTTTCAGCCAATTTGGTATTGTTATCGGTAACTGCTATGACAGTGGCACCCACATCAGGGACATCAGCGTAAGCAAAACCGAAGGCAACACTGACACAGTAGACCCCCTCTTTACTCTCCCATTCGCGGGCACGGTTCATAATATCCAATCCAGGGGACTCCCCGGTCCACTGATAAACGCTGGGAGTGATAACGCCAGGCTTTCTTAAAGCCATGGTTGGTTTAAAATCACCTTGAAGTGTCTTTACCATGCATCTGCAGGCAATTTCACCAATTTCCTGGCTGTCTACATGGGGATAAGTCTTAAGAATAAAAACACCGTCAGCAGCATCAGTTAGTTCTTCATCTTCATTTNNACTTCGTTGCCGACAACAGCACGCACGCGACGGACTATCTCTGCTTCAGGTTTAAGATGCCCCGTGGCAGCCATGGCTCCATGAAGAGCAAGGAGAACACCATCAACCTTCCCCGAGTTTTTAATTCCTTCAGCGATGCCGTAACTGTATTTGTCGAAGCAATCCCCCGTCAACCAGCTTCCAGACGACCCGCCCCATGACCTGTTTGCGGCCAGAATACCCACAAGTTCAACTCCTTCGTGCTCCTCAGCAGCCTTGATAAAGCCATTAATGTAGCTTGGTATACCCCTGAAGGCATCTAAAACCATCTGCCCATGTGTTACACCACCACGTTCAAAATTGTCGATTGTGGTGGGATTTGGACAGAAAGTGCATGTTTCATGACTGAAGGAAGCAACAGCTATTCTCATAATAATTCATAAGAATACTTGTTAAATAAAAAATGCGTCAAGTAACAAATCTGGAACTACGGGTTATATGAGGTTGTTCTGTTTCAGAAGTGCCTCTGTTGAGGGCTCTCTTCCCATGAAATCTTTAAAGAGTTTCATTGGCTCAACAGAACCTCCCGGTTCAAGAAAAGTTTCCCTAAATCTTTGTCCAAGTCTCTTGACTTCGTCTTCTCTGTCATTCGCTTCCTGGAAAACCGAGTACAGGTCAGCGCTCAATACCTCTGCCCACTTGTAACTATAGTATCCAGCTGCGTATCCCCCTGCGAAGATGTGGCCGAAGGCGCATAGGAAATGATCCTCCTCCATGGGTGGCAAGACGTTTGTCTGTCTTGATATTCTCTCATGCACTTGGAAGGGAGTTTCATCCCCGAACGGGTTGAAGACGCTGTGCAGTTCCATATCCGTCATACCAAACTCAAGTTGACGGAGCATAGCGGTGGCCGCCCTGAAAATTTTTGTTTCCAAAAGGTTCCTAACAAGTTCATCCGGTAAAGGTTCTCCAGTCTCCCAGTGGCCAGATATGGTCCTCAAAGTCGGCTCATGGTAGCACCAGAGTTCCAGGAACTGGCTGACCACCTCAACAGCATCCCACTCCACTCCGTTTATGCCAGTAACGTCCGAATAGTCAACTGTGGTCAGCATGGCCTGTAACCCATGCCCAAACTCGTGAAACAGGGTTGTCACTTCGTTGAAACTTAGTAAAGAGGGGCGATCACCGATCGGGGGGGTAGCGTTAGCGTTTAAGTAAGTTACAGGTAATCTTGCTTTACCGTCGATTATTCTTCTATCAAGACAGACCCCCATCCAAGCCCCTCCCCTCTTGGTTCCCGGGCGGCTGTAAGCGTCTAGGTAGAAAGAGGCTAACTCCTGGCCTTTATCATAGACTTTGTAGTAAATTACGTCAGGATGCCATTTTGGAGCAGTTTCCTCTGTTTCTTTTATTTCTACACCGAATAAGGACTCTGCTAACCTGAACATTCCTTCTAATACTTTGGGAAAGGGAAAGTATGGCCTAAGCTGATCATCGGTGAACCTGAACCGTTCCTCCTTTAAACGTTCACTCCAGAAAGCTGTGTCCCAGTGTTTCAAAGATTCCTTTTGACCCATGTTTTCAGCTATTTCCTCGATTTCTTTGAATTCCACTAATGATTTGGGTTTTGAAGCTTCGAAAAGCTCATGGAACATCCGTTGAACAGCTTCAACGTCGGGCGCCATTTTGGCTTCAAGACTCATTTCAGCGAAGCTCTCATACCCTAGGAGCTTTGCTTTCTCTGATCTGAGTTGAAGAATCTCTCTGATCAACGGTTTATTATCCAGGTCACCGCTGTCCGCTCTAGAAACATATGCTTTTAACAGTTTTTCCCGTTGATGCCTTACTTTACTATGCCTTAGAAAAGGGATTAGCATTGGCGCCTCTAGGGTTATCCTCCAGGGACCAGTTTCAGGGGATGATTCATCTGTCTTTTTTTCATGGTTATAGCTTTGTGAGGAGAGCTGGACTAGGTTAATGGGCCAACCCTCCGTCTCAGCTTTAGATTTAATGATGAATTCGTAGGCTTTTGTTGAGTCAAGGACGTTGTTGGAAAAATCTGTGGCGAGCTTGCTGAGTTTAGTTGTGATCCGGTTGAATTCCTCTCTTTTATCCTGGGGTAAGCCTACACCGGCAAGCTTTGCGTCCCGAATCTTAAGATTTATCACCCTTCTCTGTGATTCATTGAGGCTATCCCATTCGGGGCCGTCCCTCATAGCGAGTAAACCTTCGTAGATGGGTTTGCTTTGCCCCATCCTTAACCCGAACTCTATTACTTGCGGGAGCATTTTTTCATGCTCAGCCCGGAGCTCATTGGTATTATTTACTGAAAGTAGATGCTGTACTGGACCCCAGGCATATTCGAAAGGTATACCCATCTCCTCAAGGGGACGAATAAGCCCCTCCCAGGTAGGAGATAGATTTGATTCAATCTGTGTTAATCCATTGTTTGCTTCCTGTAAGACTTGGGTGACAGCCGGTCCGATGTGGTGTGGTTTAATCTCGTCGAATTTTGGGATACCAGTTCTAGCCAGTAATGGGTTTTGGGCTGATGCCATGAATTGAACTTGCTGTGGCGGGTTTTAAACTATAATGCACCTATAGAGCTTATATTAAGTGGATTTTGTTATAGTGGGTTTCCGAGATTTTTTGATAGTTTTCACGGTATTTAACAACCGCATAGGGTAAGGTTTCAAGGATGTCTCTAGCCGTCATTCCGTCAGCCCCTTTCTCTTTCGCAGCAAGGTCTCCAGCTAATCCGTGAATAAATACCCCTGTTTTAACAGCGTCCTCAAGACTTAACCCCAAACTGAACATAGCCGCAATAGTGCCGTTTAACACGTCGCCACTACCGGCAGTGGCCATCCCAGCCTTTCCACCGGTATCACCACTCAGGTTGATGTAAACCCGCCCATCGGGGTAACCAATCAAGGTACGTGGTCCTTTAAGGACGATAATTGAGTTTAACCTTCTTGTGGTATCCTGCAAGACCTCAACCCGATTCTCCTCTATCTCGCTTCTTTTTTTCTTGGTGATTCGAGCCATCTCCCCCATGTGGGGAGTAAGGACGGTTGAAGCCTTTCTCTTAGCCAGTCTCTTGG
>JABAHP010003787.1_pt5 | contig 12488 bp, 12 predicted proteins | sample 7062081 | NCBI WGS metagenome assembly JABAHP01 (sample SAMN14534357, study PRJNA622989) | marine sediment metagenome | biome: marine biome [ENVO:00000428]; feature: marine pelagic biome [ENVO:01000023]; material: deep marine sediment [ENVO:00002113] | place: India: Gulf of Kutch | collected... | reverse complement strand
TATAAGAAATACGACACAAGTCGAAAGCTTTATCGACGTAAAACGTATATTTCTATACTGGGACCCCATGGACGTATTCAGCAACCATTTCGAGAGAAACGAGGTTGCGGCAAAAGTATTGAAATCTATGAGTGAAGACATTGAATACACTAGTCACCAGCTTTCTGAGATATTGAATGAAAGCCGTAGAAGAATACAGTACGTGATGATGTTTCTAAGTCATAACGGAATGGTTGAGAAAGTTGGCACCATTAGGAAGGAAAGAAGAGGTTCCCGAGGTCTATGGAGGATTAACTTTTCGGGTATTCCCGGTTGGATGAAAAGACTGATGAAGTTAATTGAATAAAAAAAATGCATATGATTCTTTTAATTAATCAAAAAGATGTGAATTAATAATAAAAAAAGATTATTTGATCTCTGACCTTCGTTCAGATACTACTGCCTGTAGTTCTGAAACGACCTCTGGGTTCATCAGGGTTGTTAGGTTGCCTAGGTCCTCTCCAGTTACTAGGGATTTGATCACTCTTCTCATGATTTTTCCGCTTCTGGTTTTTGGTAGTTCTTGGGTGTCGATTATTAGGGCGGGTCGTGCTGTGGGGCCTATGACGCTGTCTACTTGTTTGATGAGTTCTCTGTGAAGCTCTTCGGTTAGTTCTGTGCCGATTTGTAGGGTTACGAATGCAACTGGGACCTCGCCTTTGATTTCGTGGGGTGCTGATACTACTGCGCATTCTACAACTGAGTTGTGCTGTGTTAAGGCGTCTTCTACCTCTGCTGTTGAGAGTCTGTGGCCTGCTACCTTCATTACGTCATCGACTCTTCCTGTAAGTCTGATGTTTCCCATTTTGTCCCATTGTCTTGCTCCGTCGCTTGTGTAGTATAGCTTTGTTCCGTATTCTGAGAAGTAGGTTTCCACGTATCTTTCGGGTTGTTTCCATACGCCTCTTAACATTCCTGGTGAGAAGGGTGAGGCTTGAACCAGGTATCCTCCCTCGCCTTGGGGTACTTCTTCTCCTGTCTCGTCAACGATAAGGTGTTTGACTCCTGGGAAGCTTCTTCCTGCAACTGTTGGTATGAAGGGTCCTACACCTGGGAGGGCCATTATCAGGGTTCCTCCTGTCTCTGTTTGCCACCAGGTGTCTATAATTGGGCATCTTCCCCCTCCTATTACGTTTAGGTACCATAGCCATGCTTCTTCGTTTATGGGCTCTCCAACGGTTCCGAGTATTCTAAGTGTTGATAGGTCGTGTTTTTCTATCCATTCTTCCCCCCACCTCATGAACATTCTTATGGCTGTTGGGGCGGTGTAGAACTGGTTTACCCCGTATTTTTCGATTAACTGCCACCATCTGTCTGGTTCAGGAAAGTTTGGTGCTCCTTCGAAGATTAGCATTGTTGCACCTATTGAGAGGGGTCCATAGCACGCGTATGTGTGGCCTGTTATCCAACCTATGTCTGCTGTGCACCAATAGAGATCATCATCATGTATGTCAAAGTCCCACTTGGTTGTCCAGTGGGCTTGGGTCATGTATCCTCCGGTCTCATGTAATATTCCTTTTGGTCGGCCTGTTGTGCCGCTTGTGTAAAGAATGAATAATGGGTCTTCGCTGTCCATGATTTCGGGTTCGCAATAATCTTCTGCGTTTTCGATTAATTCATGCCACCAGTGGTCCCTTTCTGATACCATCTCTATGTCGTTACCCAATCTCTTGACAACTATTACGTCTTCGACGACGGTTCCTTCAAGGGATGCGTCTGCGTTTGCCTTTAGGTTGATTTCTCTGCCTCTGCGGTAGTATCCGTCGGCTGTGATTAATACCTTGGATTCTCCGTCTTCTAGCCGTTGGTTTAGTGATTGGCTGCTGAAGGCTGAGAAAACTACGCTGTGTATAGCGCCAATTCTTGCGCATGCCAGCAAGGCAATCTGAACCTCAGGTATCATAGGGAGGTATATTCCTACTGTATCCCCTTTCTTAACTCCGATTTTTTTCAGGGCGTTGGCGAATTTGTTTACTTCCTTGTATAGTTCGTCGTATGTTAGAACCCTTTTCGCTTCATCTACTGGTTCAGGCTCCCAGATTATTGCTACCTTGTGTTTTCTCCAGCTCTCCACATGCCTGTCTAGGCAGTTTACTGAAGCGTTGATTTTTCCTCCAATGAACCATTTATAGTATGGTGGGTTCCACTGGTAGATTTCATCCCATTCTTTATACCAGTCAAGTCCATCCCTTGCTAGGCCTGCCCAGAATTCTTTAGGGTTTTCGGCTGCTTTTTCGTAGATTGAATCGTCTGTTACCCAGGCCTTCTTTTTCAGTTCTTCTGAAGGCCAAAAAACATTTTTTTTATTTTGATCTTCAGTGATCCATTTTATTCCTTTTTTCATTTACATACCACTTTATGTTTAACTATTTCTTAATCTCTTCCATTAGATCCATTTCAGCCATCAAGATGTCTTGCTGCGTTGTATCTTCCGGTGCGCCTATGGGCAATATTGTTTTGCCATAGGTTTCGTTGGTTAGCTCAGCTGCTGCCAGGTAAATAGCGCTTGCACCACAGAATATTCCTTCAAATCCAGCCACTCTAATTATGGTTGAAGCTAGTCCCGAGTTGAATGTTGAGATAATATCCCCGATGCCCAGCATGAAGAATAAGATTGTTAGAGTTACGAAGATTACCTGAAGATTTCTGTTTAATTTGAAGGTTGATATGGTCATTACCCCTGTGAAAATTCCCCATATTATTAGGTATGCTGCCATTGCGATTGGATTAGGGGCGTCAAACCAACCAAGTATTGGAAATATTCTGATCAGTACTAGGGTGATCCAAAACCATCCGAAGGAGTTGAACGCTAAGCCTGCGAATGTGTTTCCTTTCTTGAGCTCCCAGTGTCCAGCTGTCATCTGGGCTAATCCACCGTAGAAAAGACCCATTGAAAAGATTGGACCTAGACTGGATGAGTCTAGGATTCCTGCGTTATGTAGGTTAAGCAAAACTGTGGTCATTCCGAACCCCATCAAACCGATTGGCGCAGGGTTCGCTGATTTGTTGCTCATACTTATATAACTTCCTCGTATTAAGGGTCAAAAAAAGTCCAGACTATATATATCTTGTGCATATTAGCATTGACCAGTAATTACATTAATTATATTCTCTCAGTTATTATATACAAGGATAGAAAATACTGATTATACTAACTATAAAGGGCTACCCTGCATTAAACCAAATATACTTGTTACGTCAATTTAATAACAATTTAATCCGTGTAGAGGGAAATGTTTTGACTGCAAAACAAGTTGTTGATTCAATTGTTGGAGATCTATGGAACAACAGTGAAATCTATAACAATGTCACCTACGTTGTTGATAATTTCGGAAATAGGTTTATGGCTACCGAAAGCGAGGAAAAAACTAAAAACTATTTAGTTGAACTTTTCGGAAATTATGGCCTGGAAAACGTTAGGGAGGATTCTTACAAGTATACATCCTGGAAAAGAGGAACATCCGATGTGTGTATGGTTTCACCTGTGAGTAGGAATATTATCTCTTTTGCGCTTCCTCATTCAGGTTCAACAGAGCCAGAGGGGTTAAAAGCAGAGGTTATCGACCTTGGTAGAGGGACGATTAACGATTTTCAAGACAACTCTGACTCTATTCCAGGGAAAATTGTGATGGTAACCACCGGTTGGCCTCTTGGACAGAATATTCACAGGACAACAAAATATGGCTGGACTATTGATTTCGGAGGGATTGGCTTTATTTATAGGAATGAGACCCCTGGACAGTTAATTGAAACTGGCACAGTTGCGACAGGATACAGGAATACTGGGGAGATTCCGGCGATTGGTGTTTCGTACGAAACTGGCGCTTTCATTGAAAGGCAGATGAAAAAATCTCCAGTAAAACTGTTGATGAAAATATGCAATGAGGTTCACCCGAACACAGCTGGATGGAACGTCATAGGGGATATAATAGGACAGAGGCATCCTGAAAAAATGATTATCATTGGGGCCCATTATGATGGGCATGACATTACCCAAGAAGCTGCAGGGGATAACCTTCTTGGGACAATGGTTATGTCAGATGTAGCTAGGGTTTTGTCAAAGTACATAGGATCCTTTGGAAAAACGGTGCGCTTTGTGGCTTTCGGTAACGAGGAATGCTGGACAACTGGGTCTGTGAACTACGTGGCAGCCCACGAGAGTGAGTTAGAGAACCATGAAATAATGATAAATGGAGATGGATTGGGTAGGTCCAGCAACCCGGTTATTTCTGTTTACAACCCTGAAGAGCTTGTTGAACCTTTAAGAAGAGTTGCTAAGGATTGGAGCATCGATTCACAAGTGTTAAAATCTCCTATGCTTGCGCCAAGCACTTCGGATAATCATCCATTTCACATGAAGGGGGTTCCTACAATTTCTTGCAGTGGTCGTCGGCCTGTTGGGTGGACTGCGGGCAGGGGTAGGGACAATCATACGACAGCTGATACGGTCGATAAGATAGATCCTTCAACTATTAAAGAGTCAGCAGTTCTTGTAGCTAGGTTATTGGTGACACTATCAGAGACTAAAGAGCCTCTGGTATCTCACTATACGTGGGAAGAAACTCATGAAGAGCTCAAGAGGCTTAATTTTGTTGAAGTCTTAAAAGCTCAGAGGAGATGNNGTCCTTGGAAAATGATTTTTTATTCCTTCATCATAGTCATTACGGTAATTACAGATATTTACTCATGCATCGTAAATGATATAAACTTATTTTTAAGCATATTAAAAGCGAACATAAAGTTCTTAGTTTTGTGGTGAGCGATAAATTATCTTTCTACGCTGTATAGACGCTGGTAATTTCATTCTCACTGTTTAGAACATGATTTACTGAAATCTCAGCAATTGCGGAGGTGTGTTCAGCAATTATTTTCAACCCCCAAGCAATTTCGTTGACTATAGCGGCTGGCTGTGAGTTGCTTATATCTTGAAATCTAATGAGCAGGCTACCCTCTTGATTATCTATTGCATCGTAAAGGTCTACGGCATCACTGGCAATTTTTATGTCTTTTTCGAAAAAGCTGTTCATAGCTTTATCGAACATTGTGAATCCCAGTTGACCTATCTGCCCCAACCTGTCCAGTAGCCCTTCATGGCTGTCGTCTCTGTATTTTTCCAAGGAGATAATGTTTTCAGCAATGTCATTGAGTCTGTCTGAGACTATTTCAAGATACCATGCTATAAGGTTGCTTTCAACAATATCCATTGGATCTTTTATCCCTATTGACTCTGCAATGCCCCTTGATTGCTGGGCTGAAGCTAATAGCCTGACTAGTAACGAAAATATTGTATCTGCTTCATGCTCTCTGGTGATTGCGTCCCTGGCTAACTCCATATCTCTGTCCATTATTGCATCCATGGTTTCCTTGAACATTATGGAGGTGATTACATAGAGCCTCTTAATAACCGTGTTTAATGGAAACTGTTTGGGATCAACACTGCACTGGAGGAGTAGATGTCTGTCGCTCTCCTCAATTATTCCTATGCCAAGAAGTCTTTGGGTTACTCTTCGTATGCTTTCAATTTGTTCCCGCATTAATCTTCGTTCAGATTCAACTCTTATCATGTTTCTTCCTAAAACATAATTTCCCACGATTACTCTTTCCAGAACTTTGGTGTTGTCGCATTTATCCACGTTTACAACGTATATGCTTTGGTCTTCTGTAGCTGTTGGTTCTGGTGTTATTCTTAGGGCTCCATCGTTTTCTTCTGAAAGAAAAAGAATGTCTCCTTTGTTAACACTCATTTTTTTCGCCCAGTCCATGGGAAGAGAAACTGAAAGTGTCGAGTATCCGACTTTTTGCACTTTCCGGGGTTCCATTAAATACACCATTACTATAAATATTAATACAGACTAGTATTAACTCTATACTAAACAGTAATTATTTAAACCTTATGTAACTACGATATGAACCCCATTTAGAAGACATTACCGTATCCAAACAACTTCGGAAACGGGGGCATCATGAGTTTTATATAAATAACCAGAACCAATGAAGCCAATGAGATAAGAAAAATTAAGTAATCCACGTTTCTCATATCCAACTCGTATAAGTTTGTTCTTTTATCTATGGCTCCAAAGGCCCTGGATTCCATTGCTTCAGCAAGCTCCATGCTTCGCCTTATTGAATTAATAATTAAAGGCAGCAAAATTGGAATATAGTTCCTAATCTTTGTCAGGAAGGATCCCTTGTCTAGCTCCAATCCTCTTGAACGCTGGGCGTCCATTATTGTCTGAGCTTCATCGGCCAAAACAGGCACGAACCTTATAGCGGTTATAAAGGCAAAATTAAACTCGAAGGGAACCCTCAAATCTTCTAATGTTAAACTTAACTTATCTGGGCTCGTTGTCAAGAAAAATATTGAAAAAGAAGTTATTAACACAATAAATCTTAATGTGAGTGAGAAACTGTACTCTACATTGTTCCAAGTAATATTGTAGTTATTGAAAAAATAGAACGATAAGAGATTCGTTACAAAAATTAACAATGCTAAAAATATTGCCCCTCGGAGGGTTTTCACCCATTCTCTGAAAATCTTAGCGATTATTATCAGAGGTATTTGTATTAAAAAAATCACGAGTAACGGCATGAGATCGAAGAAAAGTATCGCTGAAATAAATATGACTAGAACCATGAAGAATTTTACACGAGGATCAAGGTTATGGATGAATGTATCACCTCTGGTGAATCTTAGGCCATCTAGTATGCTTATTCTTCCTCAATCCTCCTGACTAAATTTGTTATTACATTCGTCGCTTCATCAACATCCAGGATATCTTCGGGTAAACCGTATTCTATCAATTTTCCAAATAATTTAGTTATGGTAGGTGAAGTAACTGAGGCATTTGACAATGCTTTATAATTTGTCATAACCTCCTTAGCTGTTCCTTTTTCGATTATTTTGCCTTGAGACATTAACACTATCTGAGGTTGGAGCTCTGCTACGAATTCTACGTCATGGGTCACTATTATTACCGTTTTTCCTTGCATTCTTAACTGGAATAAAAACTGGCTTAATCGTTCTTTTTGCCCATGATCTTGTCCTATTGTTGGTTCATCTAGAATTAGGACATCTGGATCCCAAGCCAAAACTGATGCTAGGGCGACTCTCTTTCTTTCCCCTCCACTCAAGGTGAATGGACTTGATTTTTTATATTCCTCTAAATCGAGGAGTTTCAAGGCCCAGTCCACCCTTTTTTCTATGACCTCTTTTTCGAAGCCAAAATTTTTCAATGCGAAACTGATTTCTTGTTCCACATCCTCCTCGAATAATTGATCATCAGGGTTCTGGAAGACCAGTCCTATTTTTTGCGAGATCTGAGCTGTGCTGAATTGTTTTATATCTGAATCGTTGAACAGGATTTTACCTTCAGCGGGTAGCAATAATTTATTCAGATGCTTCACTAGCGTAGATTTTCCCGCGCCATTTTCACCCATAATTGCGATGAAATCCCCTTTGTTTATGTCTAGTGAGATATTTTCTAGGGCTTTAACTCCATTTGGATAGGAGAAAGATACATTCTCAATTCTGATTATCTTCTTTCCAATAGGTTCAGCAACTACATCCTGAAAAGGAGATTCTACAAGTTTTTGTTTATCAGTTATTTTTATATTCTGTAACTGATCCTCTAATTGACTAAGTATTTCATCTGAGTGTAAAGTAAGTTTAGGAAAAACCATACCATTATTCCTCAGTTTTCTGCTAAGTTCTAAGATTTTCGGTACCTCAATTCCGAGTAATCTTGTTTGTTCTGATTGGAAAACTTGGCTTGGAGGGCCATCATTGATTAACTTTCCATCGTTAAAAAGAAGAATTCTATCAATATATTTGACTGCTAGATCAGTTCTATGTTCTATGAGTATTATTGTTATGTTATAATCCTTATTTAGCATACTTAAGACTTCGAATATTTTTTCTGCACCCACAGGGTCTAGGAAGCTTGTCGGTTCGTCCATCACGATTATTTCAGGGTGCATTGCCAGTATCGAAGCTATTGTTAGCCTTTGTTTTTGGCCTCCACTGAGCTCATGGGTAGCTCTGTCTTTAAGATGGGTTATCCCTGTGATGTCTAATGCCCAGTCAATTTCTTTACGCATCCTCTCTTTGGGATGTCCGAGATTCTCTAACCCGAAGGCGATGTCTTTCTCAACTGTAAGGGCAAATATTTGATTATCTGGGTTCTGAAATATTAATCCAACATTTTGAGACAAATTGGCTATTGTGCTTTCTTTTGTAGAAATCCCTTTGACAAATACTTCACCTTCAAAATTTCCGCTATAAAAATGAGGAATTAACCCGTTTAGTGTTCTACAAAAGGTGGTTTTTCCACAGCCACTTGGTCCAGTGAGTAATATGAATTCACCTTTTAAAATCTCTAAATTGATGTCTACTAGAGCGGGACGTTTTGCATTTGGATAAGTATAGCTGAGATCTTTGACTTCGATTATACTCACAGACTAATCACACTAATGTTTCGTTAAATTGCTCGTTCTTCTTTATTATAATTACTTCTATTATACCTTGACCCTTTAGGTACATTTGGGGCTCGCGTGATGATGCGAATAATGTCAATCTATAAATCTGGTTATTTGGTAGGTATGGTAGGATAATGAAATGAGTAATGTAACTATCGAAGATGTCTCCAGAATAAAAAAGAAGAAATATACTGTGTTATTAGGTTTTGCCGGTACAGGGTTTGTTGGGAATACTGCGTTAATGTACATTGCTAGAAACGGTAAATTGAAACATGTAGCTAATGTAAAATCTAAATTTATTCCACCGATGGTTCTAATGGTAAATGGGTCTCCGATATACCCTTTTAGGGTGTATGCTGATGAGGAGAAGAATTTGCTTTTTGTTGTGTCGGAGAGCGTTATCCCGCCTGAACATAGTTGGGTTATATGCGATGAATTGATGGATTGGTTACTTTCTAAAGGGGCGATTGAGTTTATCTCATTTGAGGGTATCCCGTTAGGTGGGGTTGCTGAGAAAGTTCAAGCTTTTGGTTTCTCTCTAGGAGATAGAAACCTTGCACAGCATGGGATCCAATTAACGAGTGAAGGAGCTATATCGGGTTTATCGGCATGTTTAATGCAGGGATGCATGGAAAGAAAGTCCAATTTGGACTGGTCATCTATATTTATCCCAACTATGGTTGTGAATAATGTTGATTATGATGGTTCAGTTGCAGTCGTCGAGATTTTAAATTTAATGTTCAACCTTGAAGTTGATCCATCCCTTCTTCAGCAAAGTGCGAACATGATTAGAAGATCGATGAGAACTCCACGAACTCAGGGAAGAAGACAAGGATTAATGGGCAGGTTAATGAATAGATAAGATTTCAATTTATTTACATCTAGACATTAACCTATTCCTGAGATATTGAGTTCTTTCTGAAGCGTTTCCTGTAATTCTTTTATTCTGTCTCTGGTTTTTTGTTCCTGTTTTTCCAAGACTCCTGAGCGCATATCCAGAAAATCTGTACGGTCGGTTAATTCTTTGATTACTTTTTCTTTTTCTTTTTCAACTAGAATTGGCCCCACTGACCTGTATACCTTAGCGTCGCTTTTAATCTCGTTCAACGTTGTTAAAGCTCTCTTAGATTCGCTCATCTCCAAATCTAATCTTTGTTTTTGAATTAACAGCTGCTGTAATGTGTTTTGTAGCTGCTGAAGCCTCTGTATTCGTTCTTGAACGTTAGGTGGGAGTTGACTTATGTTAGCCATTTTAGGTCTTAGAAGAATGAAATATTCTCTTACTTAAAGTTATTATGTTTGTATGCTTGTAATTGATAGCTTTATTCCTTTATCCCTTTCAAAGGTTATATCTAGGTTCCTGAAGAGTATCTCGAATATCCTTATTTTTCCGTATCTTTTTTCTCGTACTAGTCCAAGCTCTTCGAGTTTCTCCAAGTGCTTATCAACGCTACTGTAATTTAATCCGGTACGGCGTCCAATCTCACTTATGTTTAATTCCTTACTCTCTGAGAGGACTTTAAGCACCCTTATTCTGCCTTTACTGCCAAGGATTTCCTCCACGTTTTCAGTTTGTTTTCTGCTCAATTATTCTCACAACTTCCCTTTCCAAATTTTTTGCTGGTATTTTCGTAAGACTGATTAAATGGGTTCTTCCTTCAGAGCTAGCCTTTAACTTGATGTTCACTGCGTCAATGTTTTTTAAACGGTTAAGGTACTTCCAAAACTGGGTGTGTCCCCTAGGTTTTTCCCCTTGTTCTTCACAAACGATTTTATAACTGAACTCAATCTCTCCCGTTGTTGCATTAGTTACTGGGTTATGCAAGAAAAAACGAGCTATACTTAATAACACAAGTTTTTCATGGGGGCTTAATTGCTCCACTTCGGTCTCTCTAAGCACCGGAAATAAAGTGGCCGCCGCTTTTCGAACATGTTCAGGAAGAACTTCGTTAGAGTAGGAAACATCAGCATATTTTCCTGAACGCCATATCAGATCAATAGCGTATCGGGCGTCCCCGTGCTCCAATGATGCTAGCTCGGATATGAAGTCTACAACATTTAAAGGCACCGTGTTTTCTCTGAATGCCATCTCCACCCGGCCTAAGATGATATCAGAAAGTTGGTTCCTGGTATAGTTAGGCATCTGAATAATGTTTCTCTGAAGACTGCTTAAGGTACTTCTATCAAGTTTCTTGAAAACCTCTCGATCCCTAGTGATCGCTAACAGGCTAAGCCGCCTTGGGGCATCGGGATGCCTTTCTTGGATTCTTGTTAGATAATATAGTGAATCGCTTCCCTCTCTTTCTATAAGGGCATCCACTTCATCAAGACACAGAAGTAACTGAACATTTTCTTCATCTAGTATTTGAACTAAAATCTCAAGCAGTTCATTAGCAGCATATCCCCTTTCGGGAAATTCAGGCCTAAGGCTTCTAACCACCCGTCTTAGCACCATGAAAAGGCTGCCCTTTAACTCTCTACAGTTTACATGTAAGTAATGGACTTTAAGTCGGCGTTTTATGCCTTCCTGTATTAAATTTAACCCAAAACGCTGAGCTAAAGCAGTTTTTCCAGTGCCAACGTCACCTACTATGATCGCTCTTTGAGTCATCTCAAAGGGTGTGCTAATTATGAAGTCAAATAAGGCTGTTAACAGACGCAGTTCTTCTTCTCTATGGATTAACGTATTTGGAACATAATTCAAGTCTAAAACGCTTTCATCAACGAAGACGCTTGCATGCTGGTTAACCATATCCCAGAGATATTTTTCCTAAATCAGATTTATGTTTTATCTCCATTAATACGCATATATAGGTAAGAGGTAGGTGAAAGTGCATTGTGCGTATTTGCCCATAAGAACATTCTAAATACCCCACAAACAAAACATATAACATAAAATTAAGGAGATTCAAATGCCACACAACTCCAAACTTCCCACTGGAAAAGTACCATCAGAGATCCTTCAAAAGACTGTATTCAACTACTTGGGTGTTCCAGACAAGAGAATAATAAGCGGACCAAATGTAGGGGAAGACGCCGCAATAATAGATATGGGTGAAAAAGTCATAGTCATAGCTACAGACCCAATCACTGGAGCAGAAGAAAAAATAGGCTGGTTAAGCGTCCACATAAACGCAAACGATGTAGCCTCCTGTGGGGCAAAACCAAGATGGTTTTTAACTACACTACTGTTACCGGAAGATAATGGAGAAGAAATCTTAAGAACTATAATGAGTGAAATGCACTCTGCTCTAGTAGAGCTTGATATTAGCCTCATTGGAGGGCACACAGAAACAACTCCGGGATTAGATCGACCCATTATTGTTGGATTTATGATGGGCGAAACATCTAAACATAAATACGTTAAAACTGGCGGAGCGAGGGTAGGCGATAAAATAATCCTGACAAAAGGCGCAGGTATTGAAGGTACGTCAATAATCGCGTCAGAGTTTAAGGAATTGTTATTCGGTCGTATTGAAGAACATATTATCCAAAGTTGTGAGGCTATGATCGACCAAATAAGCATAGTTCCTGAAGCTTTGGAGGCTATAGAATCAGGAGAAGTTCATAGCCTACACGACCCAACTGAAGGAGGCGTATTAAATGGTTTATGGGAGATGGCCGAAGCTTCAAAAGTTGGGTTAGAAATTATTGAGGATAATATACCGGTATACAAAGAAACTTTAGAACTCTGCGAAAAATTGGAAATTGATCCTTTGAAGCTTTTGGGATCAGGTGCATTATTAATCGTCACATTGCCAGAGGATTCTGAGAAAATTCTTGAAAAACTTCACACAATGGGTATACAGGCGGGAATAATCGGCGAAATAACAGAGCATGAAAAAGGCAGATGGTTGGTTAAGAGAGATGGATCAAAAAATCTCATAGAGGCAGTAAAGCAAGATGAGCTTTACAGATTAATAGATATGCATAAATCATTTCTCGAAGATTAAGCCCTTCAAGTTTTCAAAATA
>JABAHP010000224.1_pt4 | contig 12497 bp, 9 predicted proteins | sample 7062081 | NCBI WGS metagenome assembly JABAHP01 (sample SAMN14534357, study PRJNA622989) | marine sediment metagenome | biome: marine biome [ENVO:00000428]; feature: marine pelagic biome [ENVO:01000023]; material: deep marine sediment [ENVO:00002113] | place: India: Gulf of Kutch | collected... | reverse complement strand
ATCCAGCATAAAAATGCAGATTTTCGCCCCGATGAAAGCCAGCTGGTGGCTGATTGGATATACAAACAGAGCCAGCAGGCCGCAGGGGATAACCCCGAAACCCACCAGCGGTACGATCATAAGGTTCGCCAGCAGTCCGATGAGCGAAATCTGATTGAAGTAGGTCATCACCAGCGGCAGGGTTCCACCAATGGCAAAAACAGACACCAGGACAAAGGCCGTTAATTTGCGGCGCACCTGAAAAGCCACGCCCATCTCAGCCGGGTGTTTATCGACCGATCGTGTTTGCCAGCAAGACATGCCATACAGAATCGACAACACCGCCATAAAAGACAGCTGAAACGAAATTGAAAAAAATGAGGGCGGAAACACAATCAGGATGATAAAGGCGGCCAATGCCAGAATATTGAGCGCATCGCGCTCGCGTTCAACCACAAAGGTCAATAAAAACGCACACACCATGATGACCGCCCGCTGGGTTGAAGGCGACATTCCCGATATCAGTCCATAAAGACAAACCGGAACCAGCGAGACAATGGCAGCGCCTTTACGCGCCCAGGCCTTCCAGAGCAATGGCCGCACCAAACGCAACAGCCGCTGAAACACGAAAAACGAGACGGCAGCCACGATGCCGATATGAAGCCCCGAAATGGCCAGAATATGCCCGACACCGGCACGATTAAATTTGTCGCGCAGCTCAGATGATAAGGCGGCCCGATCGCCGATGATCAGGGCTTTAAGAACGGCAGTCGATGGCTCTTTGCCGGCACCTTCAATGAGGGTTGCCATGGCGCGGCGTGCCTGGTCGAGCCGGTCGGACAGATCCGTAGTGCTGTCTTTTTGAACCACCCGTAAACGATCGCCCCGGGTATAAGCGGTCCGCCGGATATTTTTAAAGGCCATGTAACGCTGATAATTAAAACCGCCCGGGTTGTTGAAATTACGCGGCCGGCGCAATCGACTGCGAAAGACCAACCGATCCCCCCTGGCAATCTGCGGCCCCCTGCCCCGGACGGTAACCCGAATCTTGCCTTTCACCCGATAGGCTTTACCCTTGTATTTAAGGGTATCGACCAGCAAAACAAACTTTTTAAGGTATTTGAAGTCGCGCGGATGGCTGTTCACCACGCCGGCAATCTGCCAGCGGGTTTCATCTGAAAAGGAATCAACGTGATCGACCGACAGGCGGGGTGAAACCCAGGGTTGTATGGACACATAGCCCAGCGCGGCGAATAAGATGATGGGGGTCCAGCGGCCGGCCTGGCGACGCCAGATACAGTATCCGATCCGTATGGCGCTCACACAGATAATAATGACAGCGCCAGTGACATGGCCCGCAACATGAGATCCAAAAAGAATGCCACCTATCAGCGCAAACAACAGCGCAGCGATGGGACGTGAATAGAAGTGGTTTGCCATTTGAAAGCTTTATGCTCCAGAAGTAGACCCTATTCCCTCAAGCGGGCATGTCGCCATTTTAGACGAAGGGTAGCAAACAAACCACTTCCTTATTTAATGCGCTTAATGGCGGCGCCCAGCCGACTGAACTTCTTTTCAATGGTTTCATAACCGCGATCCAGATGGTAGACGCGATTGACTTCCGTCTGACCTTCAGCCACCAGACCGGCCAGAATCAGTGAGGCGCTCGCTCTCAAATCGGTGGCCATTACAGGAGCGGCCGACAGAGCGGGCACGCCTTTAACGATGGCCGTGTGCCCGGATATTTTGATATCAGCGCCCATGCGCTCCAATTCACTGACGTGAATAAAGCGGTTTTCGAATATGGTTTCCGTAATCATGCTGGTGCCGTTGGCAACGCACATTAACACCATGAATTGCGCCTGCATATCGGTTGGAAAACCCGGATAGGGCTGGGTTTCAACATCAACACTGATGATCTCGTCATTACCGTGGACATGGATGGCATTTTCAGTGGTGCTGATCTTGACACCGGCGCGTCTGAGTTTGTGAATGCTGGCGCGCACATGCTCCGGATTACAATCCACCAGCGTTACATCGCCATGCGTCAATGCCGCGGCGATCATGAAGGTACCCGTTTCGATCCGATCGGGAATGATGCGCACCGATACCGGCTTTAAGGATGTGACCCCATTTATCGTTATCACAGCCGTACCGGCTCCCTGAATATCGGCACCCATTTTATTCAGCACTTCTGCCAGCGCAACGACTTCGGGCTCACGGGCGGCATTTCGTAACACGGTTGTGCCTTCGGCCAAAACAGCGGCCATCATCAGGTTTTCAGTCCCGGTAACGGTCACGGTATCGAAGTAAATATCAGCACCTTTTAATTTTTTGGCTTCCGCCCGCACATAGCCATGTTCAAGATTGATATCGCCGCCCAGCTGAGCCAGTCCCTTCAAATGCAGGTTGATCGGTCGGGCGCCAATAGCGCAGCCGCCCGGAAGCGAAACAATGGCTTTTTGCAGTCGGGCCAGCATCGGGCCTAAAACGAGAATCGAGGCCCGCATCTTTCGCACTAGATCGTAGGGGGCTTCGCAGCTCAGGATACGTCCGGTATCGACATGGACCGTATCACCGTGCGCTTCGGCACGTGCGCCCAGATTGCAAAGCAGCGCTTTGATACTTTCGATGTCCTGTAAACGCGGTACATTGGAATACGTATTGGCCCCTTCGGTCAGCAGCGATGAGACTAAAATGGGCAGTGCTGCATTTTTGGCACCGCTGATGCGCACCTGTCCCTTTAACGAACGCCCGCCTTCTACCAATATTTTATCCATTTAATCCCCTTTTTCTGCTACGACAAAGCTAATTTCTTTCATACCACGAAGAACACGAAGAACACAAAGAAAGATAATTAAAAATTTATCTTGAAATATCTTTGCGAACTTCGTGTCTTTGTGGCAAATTTTTTCACTTCAATAGAACATCAAAAAAAAAGCGCTCCCCTGGTGGTATGGGGGCAGCGCTTTTAGTACCTGAATTTTGCACGAGTCGGGGGCTTTCATACGCAAGGCACTTCAGGGCGAAGCTATAGTCAACTATGCTTCGCTCTGAATAACGCTGCAGATGGAAGCCTCCGATTCGCCCATCGGATGAAAGTTAATGAGATAAAATGATTTTCATCTATTATACTTTATTTGGTAATTGCTTTCGATTTTACAATTTGCTTAACTTTCGACTATCAGAGTATAACCTCAACTTCTCATTAATTTTCATGCAAGATTCAGGTGGTAGTTTATCGGTGTCTGGAATCAGTGGTGATTTTCGCCCTCACCTTTTGCGGCATTCAGGACAGCTTTGATAATACAGTACGTCATGCCAAGGCCCAGGATCGTCAGTGCATACCACAGCCCCCCATGAAATACCATGTGACCCGCATCCCAAATCCATTCAAAACTAAACGGAAACATATGATTCCTCCAGATATTTTTGAAAAGCAAAAAATATTATAATGGCTACGTCGATCGCCCCAGAACCAAAGACGATTTATTTACCACGAAAGCACGAAAGAAAGAAGACGCGAAAATAAATAGAATGATATTATTTCGTGCTTTTTAAATTTCGTATTGTCGGGGTTAACTTTTTTATTTATTCTTAAACCTTTGTGACCTTCGTGTTATTCGTGGTGATATTTACGAAACAAAAACCACCGCTGGTAACGCTTACCAATTTAGTTTCTTTCCGGCATTATGACTCCGCCGGGCTGAGCTCCGGTTCGGGCCCGTCAGCATCAGGCTCGGGCTCCGGGCTCGCGGCCGGGACTTCAGCTGCGGGCTCATCTATCGGGTTTAATTCGCGTTCCTGTGGAAAAATCGGCATATAGCGGTATGAAATTGAAATCATAATGATGCCGTAGGCCACCGGTAATATCGTGGTGGCAACTTCCTGCCAGCTGGGCAAATAGGTAAACCAATTATCGAAGGGCAGCACCGGAATCGCCAGCACCTGCAGCACCATCACCCAGCGGTTCAGACTTACACCCAGAACACCACAAAATACAGCCACCCAGAGCAGCCCGTTTATCCGGCGCAGCTTGGGCGTAATTAAAATGATCGCAGGCACAATCCCGCCGATCACAATTTCAAGAAAGAGAATCCAGAGACCATACCATGAATACGGGCCGCTGGTGTAAAAGTCCATAAAAGTGAAGCCTTTGGTGGGAGCGGTGTGTGTGGCCCACCAGATGGTGTCGATGATTTTGGCGATAATGTAGGTAAATATCATCCAGCCGGATATTTTGGCCAGAAGGTCAATGACGTTGTCTTTAACCAGTTTTTTGCGCGTTATGGTCTCGGTGATCTTGGTAATAAAAATGGTAAAGCAGGGGCCAAAGGCCGCCGCAGACCAGGTGAACAGAAAAAAGGTCCAGGGCCAGACCAGGACCCCTTCGCGAAATCCGAACGGACGGCCGAACAAAACGCCGGGCACACCGCCCAGCGAGCCCTGGTGAAAAAAGGACAGAAAAGCGCCGGTGGCGGCAAACACGGCCATGATTTCATGCATGTTGTGACTCAGATGGTGAAAAAACGGCACCTTATCAATCTGCCTGTTTTCCAGTACCATGGGAATATATTCAATCGTCAGAACGACGAAATAGCAGGTCAGGCAGAAGGCCACTTCGGTCAGCATGGAATGAACATTGGCATGCCAGAAGATAAACCAGCCCCTGAGGGGCTGTCCGATATCAAAACCGAGGATCATCAGGGCGGAACTGTAACAGATGAACCCGATGAGCACGGCATAATTGATAATATTTTTGAGTTCATCTTTACCGACCAGATACCGTAGAAAGCCGGTAAAAAAGGCGCCGCCGCCCAGCGCGATGACGGCCAGGTCGGCCCAGATCCACAACGCAAACCCATAAGCATTGTTCATATTGGTCTGGTTAAGCCCTTTGATGTAGACCAGCAGCATGGCAAATACGCCCCAGGCCAAAACTGCGCCATTGGCGGCAATCCACAGAGCAAATTGCCAGACCGGACATCGTTTAACCCCTTTGGGAATTAATGCAGAATCCATAAGTTCCGTGCTCCTAATAAATAATAGCTGAATTTAAGTCATCGCCAATAAAAACTTAGCTGTGTGCCTTTTTTTGGAATTCACCTTCCAAATAGTTATCACCGGCCTTGCGAACCCACTCGCGGCTGGTCAGATAATAAATCTTGGTGTTGGTGCCCAGACGTTCCAGAAGCCGAAAGGCCCTGGGGTTCTTGGAGTGGCCGTGGTGCGCCGGATCCGGTTGCGCCAGCTTGTAAACTGCATGCTCATGATTGTTCAAGTCGCCGAAGATGATGGCACCGGACGGGCAGGCCTGGGTGCAGGCGGTCTGATATTCATCTTCTTCAATCTCGCGTCGACCCTCCATGTAGGCCTGATCCATGGCAAGCTGGTAGCGATGAATACAGAAGCTGCATTTTTCAACGACCCCCCGCATGCGCACCGATACGTCCGGATTGAGCATTTTCTCCATGCCATCGGGCCAGATCGGATCCCACCAGTTAAACTGGCGCACATGGTAAGGGCAGGCAGCCATACAGTAACGGCATCCAAAGCAGCGTGGATAAATTTGGCTGACAATGCCCGTGGCCATATCATAATCCGTGGCGGTTGCGGGACAAACCGACACACATGGTGAGTGCCCGTGATGCCCTTCACAGTGCTGGCAGGGACGGGGCAGAAAACATTCTTCATAGTCCGGAAACGGCTTGCCATTATTGATTTTGTATACATGCATCCATGAAACACTGAGCATCTTATCGGTATCATCTTCACGGAACGGAATGTTGTTTTCTGCATAACAGGCAACCATGCAGGCACCGCAGCCGGTGCACTTGTCCAGATCGATCACCATTCCAAACTTCTTGCCATTTTGGTTTTTCATCAGCTCCCCTTGATCGTCCTTAAATATTCAATCTTCAATATGCAATATTCAATTATTTTAGGCTTTGGTTAGCTTAGCTCGTATGCCCCAGGCCGCATTATACCCGGAGGCCGGATCATCCACCGGACCGCTCAGCTGGTTGTAATTCGCGCCTCTGCCGGCCAAAAATCGGTTATCGGCCGTATGGCCCAACCCCCGGGGAATAGCGATAACACCGGGCATAATCCCCTGGGTGAGGCGGATCTTCACCCGTGCTGATCCTTTGGGGGTCGCCAGAGTGGCAAGCCGACCCTCAGACAGCCCAAGCTGCTTGGCGGTGGCCGGGTTAATTTCCACCAACACATCATTCCCTTTTAAAATCGTGTCTTCAAGGGCCTTAATCATAAACGGCGGTGCACCCGGCTGACCATCGCCATTCAGTCGCATGCTGTCAAAAGGCACCAACAACAAGGGGTAGCCGGCTTCGTCCCCTTCGGGTTGAATCGGCTCATAGGCGGCCAGTGTGCGAATATCGTTGTTGGTAAATTCAAATTTGGCTGAATCGGTCTCAAACGCTTCCGCCCATTGCGAGCCGCTGAAAGCATCATCGACCCAGTAGCCATTTTCAATCAACCCATCCCAGCGATCGCCCAGGGTTTGTTCCAGACAACTGTTGTAATCATCCCATTCAAAGGCGGCGCCAATCGTATGGCCTAGCTCTTTGGCCAGCTGAATGACCACATCGCCGACATGACGCGTATTGTAGCGGGGCTCGACGGCCGGCTGCACCAGGCTGATGGTGGGCTTCGGGAAACCGCTGGCCCCGGCAACATCCTGGTAACGTTCCAAAAACATGTGGTTGGGTAAGATCATATCTGCTAGAGCACTGGTTTCATCCATATAGGAAGAGAAACTGACCACCATGGGTATTTTCTCAAAGGCTTTTTCAACCGCAGCGGTATCCGGCAGCGAATAAGCCGGATTGGCATCGGCGATAAACAGCACCTGCAACGGTGATTCGGCACTGGCATTGATAACCTCAGGCAATCGATGCAGCAGATAGCGGGCATTTGGATGGCGATAGGTACCGGCGCCATCGATGCGGGGCTGTTGCAGTCCCTTGGCGGCAACCGCATCAATTTCCAGCTCCGGCCATTCAATATAATCGGGCTCGGGCACAGCCCAGAGACCCCCGGGCTGGTTGATGTTACCCACCAGGGCATTTAAGGTGTGCACCGCCAGGAAAGTTTGCAGGCTTCCGGACAAATGCCCCTGCCCCTGACCGCAAATGGCCAGCGGGCGACGGGCGGCGGCAAAATCCCTGGCAAGTGTTAGAATCGTCCCGGCGCTGATGCCGGTCATCTTCGAGGCAATCTCGGTCGGGAAACCGTCAATTGCCTGCTGGAAACGCTCGGAAAGCCCGTTGGCATAACCATTAACGAAATTGCGGTTATACCGCTGTTCTTTGATGATTACATGTGCCAGACCTAAAGCCAGCGCGCCTTCGGTGCCGGGGTTAATGGAAATCCAGTGATCGGCCTTGGCCGCTGTTTTGGACAGGCGCGGCTCGATTTGATCCATGCGCCCGCCGGCCTTGCGCAATTCAGATTTGGCCCGGAACATGTAGCCGGGCGAGCCCCAGCCCTCAATCAGTCCGCTGCCGAAACTGAGGACAAAGTCCGCATTTGCAATATCAAATCCGGCCATGGAGCGCGTGCCCTGGGTCAGGTAAAGCGCCAGTTCATAATTATCCCACATGGACGGCATCCGCCAAAAATTGGGAGAGCCGTAAACGCTTAAAAAGCGGTTGAAAAGCGCTGGGACCGTCCCGCGATCGGATCCGGCCACCCAGCCCACTGTATGCGCCGACCCGTCAGCGCGCAGTTGCCGCAGTTGGGTGGCCAGCTCGGTAATAGCATCCTGCCACGACACTTTCTGCCAGCGGCCATTGACCTTTTTTAAGGGCGTCTGGATGCGCGTCGGACCGTACAGAAGCTGAGCGGCGCTGTTTCCCAGAGGACAAAGTCCCCCATCGTTTACGGGATGCCCCTCCAGGCCCTCGATTTTGATTACCCGTTGGTCTACTTTTTTAACCGATATCCCGCAACCGCCGGGACACAGCGTACAGGCAGAGCTAACCCGGCTGATTTCACCTTTAGGCGGAACCGGTATCCAGGGCCAATTCTGGCTCCAGATGGATATATCATCGGTAACTTTCCAGGGTAACGGTGACAGCGCCGTACCGGCGGCACCGCCGAGAATGAATGCCAAAAAGCTTCTTCGATCTACTTTCATTTAATTTTCCCTGTTAAGATGAGCACATTGATAATTGAAAACACGATCGGTTCGGAATCGGTTTAGCCATCAACAAATATTGATTAATGGTGGCAAACAAAACAGCCTCCCCGCAGGGTCTGAACGCTGTTTTGATTAACGCCTTCTCTGCGGTGACATTCGGCGCAATCATCCATTTTCATGCGGTCCCAGGAGTTGCGCTTGATACCAGATATATTCCGGCCCCAGATATCAATGCTATAACCGGAGATACGGTTTTGTTTGTAAATGGGTAAGCTTTCCGATTCCCCGATATGCCCGTGGCAGGTCACACAGTCCATTTCCCCCATTTTCACATGGGCCACATGCGAGAAGAATACATTCTGGGGCTGGCGCGAATAGATCAGCCAGGGGACTTCCCGATTATTGGCAACAAATTCGTTTACGAAGCGGGCTTCCTCGGGATCTTCGCCGTTGACCTCTTCATGGCATTCGATGCACTGATCCAGCGTAGGCACACCGTGGTAAGAGCCGTCTTCTCGGAAAAAGTGGCAACTTTCGCATCCATCTTCAACCAGCTCGTTGTGCAAAGCGTGATTGAACTCAATGGGTTGTTTTTTCTGGGAGTACAAAACCTTGGGGAAAACGACCCAGCCGACAATCAGGCTGGCAGCCAACCCGAGGATGAAAAATAGAATAATGGGTCCGCCGGCTCCGCCGTCATCGGCTTTGGCAGTTAGGGCTGTTTCGGGGGGAGGTGTTGTTGTTTGCTGATCTTTCGCTGTGGCCGCATTGGCTTGTTCCTCTGTTGTCATAAAAACTCCGTGGTTATCAGGGTTGATTGAAACAAGTCTCGACAAACATTTGCCGCCCCGCACCAATGTTCACCGGCTATGTGCGTTTTAATGAAAATGGTGCGATTACAGTAAGTTATGCAGGTTATAACGAACATCAGGTGCCGACAAAGGTTTTTGTATTACCTTAATTGGCGCGATTTTGTCAAGCAAAATCATTGGCCAAAAGCGCCGTAGCTGTGCAGGCCGGGCAATAAATTAACGCCAAAATACGTAAATAAAACTGCAGCAAAACCCACCAGCGACAGGTAGGCAATTCGCCGTCCTCGCCAGCCGCGCATCAGTCTGGCATGCAGCAAAGTGGCGTAGATGAACCAGGTGATCAAAGACCATGTTTCTTTAGGATCCCATCCCCAGTATCGTCCCCAGGCGGAATTGGCCCAGACGGCTCCACTGATAATGCCAATCGATAAAAACAGGAAACCAAACAGGGTCATCTGGTAACCGAGTTCATCCAATATGGCCGCCTCTGGAAACACACCCAGCAAGCGCTTCTTAAAATCAGCCGGCATGCGACGGACGAGCAGAACACCAATATAAAAAATGATGCAAAGCGGCAAAGCGATAATAATCGCCATGGCCCAATTTCCCACCAGCAGAACCCGGCTAAAAAGCAACACGAAAACAAACAGCGTCAGGGGCTTGGCAATATCCAGCCATGTCAGCGCTTCCTCCTCCCGCCCCTGTTTCATCAGATACATGGCACCGATGCCAAAAGAGGTGGCAAAAGCCGCATACCCAATAAAGCACGTAATCACATGTGCGATCAGCCAGTTGCTTTTAAGGGCGGGGATAAGGGGTTGGATCTCGCTGCTGATACCGGTTTTCAGGGAAGCATAAGCCATTGCCAAAAAGGCAATCGGCATCGTAAAGGCACCGATCGTGCGATTGCCGGCTTTACGCTCGACGACCAGGTAAATCAATGCAATCGTCCAGGCAAAAAAGACCAGCGATTCGTAAAGGTTTGAAAAGGGCGCATGCCCGATGCCCATACGGTAGGATTCAATCCAGCGTAATATGATTCCGGCCGTGTTGCCGACCAGGCCGACAACGGCGGCCCATGAGGCCAGTTTGCCGGCTGCCGGTTTCTTAAAAATCCATGCAAAAATATATAAAAACCCGGCCAGCCCGTAGACAAACGTAATAATGGATAAGATAAGTGAACTGTTCATGATTTTCCTCTAGCAGTCCCTTTTTATTCGGCAAATTTAATTTGCCCGATGCCGAGGGGTGCAACTATCCAGCCGGTGGCAGATTTTCCAGCTGGTGAGCGAGCTGCGTGATCCGCTTTTGCATCCCCATTTTGTTTTTATTGGAAGTCCCGGCAACCATGACCTGGCTTTTGGGGCCGTCTGCAGTGACCTCGACACAGAGTTGCTGATGGGACATAAAAAAGGTAATATAAATTCCGATAATCATCAAAATAAATCCGACATAAACCACCCAGACGCCCGGATCTCTGCTTACCTGAAGACCGGTGTAGTAGCGGGGTACAAAATCGGCGATTGCAATAAAGACCTGACCTTTGCGCATTTTATCAAAGCTTGGGAATTTCAGGGGCAAGGTTATATCAACCGGAATGCCGTTTGGCGGCGCTAATTCTCCGATAAATGCTTCGCCAATATTGTGACCTTTAAAATCTGCCTGGCGGGTGAATTTCTTTAGGGTAAATGTGCCTAAATTTTCAGAAATCTCGACCGGTTTGCCAATAGCGGCCTTTTGACTGTATATCATCCCCGTGGCCTGACTGGTAAAGTTCAGGATCACCTCAGTCGGCGGCAGGTTGCCGTAACTGGCCTGAAAAAAACTGATGCCCTCAAAATGCAGCGGATCATTTACGATGATATCTTTTTGCTCAACCACTTTTCCTTGTTTGAGAATTGATAAGCTGGACCGAAATTCTTTGGGAGCACCGCTATCATAAAATTCGACCTTAAAATCATCACAGCGGATCTCAAAGCCCAGTGGCAGTATCTGATTGTTGTTCCTCAGCTGAATGGTGCTCGCCGAGTCACCGGGCGCCAGATTGACAAAGCCCTCATAACCAAAAATGGACCCGATCAATCCGCCGATTAATAAGATTACTACACTTAAATGAACAACATACACCCCCAATCGCGTCAGGCGTCCTTTTTCAGCATAAATGGCAAACCCATTATCGGTATCTTCTGTTCGATGGAATCGAAATCTTCGGGAGATAACCGGCAGATACTGGTCTTTTAAATGGGCAGCGGCGCCATCGTGGTTAAATTCAGTTTTATTTTTGAGTTGCCGATAACGGGCAACCTTAAAGCGTGGATTACGGACAAAAATAATTTTCCAGGTGGCTTGCAGTCGATCAATAGAACAGACGATGATATTGACCACCAGCAACAGAATCAGGGCGCGAAACCACCAGGAATGATACATGTCGAACAGCCCCAGCAGCGAGAAAACGCGATACACCGTCTCACCAAAGCTCTGCAGATAAGCTCCCGGTGACTCATTTTGTGGAATCAGCGTGCCGATAATTGAGGTCGCTGCCAGAGTCAGCAGCAGGCCGATGGTGAGTTTAACAGAGGCAAATGATTTCCATATTTGATCGATAGCAGAGGGATTATCGGAACTCTGCTTTGTGTTCATGAGTGATCCTTTCCAGGCAAAATTGAAACTGTTTTCATATCAAATGGAAGCTGATCAGGCAACCATCAAAAAATCTGATTTGATCTCAATGCGTTCAAAGGGTCTACCTCAAGCATAATATCGGCTGTGGAATACTGTTGACTGTATTGAAAAGACCCCAATAACGTGCTAGACAGGGATAGATGGCAATGCCTGTTCGTCAGCGGTACAACCCGTGTCATATTCGGCTGGATTTTCGGGTCCCGTGACAATGATAAACTGACCGCGCGAGTATGAGACGCTGGCTTGAGCTGAACGCCCACGTGTTGTCGAGTGGGTGAGGTTATCGCAGCCTTCACTCAGGTGAAACACCTGCTGTCTTTGCAAAAAAATAGTCTTCTGCTGCTCGACTGAAAGGTAGCAACCAGAAGACTATTTTGTTTCAAATGTTGCGCTGCGCCGCTTGTTCAATCGGATCAGCGCCGGCTTACTTTTTAATATAATGGCCGCGAGATTTGGCACGCACCATGCGTTTTTTGGAAAGCTTATACAGAGCGTTGCTGAGCTGCCGCGAATCGAGACCTGTTTTCTTTTTCAATGTTGCAATCGTCGCTCCATTCGGGCTGCGACGGATGACACCATAGACGGTATCCAGTACGGTCTTGCCCCGGGCGGCAGTTGTTTTTTTGCGTGCAGCTGGTTTGCGAGCTGTTTTTTTGCGTCTGGCAGGTGCTGCCTTTTTGGTCGGTTGAAGTTTGTCAACCTGTTTGCTAATTCTATCCACCTGTTTTGACAGGCTGGTAAGGGATTTAGAAATTGTTTTCAGTTGATTTTTTATTCTCTTCATTCTATTTGTCCCTCCCTGTTAGAAGCGTTTTTATCTGAAGAATTACTAATTGAAGAGTAAGACAGCATCGGTAAAAGTC
>JABAHP010001499.1_pt1 | contig 12501 bp, 13 predicted proteins | sample 7062081 | NCBI WGS metagenome assembly JABAHP01 (sample SAMN14534357, study PRJNA622989) | marine sediment metagenome | biome: marine biome [ENVO:00000428]; feature: marine pelagic biome [ENVO:01000023]; material: deep marine sediment [ENVO:00002113] | place: India: Gulf of Kutch | collected... | reverse complement strand
TTATTACAAGAGATGATAATATGGAAAAAGAAATTGTTTCAATTTTAAATGAAAGTATTAAAGTTAAAGAAGCCATAAAGAATTCAGCTTCAACTATTGCACAAATTTCCAAAGAGATAGTAAAAGCATATAAAAAAAGTAAAAAAGTTGTACTTTTTGGTAATGGTGGAAGTGCTGCAGATGCTCAACATATAGCTGCTGAATTTGTAGGGAAATTTTATAAAGATCGAGCTTCCCTTCCCTCATTAGCATTTCATACAAATACTTCTGTATTAACAGCAACCGCCAATGATTATGGATATGATTTAGTATTTGAAAGGCAAGTATCCTCATTTGTAGAGCAAGGAGATATTGCTATTGGAATTAGTACTTCTGGTAATTCACCAAATGTAATAAAGGGTTTACTGAAAGCTAAAGAAAAAGGAGCAGTAACAATAGGTTTTACCGGACAAAAGAGAAATAAGATTGAGGAAATAGCAGATATTTGCTTAAAAATCCCTTCAACAGACACACCTCGAATTCAAGAAGGCCATATAACAGTAGGACATATTATTTGTTATTTAGTTGAGAAGGAACTTTTTGGGTAAATGATTATTTATGAAAAAAATTGCAGTTTCAATTCATGCTACAAAAGACTTTTCATTGGATATTTTAAAGGGATTGAAGGGTTTCGATTACATTCATGTAGATTTCATGGATGGGTTATTCGTAAATAGTCAAAACAGAAATCTAAATGTTTTTCGAAAAATTAAGGAATCGCATAATCTCCCTATAATTGCTCATTTAATGGTAATTAAACCGTTCGATTATATTGAGAAAATAATTAATTTTATTGACATATTCTTATTTCACTTTGAAATTGATAATGACAAGCATATAATCATAAAAGAAGTAAGAAATTATAATAAAAAAGTAGGCCTTGCTATAAATCCTGATACTAATGTTAAAGAAATTATACCCTATCTTAATAAGATTGATCTAATTTTAGTAATGAGTGTTAATCCTGGGTGGTCAGGTCAAAAATTTCTTACTAATTCTATAGAGAAAGTAAATACTTTAGCTCAATATAAGAAATCTCATCATTTTCTTATTGATATTGATGGTGGTATAAATTTAACGAATGCTAAACTACTAAAAAACACAGATATATTGACTAGTTCCAGCACCATTTTAAAAGCTAAGGAACCTAATAAAATCATTGAATTGCTTAAATTTTCTGATAAAGATGAGTGAAAAAAAGAAAGCTATTTTTTTGGACCGAGATGGTGTAATTAACGAAGAAGTTGGTTATCTTTCAAATCCACAAGATTTTGAATTCATTGAAGGATCAATTGAAGCTTTGAAAATACTTAAGCAGAAAGGATTCTTACTTATTGTAATAACTAATCAAGCTGGAATAGCAAGGGGTTTTTTCACAGATGATACACTTAGGGCAATTCATGATAAAATGCTAAATAGATTAAAAAGAGAAGGGATTGAATTAGATGATATTTTTTTTTGTCCTCACCATCCTGATTTTACTGGCCCGTGTGATTGTAGGAAACCTAAACCTGGAATGATCTTAAAAGCTAAATCAAAATATAATATTGATTTAACGAAATCTTATATGATTGGTGATACATTAAATGATATCCAAACGGGAAATACAGCAAAATGTAATACTGTATTAGTTTTAACTGGTTATGGCAAGGAGGAACAAAAAAAAGTTGACTCCATTATACCAGACATGATATTTAAAAACTTAAAAGAATTTGCTATAAATATATAAAACAAATAATTATTATAATCATCAGAATTAATCGTGAAGAAATATGAAATTTTTTATAGATACTGCTAATTTGGTACAAATCAAAGAAATGCAAGAACTTGGGATAATTGATGGCGTGACCACTAATCCTACGCTTTTAGCAAAAGAAGGGGCAGATCCTATGGAACAATTGAAAAAAATCTGTGAAATAGTTGATGGACCTGTAAGTGGAGAAGTTATAGGGTTAACAACAGAAGAAATGGTTAAAGAAGCACGCGAATTAGCTAAAATTGCTCCAAATATTGTAATTAAAATTCCTTTTACAAAAGATGGTATTAAAGCTGTTAAAATTCTTGAATCTGAGGGAATTAAAACAAATGTAACTCTTGTTTTTTCACAAAATCAAATTTTAATTGCTGCTAAAGCTGGTGCCTCATATATCAGTCCGTTTATAGGAAGATTGATGGATAATGGACAGAATGAAATTGATTTTCTTTGGGAATCGATGGATATTTTAAATGCTTATGATTTTAAATCTGAATTAATAGTAGCTTCAGTTAGAAATACTAGACATGTTATTGAAGCTGCAAAAATAGGAGCTCATATTGCTACAATTCCTTTTGCTGTACTTGAAAAAATGTTTAAACACCCCAATACAGATCAAGGTCTAGATGCATTTCTAAAAGATTGGGAAAAATTACAAAAACAATTAAAAGAATAATCGAACAAAATGGCTCTTATTGATGAGATATCCAAATGGAATAATAAGAAAGTTTTAGTTATAGGAGATGCATTAATAGATAAGTATATTTATGGTTATGCAGATAGAATTTCTCCTGATGCTCCTGTCCCAAATGTCAAAATTGAAAACAGTAATTTTTATATTGGCGCAATTGGATTAGTTCTTCAATATATACAATCTCTAGGAGGAATTCCAGAAGTTTGTACTGTAATAGGAAATGATTATGAAGGAGAATTTTTCTTAAAAAGGATTAAGGCGTTAAATCTAGCATCTTCTGGTATTCTTATAGATGAAAAAATAAAGACTCCTCAAATAACACGAATAAAGGCATTGAATCAACATCTTTTACGGTTAGAAACAGATTATAATAGTGATATCTCTCCTTCCATAAGAGAAAAATTCAAGGATCTCATAGCTAATAGATCTCAAGATATAGGTGCCATTTTAATTTTAGACTATGGATTAGGGGGAATTTTTAGTGATCAATTTATACAAAAAATATTACATTTTTTAAAAGAAAATTATAAAAATATCCCAATAATTGCTCGTCCTACTAAGTCTAATTATTATCTTTATGATAATGTTGATTTAATTAAAATGAATCTTCAAAAAGCATTAGATACGTTTTCAATTGACTGTTGTAATGAAACGAGCTTAATTATTGCTGGTAAAAGAATTCTAAATGCTTCTAAATCCAAAAATGTTCTTTTAAATTATTTAGAACAAGAGTCTTACCTTTTTTCAAGGGAGGATGATAAAATTGAGAAATTTGAGCCAATTTTACATCAGCCAGTTAGAAGTTATGTGGCGGTTGGTAGTGTTATTATGGCATCATTAGGATTATCTTACGCCTCAGATATTTTGGTCTCAGATGGAGTAAAAATTGCGCTTTTTGCTGCTGCACTCACAGCCTCTCTCCCTCCTGTAGAATTTTATAAACAAGAAAGACTGCAAAATTACATATTAACAGAAATGAATAAATCATAATTTAATCATACATGTGGCAGAATGGAATTATCTAAAACAGATGAACAAAAGATCTTAATTGATATTTTGGATATTAAAAAAGATATTTTGAAAATGATATATAAAGCTCAATCGGGTCATCCAGGTGGCTCATTATCTTGTGCTAATATTATATATCTCCTTTATTATAATATCATGAAATTAAACTATCAAAATCCTAGTTGGGAAGGGAGAGACATATTTATATTAAGTAAAGGTCATGCTGCACCGGCATTATACGCTGTTTTATCAAAGTTTGGATATATAAATAGAAAAGAGTTATTTACTTTAAGAGAATTTGACTCGAAATTACAGGGACATCCAGTTAAAAACCCAGAATTTGGAATTGAAGTATCTACTGGATCTTTAGGAATGGGATTATCTATTGGAGTTGGTTGTGCTCTATCTGCTAAATTAGACAATTCTGATAAATATGTTTACGTTTTATTAGGAGATGGAGAATTGAATGAGGGCTCTATTTGGGAAGCTGCAATGTCTGCAAATCATTATAAATTGGATAATCTAATCGCAATTGTAGATCGCAATGGTCTACAAATAGATGGTTCAACAGAAGAAATAATGGCATTAGAACCACTAGCCGAAAAATGGAAAGCATTTGGATGGGAAGTTATTGAACTCAATGGATTAAATCTTATAGACGTATTAAAAGGATTTGAACATTCCAAAACTATAATTGGAAAACCTAAAGTAATAATATCATATTTAATTAAAGGCTCTGAGGTATCATTCATGCAACACACTCGTGAGTTTCATGGAAGAGCACCTAATAAAGAAGAATATGAAAATGCAGTAAAAGAACTTGAATATATTAAAGAAAATTTGTTAAAGAGGGATTGAATGGCTTCAGAACCGCCACTTAGAGATACTTTTGGAAATTTTTTAGTTGATGTGGGAAAAATTAATAATAAGATTATTGTTTTAGATGCCGATCTTTCTGCTTCTACAAGAACAAATAAATTTGCTCAAAAATTTCCTAGTCGATTCTTTAATATGGGTATTGCCGAACAAAATATGGTAGGTGTAGCGTTGGGATTTGCCATCTCCGGTAAAATTCCTGTTGTCAGTGGTTTTTCTATATTTACTATTGGGAGAGCTTGGGAATTCATAAGAATTGCCTGTCATGATAATTTGAATGTAAAAATAATAACTACTCATGGAGGGATCGTAGGGGAAGATGGTAGTACTCATAATGCCTTAGAAGATTTGAGTTTGATGACATCTCTTCCTAATTTATCTGTTTTGATTCCATCTGATAATATTGAACTTGTCCAAATACTAGAGTATGCATTTAAAACAGAAGCTCCTATTTACATAAGATTACCCAGAAACTCATTCCCTAAAATACATAGTAATAATTATAAATTTACAATAGGAAAACCTGATATATTAAAAGAAGGAAAAGATATTTGTTTAATTGGAACCGGCTATGGTAGTGTGTTAGCTTTTAATTCCGCCCTAAGTATCGAAAAAGAAATGAATTTATCTGTTAAAGTAATTAATCTACCAACGGTTAAACCTATTGATGAAAAATCTTTGTTAAATGAAATTAAAGCTATAAAGAGAATTGTTATAATAGAAGAACATAATGTTTATTGTGGTTTTGGAAGTATAATTTCTCGAATCATTTCAAAAAATGATCCAAAAATAATTGGATTTATTGGAATTAATGATATCTTTGTTCAATCAGGTGACCGAGAAACTATTTTAAATGCATATAAATTGAATAAACAAGAATTATTAAGGCAAATAAAAAAATCTATTAGTTAAATTTTTTCTAAAATTCTTTTGAATTGTTATTTATGTTTGTTTGGCAAATAGCCCATTGAATTTAAAGCTTCTAATACAATTTGTGTACTTTCTTTGACCGTTTGTTTATCTGTTTCAACAATTATATCTGCCCTATCTGGTTCCTCAAAAGGATGATCAATTCCAGTGAAATTTTTTATCTCTCCTGCTCTAGCTTTTGCGTACATCCCCTTAACATCTCGGTTTTCACACTCTTTAAGAGAACATTTAACATAAACCAAGATATAATCTCCAATTTCTTTTCGAGAATAAGCTCTAATTTTATTGTAGGGTGAGACAAATGAAGCTAGAACTGCTACTCCATTTCTAGTTAAAAGTTTTGCAACAAAAGTTACTCTCTCAATATTCATGTTTCTATCTTCTTCTGTAAAACCTAAATCTCTTGTTAGGCTTTTACGTACTATATCCCCATCAAGGCGCTCTACTTTCATTCCTTTTGCATTTAGTTCTTCAGCTACTGCATTTGCAAGCACAGTTTTTCCTGAACAAGGAAGCCCAGTAAACCACAATGTAAAACCTTTATGTTCCATTTTATTTTTCCATATATTTTTTTTTAATAATCTATTACATTACCTTCCATATCTTTTGGAATTTCGACTCCTAATATTTTTAATGATGTCGGAGCAATATCAAGTATACTTTTTGGTCCTAAATCTTTTCCCAATCTTTTTTTGGGGTCATACAAAACATAAATACCAAACCAATCATGAACTGCATCATCTGGTCCAGTGTCATTTTCATCTAAATACATTGAATCATATCCTACTGTTCCAGCAGATCTCCAATTTAAATCATCAAAATAAACCATTAAATCTGGTGGATTTCCATTAATCACATCATATATTTCTTCAGGTTTGTATATGATTGTATTCATTGGATTACCATTATTATCTTTAATCCTTTTCAATTTTTTGATAACTTCCTCTCGTACTTTCTCATAATCTTTCTTTTTAATAATACCATAAGGTTCTCGGCCTTCAACATTTAAAAAAATCCTTGCATAATAACCTCCCCAACCCCATGCATAAGTTCTATCCCAATCAATCTTAGCATTTGCTAATCTTGTAGCAGGTTTTGGTTTAGTTTTGAATTTTAATAATCCTAAATCTTCAAGTGCCATATTAACACAGACTAATCCCTTCATTGCTTTAGCACCATGATCAGACACTATCATTATACTAGTATTATCATCAAGTATATCCAATATTTCTCCTACTTCTTTATCCAAATATTGATAAAATTTCTTCATTTCACCCTCGAATTTGTTTCCAGATTCATATTTCTGGTGGCTTTTATCATAATATTTCCAAAATGCATGGTGAAATCTATCTAATCCAATAATTACAAACTTAAAATAATCCCATTTTTTATTTTGCATCAAATATTTAACTGTTTTAAATTGAACTTTAGTCATCTCATATATTTCTTTTAATAAATGTGATTTTTCTTCTACCCTAAAGTTAGCATCTAAAATGTAATTTCCAACATGTTTTTTGATTTCTTCTTTTAATTCTGGAGGGTATGTATAATTTGAGGTTATATCAGGTGTAATAAACCCTGATACAAGCCACCCATTCATAGGTTGAACGGGATATGTTGGAGGTAATCCTAATATACAAGATTTTAATCCTTTTTCTGCTATAACATCCCATACTTTTGGTTCTTTAATACTATTAGAAGTAGCAATCCAAAAATCATCATACAAATTTCCTTTTCTATGTCTAAATCCATATAAACCTAATTTACCTGCTTTTTTACTTGTAGACATAACCATCCATGCGGGAATTGTAATCGGTGGATCACATGTTCTCAATTTCCCATAAACTCCACTTTCAGCCATTTTCTTTATATTGGGGCAATAATCTAAGAAATCTTCAAATAAAGTCTTAGGTGTAGCGCAGTCCAAGCCAATTATAACTAATTTCTTTTTAATAGGATTCATCTTTCACTATTCTTCTTATCTTCTTCTATAAAAGTTGATTAAAATTTAAGACACAAATGGATTTTCATATTGTAATATGACTTTTGCTACTTCAGGACGCATTACTTCCGGATCTGGAGGTCTTCCTGATTGTAATTCTGCCCGAATTTCTCTTCCAGCAAAAAAATTATGCATTTCTGGGGGATGTGGACAAATTTTATCATTAACTACAGCATTACACTTGCTACATTTTGAAAATGACCTAAATTTAATAGGATCAATTCCGAGATCAGGAAAATTTTCAAAGATTTCATGAGCATCATATGGACCGTAATAATCTCCCACTCCCGCATGATCTCTACCAATAATAATATGATCACATCCAAAATTTTTTCTTGCTATAGCATGGAAGATAGCCTCTTTTGGACCAGCATATCTCATCTCAGTTTCAAAAGTACTCAAAACAACTCTGTCTTTAGGATAATATTCATTAATTAGTACTTGGTAGGATTTTATTATAACTTCATCTAGGAAATCACCAATCTTTTTCTTTCCAATTACAGGGTTAATAAAAAGTCCATCGACGTAAGTTAAACCTGCTTTTTGAACATATTCATGGCCTAGATGGGGGGGATTTCTCGTTTGAAAAGCAACTACTCTATCCCATTTTCTTTGTTTGAAAAGTACTCTTGTTTCAATAGGTTTAAGATCTAATTCTGGATATACTGAAACCGGTTCATTAATTATAAATATATCTCCACCAACTAATCTTTCTTTCATATTAAATACTGAATCAACCCCAGGATGATTGCGATCTAATGTTCCATAGACCTTCTGTGCGAACTCTTTCTTGTCATAACTGAATATATCTTCAATATCCATAAGAGCTATAGGATGCCCTGTCGAATCTTTCAATATAATCCTATCATCCACATTGAAGGTTTGTGCCTTTTGTTCTGAAATATCTAATACAATTGGAATCGGCCAAGCAACATTACTTTCTAAATACATATGTTCCAAAACATATCTATAATTATTTTCATTCATAAATCCTTCTAATGGGCTAAAAACTCCAAATCCAATGTTTTTAATTACTTTTATTGTTTGAGGTTTAACTTGAATTGTATCAAATTCATCAATTTGACTTAAAATTCTCTCTTTTTCTACTTTAGGTAAATCTTTATTTATTAAACTACCACCATGAGGTTGTATCATCTTATCTTCCTCTCTATTTTAAATTTCATTATCAGTTAAACTTCTCAGTCTATATATCCTAGATCTCTTAATCGTTGTTTTACTTTTTCTTCTTCTTCTTTTGTAAAAGCTTGTTTGGAACGTTCTTCTTCCTCAATTGAAGATAAAACCTGTCTCAAAACATAAGTAACATAACTAGAAACTGAGGAGAACCCTGTACCTTTCATACGTTCTTTTACTTTTTCTACTAATGGTTTTGGGATTGAGACGGTTGTATATTCAACCTTATGTTCATCTTCAGACATAAATTAACACTCTTATTAATATTAATAATTAAATTTAATTAAATATAATTAAATTACATTAATAAAGTTTTCACCTATTATAGTTGAAATTCCTCTGGAACAGATTAATAAAACCAATTTATATTAAAATACTTATAAGATTAAAACAACTTTTATCCCTATTGAAAAAACAGAAACTTTTTCAAAGATTTATGTAATTATAAAGTTTAAAGAAATATGAAGAAAACTTTCCAAAAGAGAGTAATTCTTAATCTTTTTTAATTTTAGATTAAAATGTGTTAAAACTATGACAAAAACATTAATTACTGGTGGCTGCGGCTTTATTGGATCAAATTTAGTAGAATTCTTTTTAGAAAACACTAATTGGAAGATTAATATTTTAGATAATTTAAACACCGGCCAGATTGAAAGCATAAATAAATTGAATGATTTTGAACGAAGAGTAAAGTTCTTTAATGGAGATATAACGAATATTGAAGATGTTTTAAAAGCAATTGAAAATTGTGATTATGTTATTAATCTGGCAGCACAAACAAGTGTAATTGAATCTATTGAACATCCCTTTAATGATGAGAGTATTAATATAAGAGGACTTTTAAATTTATTAAAATTAGCCGTCGAGTTTAAGGTAAAAAAATTAATTCATGCATCATCTAATGCTACTCTTGGTATACAGAAAATGCCAGTGCATGAATTAAAGGTTCCGCAACCTATTTCTCCTTATGGGGCGAGTAAACTAGCAGGAGAGTCTTATTGCAGTGCCTACGCAGTTAGTTATGGCTTAAACTGTATTGCATTGCGATTCTCAAATGTTTATGGCCCAAAATCATATAATAAGGGTAGTGTTGTAGCAAAATTTATTAAACAAATCATTAAAGGAGAGGATCTAGTAGTATATGGAGATGGCAATCAGACTCGAGATTTCATTTATGTTAAAGACATTTGCAATGGAATTTTGCTTGCATTAAGTAGAGATCTTTCTGATTTTAATTTATTTCAATTAGGAACTGGGACAGAAACAACAATAAATTTATTAATTAGAGAATTGACACACATTTTCGAAAAAAAAAAAATAAAAATGCCAAATATACAATATGTTAAAGAAAGAAAAGGTGAAATTACTCGTAATTTTGTTGATATTGCAAAAGCAAAGGAATTATTAGGATTCAAAGTAAAATATGAATTAAATGAGGGACTCTCATATACAATTGATTGGTTTTTAGATAATTACAGATAATTAAAAATTTAGTAATAAGTGGAGAAGCTTAGAAAATAATGGATCTCAAAGAAATTTTAAAAAAAATTAATTTTATAAGACTAATTAACTTTTATAAGCCTTATTTATTAGATAAACTACTTTTCTATGCAAAAAGAAAGAAAGAAATACTATTATGTAATTCAAATCATTCTAAATCCATTTTAAGCTTTCTAAACAGCGATAAGAATAATATTGAAAGGATTAGGACTCTTTTTTTTCATAAAAATATATTTGCATACTCAAATATAGAAGAAAGATCCTTAATTATAGAATATTTAAACAACAATTGCGAAGAATCAATAAAAAAGTATTTAGATTATGCAAATAAAGTGGTACAAAAAGATTTCTCTATATTTGAGAAGAATTTTAAATTTGAAGGCAAAATTAATTGGCAATACTCCTTTTTCGATGATTTTTCTTGGAATTTGGATTACTCCAGAAAAATAAATATCAATCCTAAGGATGTTGATGTCAAATATGTATGGGAATTAAATAGACATCAATTTTTAGTGTATTTAGGCTTTGCTTATTATTATACCAAGAATGAAAAATATGCTAAAGAATTTAAACATATAATTTTAAATTGGATTCAGGAAAATCCCCCTCTTTTTGGAATAAATTGGTTTTCTGGTTTGGAAATTAGCCTTAGATTAACATCTTGGATTTTTTCTTTATTATTTTTTAAAGAATCACGAGAAATTAATAATGATATCTTCTTTAAAGTAGTTTTAAACTCCATGTATCAACATGCATATTTTTTAAGAAATTTCTATAACCGACGCTCATATAATCATACTGTTGGTGAAATTTTTGGATTATACCTTTTTTCTAAATTTTTCCAAAATTTAAAACCTTTTAAAAGATGGGAAGGAAAATTTTTTAAAAAATTTAAGAAACAATTGTATTTGCAGGTTAGAGCTGATGGAACTAATATAGAACAATCAGTAAATTATCATAAATTTGTATTGGAATTCTTTACTCTTTTTTTAATAATAAATCTAGATAAGGTTAAAAAGAATGAGAAAGAAATCATTGAAAAAATGTACGAATATCTATTATATATTGTCAAACCTAGTAGAAATTTTCCATTAATTGGTGATTCTGATGATGGAAAGGCACTATTGTTTTCAAATAATATAAAAAATTCCTTTATTGAATTATTAAATTTAGGATGTATCTTATTTCAAAGAGATGATTTGAAATTTGTTTCAAGGGAAATCTTTCCAATTTCACTATTGTTATTAGGAATAGAGGGCTATAGGATTTNNAATTTTGTTATTAGGAATAGAGGGGTATAGGATTTATAAAAAATTAATTATTGCAGAACCGAAAAATAAGATAGCTTATTTTGAAAATGCTGGTTATTATATAATTAGAAATAGTTGGTCTGACAAAGCGAATTATTTATTTGTAGATTATGGGAAATTTGGTCCTGGTGGGGCGGGACATTCCCATAGTTGTATCACAAATTTTATATTTTCTTACAATGGAAAAGAGATAACAATCGATTCAGGTACTTTTAGTTATAACAAATCCCTAAAAAAACGAAATATTTATCGAGGTAGTAGTTATCATAATATTCTTACTATCAATGAGAAAAATCAAGCAGATATGATAACTCGTTTTCAATGGAAAAGAAAACCAATAATTAAACGATTCATAGACACAAAAGGCGATGAAATTTATTTAACCTGTTATCATAATGGATATGAAGGATTCATTGTTAAAAGAACGATATCAACTACTAAGGATCTTAATGAAATCCTTATTCAAGATAAAATAACTGAAACTGATAATTCAAAATCAACCATTTGGGGATATATATCTATTAATTTCCATTTTAGTCCTGGTTTAGATGTAAATATTAAAGATAAAATGATTCTTATCAACAATAACCTATGTTTCAAAATATCCTCAAACTATGATTTTAAAATTAGTAAAGAAGAATCATATTTCTCTCCAACTTATGGTTCAGAATTTAGAAAACCTCAGATTGTATTAAAATTTAAAAATACGTCTAGAAAAAATAAAAGATTTGAAGTATTAACCAAAATAGAATCTCTAAATTAAAAAGCTATTAAGAATTAACTCAGTTATAAAATTTCAACATTTTCTCGATCATACTATTCTAATATACCAATTTTAATTATTCAACAAACTATGAAAAAATTAACCATTTCGGCTAAAGGGAAAATTGTATTAAGAGAATTTACTGATCCAATTCTAGAATCAAATGGTTGTATTGTAGTCACTGGGTATTCGTTAATTAGTGCTGGTACAGAATTAGCTTTAATTAAAGCAAAAAAAATCAAAAATTTACCAATATATAAAAGATTTCTTAAGTCTAAAGAATTCAGAAATAAGATTTTCAATACACTCAAAAGGACATCACTCAGAAAAGCTATTAAAATAGGCATGTCGTATATAAAAAAAAATTCTTTTTCCAAGAATTTTCCAAGCCCTTCTCGTAATATAATTTCATTAGGTTATAGTTGTTCTGGT
>JABAHP010009963.1_pt3 | contig 12505 bp, 20 predicted proteins | sample 7062081 | NCBI WGS metagenome assembly JABAHP01 (sample SAMN14534357, study PRJNA622989) | marine sediment metagenome | biome: marine biome [ENVO:00000428]; feature: marine pelagic biome [ENVO:01000023]; material: deep marine sediment [ENVO:00002113] | place: India: Gulf of Kutch | collected... | reverse complement strand
ATCTGAGTATGGGGTGATCAATGGCGGATATTCTGAAGCTGGCGGAGAACGATTACACGGACGAGGCGGCGAAGGTGGATCTGCTCGGCGGAGGCCTGCAGTTGCGGCGGGGGACGTGGCTCCCCAAGAGCTCCCCTTCGGCAAGCTCTGGCCCGGTGGTGGATACGTTCGACCTGGTCGGCGTGGGGGATAATGCGGCCATTATCGCCGAGATCGCGCGGCTCGAGGAGCTGTTGGAGAAGGCGCGGACTTGGCCGCGGAATCCGGTGCAGCCGGGCGGGGTGTGGCTGGAGTGGGGGATCGATGCGGAGCCGCGGGTATCGGCGGAGACGGGATACGCGAGCAAGCGGGCATGGGTCTATGATGGGGAGTTGCAGATTACGGCGCCGAAGGGGCTGCCGGGCCCGCTGATGGATGCGAAGCTGGCGGCGAGGCTGGCGATCAGGCGCCATCCGTTCTTTGAGAATCTGGAGCCGGTGAGTGATGCGTTTGCGGCGATCGCGTTTGGCGACGTGGAGGATCTGACCGGTTTCTCGGAGATGGGGTCGGTGCCGGCACGGATCCAGCAGGCGGTGGCGGCGTACGGGACGCCGGCCAACACGGTGCAGGAATACTGGATCGGGATCCGGCCGCTGGGAGAGGGGTTCTCGGATTTCGAGCCGCTTTGGGAGCTGGAGGACGGGACGAACGGGACGGACGCGTCGGACGCATCGGACGCGGGGGCAAGCGGGAACTATAATGTGACGGTCTCGTTTGCTACGGAGACGGGGCTCGATGAGCGGTGCCGGATCAATACGAACCAGGCTCACTCCTCTACTACGAATTGGGAGCATTTTCGCGGGAGGTATCTGATCCTGGTGCGGGCCAAGGTGGGGAGCTCTACGGAGTGCGGCCTGATGCTGCAGCATGGCGGGTTTTACGATGGGAGCCTGATGCCGTGCGAAGAGGTGTATATCGACAATACGGACTGGATGCTGATCGAGCTGGGCGAGGTGACTATCCCCCCCGGTGGATACCGGGAGGACTACTATTTGGGGGACAAGAGCCCGACGCGCTATTTTACGATGGCGATCCAGGCGGAGCGGCTTTCGGGGTCGGGGAGTTTGTACCTGGACTGTCTGTATCTGGTGCCGGCGGATCACCTGGTGCATGGGGTCTATGATGACGAGGATGTTTCGGGGGTAAAGCTGGCGGTGTTCACAGATCCGGCTGATGGCCAGGACGCGCGGCTGGTGCGGTATGGTACGACGTACACGCTGCACGGCGAGACGATGATCCGGGATTGGCATTTGCCGGTGGACCTGGGGTGCGCGGTGGTGGTGGGGCAAGATCAGGCGTCTCACGATATCGGCGATACGCTGGAGCTGGATCTGGAGTGGTTTCCGCGGTGGCCGCTCTTCCGGGGGGTGTGATGAACGGTACGCTGTTTCTGTCCTCTCCTGTGCTGGTCTCTTCCGGTGGGGTGTTGGTGCTGGGGTGGCCGGATGACTGGCGGCGCTCGATCCGGAATCAGGGGGGATTCTGGCAAGGGTCGTTTTCGCTGAGCGAGGAGGATCTGCCGGCGTCGGAGCTGATCGCGGGGTTCTATGAGTGGTTGGGCCAAGATCTGCGGGAGCGGACGGCGCCGGGCAAGACGTGGGAGGGGCTGGTCTACGAGATGGAGCTGGCCCACAGAGGAAGCCGGCGGCGGCGCACGCTGGATCTGATGGCCAACGCGGTGGCGACGAGTTACCAGGACGGGGGGGAGGTGACGACGTCGGCCTATTCGACGCAAGCGCAAGCGGTGGCGCGGTACGGGCGGAAGGAGGAGCTGCTGAGCGCGGATAATGTGCCGGCGGCGACGGCTACGGCGCTGCGGGACCGGTACCTGGCAGGCAATGCGTGGCCATGGGCGCGGCCGGTTAGTTTGGGCGGCGAGGATGAGACGAGGCCTGGCCAGGGGACCAGGTTGGAGATTCGGGCGTGCGGGTACGTGTTCACGGCGCAATGGTTGTACCTGCAGGCGGGGGACGGGTCGGACGATGATATCGATGATTGGATCTCGGCTATCGTGGGGACGGCGGAGGGGCTGAGTTCGGACCACGGGGGATCGACCTCGGGGGCGGGGGATTGCCAGTTTTTGAGTGCGGGCAATCTGGCGACGAATACGCTGCAGGTGAAGACGGCGGTGGACTCGGATACGCGGCCTTGGAGCAAGATCGAGGAGCTGGCCGGGCTAGGAGACTCGAGCGGGGATCCGTGGCGGGCGTGGGTCGACGTGGATCGGAAGCTACACTACCAGGCGGTGGACCTCTCCCCCCGGTACTATTTGCGGGAGGGGGGGATCTACGATTCTGCAGGGGGCCGGGTGGCGGTGAATCCGTGGGCGGTGCGGCCGGGGGTGGTGCGGGATCTGGCGTATCCGGTGCGGCGGTCGGAGCGGGGATCCAGCCTCTCGGACGCGCGCGATCAGTTTGTGGAGGAGATCGAGGTGTCGGCGGATGGGTCGATCTCGATGAGTACGGCGATTTTCGATGAGGCGGGGATGCTGGCGGCGCAAGCGGAGCTGCAGGGGGAATGATGAAGAGGCGACTCGGGCAGCAACCGATCGAGGCGGACGTGGGCTTGTTGCGGGTGCTGTTGGGCAAGTGCGGGCTGGCGCAGCCTTCGGGGTGGCTGCCGTTTACGACTAAGGATTATTTGCCGTCCAATCATTCGACGTCGCCGGCTAATCTCTTCTCCGGTACGATCCCGCGGACGATGACGATCCGGTCGTGGTTCCAGGGTGTGTATGTGGCGACGACGAATGACGGATCGAACTATTGGACGATCGCGCTGGTGGAAAACGATCTAACCTCGATCGCGAGCCTGGATACTTCGGGGATGAGCGCGGGGGCGTGGTCGGTGCTGTCGGAGGCGGGGATTGATACGGAGGTGGGGGCGTCGGACGTGGCGCTGATGGTGCGGGTGACGAAGACGGGATCGCCGGGGAATCTATATCTGCATGGGCCGGCGGTGTTTGTGACCTGATCGGCTTTACGCGGGTAAAGGTGTAGAATTGGTCCTGAATTCGCGGAGACAGGGTAGATTTTACACAACAAAACCAATATAGGAGATTTCGCCGGACTCGATCCAGATACCGAGTCCGGCGTTTTGTAGTGCGGTAGCGATGGTACTCGGTGGCTTTTCTTCGAGGTCCTGGGCAAAGCTGGCGGCGATGGCCTGCAGGTGGGCGGCGCGGGCGGCGGGATCGGGTAGGGATTCGATCTCGGCGACCAAGGCGGCGGCCTGGTCCTGGGCATGGCCGAGGCGCTCGAGCAAGCTGTCATCGGCGAGGCGGTAGGCGTCGGGGAGCATGATCTCTTCGGCGCGATCCAGTGCGATACGGCGGCGCTGATTCTCGAGGCGCGTGATCGCACGCTGCAGGTCCTCGAGTTCGGCGCGCAGTGGTGCGGCGGGGTCGCTCTGGCTCACGGTGGCGGCGATGGCCTCGGGGGTGAGTTCCTCGGCGATGAATTGGGTGAGGGCGGCGAGGACCTTGTGCTCGAGTATTGTGTTGGGGTGGCAGGGGATCCCGGTGCGGTGTTTGATGGCGTGCCGGCCGCATCGGAGGTACGGGCGTTCGCGGGTGGCGGGTATGCAGTGCATCCGGGAGCTACCACGGCCGCAAAAGGCAACGCCGGCGAGGGGCGAGCCGTCGTGCCGGGTCCAAGCGACGGCGCGGCGGCGGCGCTCTTTGAGGATGGCGCGGTAGGTGGGGGGATCCCATAGGGCGGGGAAGCGATCGGAGATGCCGGCTATTGTGAGATCGCCCCATGAGACAATGCCGGCGAAGGTGTCGTTGTGCATGTAGTTTCTGATCGTGTTATACGCCCACCGGCCGCCATGCGCGGGCCGGTGGGCGCTTTGGTTCATGGTCTTTACGATCTGGTGGTAGGGATGGCCGGCAAGGAAAAGCTCGGTGATAGCCCGGACGGCGGCGATCTGGTCGGGGTGAAACTCGGCGCCGGTGGTGCGGCCGGTGTGCGGGTCTCGGGTGGGGCTATAACCATATGGCCATCGATGGGGCAAGCCGAGGCGCGCGCGGTTCTCTAATCCCACTCGGATGTTTTTGACGCGGCGGGCCTGGTCCTCCTTGGCGCGTACGGCCTGGATCGCGGTGACGTATCTATGCCCGATCGTTTGCTGGCCTACAAGGTGCGGGGCAGTGGATAGGTATACCTCGGCGCCGTGGCGCTCGGCGAGACTCTGGACTTGGGAACTGAGCGCGGGATCGCGGCCGAGACGATCGACGTCAAGGGCCCAAAGGAGATCGATGCGGCCGGCCTCGAGGTCCTCTCTCAATTGGCGATAGGCGGCGATCGTGGCCTCAGCCTCGGACCAGAGCACGAGATCGCGCGACTGGCCAGGCACGCGGTAGGCGGCGACAACCTCGGCGCCGAGCTCCTGGGAAAAGGCGCGGCCGAGGCGTTCCTGATCCTGCAAGCTGGCTTTGTCCTCGGTGGCCTGTTCTTTGCTGGAGACGGCGGCCCAGATGCCGATTCGGAGCGGGCGATCGGGTTCTACCATGTAAACGAGTCGATCAGGTTCCCGCCCGCGTCTTTGAGGCTCGCGGTCTCGCCTGAATTGTTCCAAACGGTCTTGGTTGTCCACCATATGTCATAGGGTGGATCCTCGATGCCGTCATCCCCACTATGCAGGCGCATAGCAACGCCGGCTGGCAGGATATAGCCGCCTGGAAAGTGAAAGGTTTCGTCTCCCTTGCTGCCTGAGACGGTCCACCCGGACAAGTCCGCGGGGGCGTCTCCGTCATTCCTGATCGTCACGCGCTCGATATAGCCATCATTGTAGACATTGGCAATGATGACTTTCGGGCGCGGCTCTTTGGTGGGCGCTGGCGTTGGCGTGGGGCCCGGAGTGTCGGTGGGATTTGGCGTATTGGTGGGGAGCGGGGTCAAGGTAGGCGGATTGGTAAGGGTTGGGCGCGGCGTGGGCGTGGGGCCCGGGGTGTCGGTGGGGTCGGGGGTGGCGGTGGGGGCTGGCGTATCTGTGGGCGGCGGAAGTGTGTCAGTGGGTGGTGGAAGTGTGTTGGTTGGCGGCGGAAGTGTGTCGGTGGGGTCCGGTGCGTCTGTTGGCAATTCTGCGAGCCGGGGGGGAGTCGGCTCGGCGTCGGGCAGGATCAGATCGAGGCTCACGAGACCGCAAACACAGAGGACCAACGCGGCGCCGATGGGCAAGACGATCTTGGCCCAACGCGGCAAGGCTTGAAATCGCTTCATAGTTGCCGCCTTTCTCCAGTGATGGGGTCGATCTCCCAGAAGATGCGGTGGGGGCGGCGTTTCCAGCGCCGGATCCATTCGACGGCCTGCAGGCGGGCGCCGAGGTCGGATGCGCGGATCTGTCCCTCGAAGCGGAGATCGGCGTCAAATCTGCGGGGTTTCTGCGTTCCGTTCCGTTTCACTTTCGGGATCTCCGATGATACGCGGGGCGGGCGGCAGGCCGGCGCGGCGGAATTGAGCGATCTGGGCTATGGCGGTCTCTTTCCATTCGTCGGGGACCTGGCGAAACTCCTCGAGGAGCTCGGGGACCAGAATATCATCGGCGATATAGTCTTNNGGGGACCTGGCGAAACTCCTCGAGAAGCTCGGGAATCAGGATATCATCGGTGTTGTAGGCGACGGTGGGATCGGCGACGGCGGCCGGGTTGGGCCCCGGGCCCGCCAGGCTCCGGATCATGGTGGCCACGGTGCGACGGACGCCGGCGGGCAGGCGGCGAAAGATCCGGATCATTTCGCGCTCTTCTTCTACTTCTGGCGGCGACGGTGGCAGGATGCGCGCAAGGCGAAAGACTTTGATAGGGTCCTCTCCGAGTGCGCGCGCAACGGATAGGGCAGCATCGGAGCCGATCTGACGGTCTCCCGAGATGATCCGGCTCAGGGTCGAATTGCCCAGGCCGGCGCGGCGCGCGAGCTCAGCCTGCGGCCATCCTCTCGATTCTAGCTCCTCCAGTAACCACTCGCCGATCGTTTCCATCGGGTATCCATTCTATACCCTGGGTCGCTGTCTGTGGGCAGTACAATTCTACCCCTTGACAAACTTTGGCTAATGTGGTATGATGTCTTTGGGCAGCAAATCACTACCCATAGGGAGTGCTACACAATGCCACAAGGCAATGGTTCAAAGTTTGTGAACACGCTTCTCGATGCCGAGTAGCTCGGCGAGCTGGCCGAGGTGCAGGCGTTCCACGGTATCAAGAGCCGGTCCGAGACGATCCGGATGCTGATCCGGATGGAGGCGCGGCGGATCGCGAGTCCGGCGCCATGGGTGCGGGATATCGTGGGGGCGTTCAATACGGGGCACGTCACGGCCGAGGAGGCTTTGGCGGCGATCGGTGGCCACGCGGATCAACTCTCCTGATCCGCGTGGTTTTCTTTTTTCTACCTGGCGAGGGTCTGTCATGGCTGAGTCCTGGTTTCGTTTCTCTCTGCACGATCAACGGATTTTGGCTCCTCTCACGGCCGAGAAGGCGGCGGAATTGCGCGGGCGCGGCCTGGTCCTCGAGCCGGCCTCGGAACCTGACGATCTGGCCGAGCGGTTGGCGCCGGTGGTGCGGCTGCTCTTGTCTCCCAGGATATCACGATCATGCTGATTAGTCTTTCTCTGGCTGATATCGGGACGCTTGCGGGCGTCTTGGCGGGCCTTTTCGGGGTGTCGGTCCTCTATGCTGTTTTCCTCGAGTGGTCCGAGCGGAGTTTCGGTTTCGTGTCGGCCTACACGTGGCTAACGGTGGTGATCGGGGTGGGGTTCACGCTGATCGGGCTGGCGGTGGCCAGCCTGGAGGCGGAGCAAGGCCAGCGACTGGCAGAGAGCCTTGTAAAGCAGATCACTGGCGGGGACACGATCGCGGCGCGGTTCTTGCGGGCAGAGTGGTTTGACTTCAAACCAGCGTTTAAGCTCTTCCTGGCCACGAATCACAAGCCGGTGATCCGGGGAACGGATAACGCGATCTGGCGCCGGATCCACCTGATACCCTTTGAGGTGAGCATACCGGAAGCGGAGCAAGACAAGACCTTGCCCGACAAGCTGAAGGCGGAGCTCCCCGGGATCCTGGCTTGGGCCGTGCGCGGCTGCATGGAATGGCAAGCGGACGGGCTCGGGACCCCGGCGGAGGTGAAAGAGGCAACGGCAGCCTACCGGGCAGAACAAGACGTTATAGGCGGCTGGCTCGAGGACTGTTGCCACGAATCGGCCACAGCAACCGGCCGGGCCGGCGAGCTCTACGCCAGCTACAAGGCATGGTGCGACGAAAACGGCGAGCGAGCCATTAACGGGCGCAAGTTTGCCCAGGCGCTGGNNTGGAAGAACGGGGCTTTGACAAGTTCCGAGACACACGCGGCAACGCCTACATCGGCTTGGGTCTGGTTGCCCAAGAGTCTAACGAGGCCCTTCCCATGTAGGGATGTAGCATTGTGTAGGGTATTTGGGGTTTGCTGAAAAGTTTTTCTAAGCAGGGCTTTACCCGGAAAACCCTACACAATGCTACATAGATGCATAGGGACTGGACAATAACAAAGCGGGGGTGAACGATGAACGAAGGGACAGCGAAACATGAGGGGGTCCGCGCACAGATGGCAGCAGCCAAGGCGCGCCGGTGGCCGACGAATGCGGAGGCGGCGCGGATGGATGCCATCGCGCTGGCGCGCGAGATCTCGGAGCTGGGGCAGGACGCGAAAAGGACGATCCGGGCGGGCAAGGCGGAGCTGGCGATGGTGTTGGTGAGTGATATGCAGCTCGCGGCGAAAGAGATCGAGCTGGAGCTGGTGAAGTGTAAGGGGTGATGATGCGCAAGCGACTGCGAACGTTTGACGGTAAGAAGCGGATGGATCCGGCCATCGCAAAGACGGCGCTTTTGTTGGAAGATGCGCGGGTCCGTACTGGCGCCCGCACGGCCTCGGCGACGATCTCCAACTTTCGCCGGGGGTACAGTGTGGCGGTGGTGGCGTCTGGTGGATGGTTTTTTGTGTCCTGGCTCAACTAGCTTCGTGATAACAATTAAACTTAATCAGGCTTAAGTTTAATTCTTATGGTAAAGTGCGAGTTATGACGCGTTCTTTTCGGTTCGGTTTGGTGCTGGCAGCGGTGTTTTGGGTCCTGGCTGCCCTGGGCTGTTGCCTGTGGGTGTGGATGGGTCTCTAGTTTCGGGAGGTGCGAGCGATGGCGACGAAGAAGAAAAAGCCGGATCTGTCGGCGGTGTCGGAGGTCCTGGATCTGCGGTCCTACGAGTGGCTGGGCGATGAGGATCCGGAGCTACTGAGGGAGATCGAGGCGGCGACTTTGGCCGGGGCCCGGCCCAGCGAGATCCGGCGGCACGTGCTGGCGGAGACCTCCAGGCGGGCGATCGCGCTGCGCTGCCAGCAAGCGGCCCGGCACGTGCAGCGGGCGGCGGCGTCGTGATCGGCCTGCTAGTGGCGTTCGCGGTGGGCCTGGCCCTCGGGGCCGGGATCTCCTGGGTCCTGGTCTCGGCGCTGTACTATGAGGCATTGCGGGCGCGGGGCCTGATCGATGCTGCGGGCCGGTGGACGAAGAGAGGATGAGCCGGCGGCGGGCCGGCTTTCGATAATCACAGAGGAGGTATGAACGATGCCATTCAAACTAGAGGGGATCACGGTGATCCAGGGGGCGACGCTGGAGCTGTCGGCAAAGCAGCTAGGGGAGCTGGCCGACGCGGCGAAGCCTCTTCGGGATGTGTGCGAGCGGTACGCCATACGTCCAGGAAGCGAGGTGGTCGATCCTGGCTCGCGCCCCGAGGAGATCGCGGCGCTCGATGTGGTGAGCGAGTTCCTGGAGGCCTGCGAGAGCATGATGAGCCAGGCGGGCGTGGTGCGGCCCAAGCGGCGGATGACGCGGCGAAAGAAGAAGGCGGGATAGATGAGTCCCGGGCCGGGCGTTCTGTGGGTGTTTCGCTGGAGGGGGCGGCCGGTATTTCTGCGGGTTACGGTGGGCGGCGGGGGGCGCCCACCGTGCCCGCGTCTTTACGACGATGTGATCGCGGTGCCGGTGGTGCCGAGCGGCGGACGGCGACCGGTGGGCTGCCGGGTGCGGCGGTTCGTGGCGGTGGCCGATTGGCTGCAGGATATCGTGCCTGCAGGTGATGGGGGAGATGATGAAACGACGGCTCTTGCTGATGGTCTTGGTCCTGCTGGCGCTGGTGCTGGCGGGCTGTTGTGAGGACGGGTGCGAGACTACGGTTCATTGCGTACACGCCTGGACCGGCGAGACGCTGAGTAAGACGGTCTCGGGGTGTTGGGCGCGGTGCCCGGCGTGGTACGAGTGCACATCCTCCTCTACCTGGTGCCCGGATGACTGAGGAGCGGATCGTTCTTGGGCTGGATCCGGCAACGCGCGCGAGCGGGTACGCGGTCCTGCAGGGTAATCGGGTCCTCGAGGCGGGCGTATATGTAGCGGTGGGCAAGCCAGGCGGCGCCGGCCATCGGATCGCGCAACTCGCCGAGATCTGGCGGTGGGCGGTGGGCCTGGTTTGCCAGTGGCAGCCGGCCGCGGTGGCGGTGGAAACGGTGCACCATGGCCCAAACGCGCAAACCACGATCCGGCTTGCCGAGGTGGGCGCCGCGGTCCGGCTCGCGGCTTTCCATGCCGGCCGGGCGGTGGTGGATATCTCGCCGGCGGAGCGGTGCCAGGCGGTGGGCGCGGGGGCCCGGGCGGGGAAAGGCGAGATTCTGCGGGCGGTGAATCTGATCTATGGTTTGGAGCTGGAGGACGATAACGCGGCGGACGCGGTAGCGATCGCCACGGCCGGCGCTCAATACCTGCAGCTCGAGGCGCTGGGACTGCAGGGCTGAGCTGTTTTTTTTGGGGGGGGATGGAATTCGCCAAGATGATCGAGGAGCAAGAGGCGCTCAAATGGAAGATGGGCTACACGCGCGCCGATGCCAAGTCGGTAGAGCGGCATTACACGGCGCGCCTGATCGCCGAGGAGCTGGAGCCGCGGGGGATCGAGCCGGTGGAGGTGATGCCCGAGAATCATTCCTTCGATCAGCTGGTCGCGGGCCGCGAGATCGAGATCAAGATCGCGCGGGCGCGTTCTCATTCGCGAACGGCGGAGCTCTACCAGGGGCTTTTGCACGACCACGCCAAGCGGCGGAGCCTGAGCGGCGAGTTCGTGATCCTGGTCTGCGTGGATCCTGATGACCGGATCTGGCCGTTCGTGATCCCGCGGCTTTTCGTCGGGGGGCGGCGGACGGTGGAGATTACGAGCCATCCGAGCCGGTACGGTGGGCAGTGGGCGCCATTTTTGGGCGCGTGGGACTATGTGAGCGGCTAGGGCCGCTCATGGCAGTTGGCAAAATCGGCCAAACTGCAGAGAGGAGAGAAGCATGTCAACAGTGATACACTTTTTCACGGTTCCCGAGCTGGTCGACGAGCTGATGCCGGGCGCGATCGTGCGGGTGGAAAGCTCGGTGCGGGAGACGCCGACGAAAACGCCGGGCCTGGCGCATAGGACGGCGAGCGTACACGTGCGGGCGGTCGATAACGGGTCGATCCTCACTTTCATGCTGCACGTGGGCACGATCCAGACGCTGAACGGCGAACCGGTCCAGGAGAAGGACGCCGAGACACTGGAGCGGATGATCGAGGTGGCCGGGGATGCGATCCGGTGGTATCTGGCGACTCGCGATATGGCGATCTTGCCGGGCCTGATCGACATCGGCGGCGCGGAGCCGGTGCGGGGGACCTGGGACGGCCTGGAGGTGGATCCGGACGGGGAGGGAGCGGCCAGTGGCGGGTAAGATCGAATGGATCGCGCGGGATATGCGCGCGGAGGTGGCGCGGACCGGTAGTGCGGCGCGCCGCGAGCTGGCCCGCGGCCTGGTCCTGGTCCTGGACGCCGAGGCTCCGGGGTGGTGGGTTCTGCGGGTCTCGCGGCCGGTTACGATGCCGAGCGACCGAGAGATCGCGATCGTGCGGGAGGCGTTTGGGGTGCCCGAGGACGCGCCGGCCATTCCCTCGGCGGAGACCGGGCTCGAGATCCGGTGGCGGCCATCGTGAGCGAGCCGGCGGAGGTCTGGGCCGCGGCGCTGGCCGAGCTCAAGCTGCAGATGACGGCGGCGACCTTTGATACCTGGCTGGTGGGGNNGCGGCGAGTGGGTGATCGGGGTGAAACACGCGTACGCGGTGGACTGGCTAACGCATAGGCTCGCGGGCGTGGTAACGCGGACGCTGGCGCGCCAGGCTGGCGAGCCGGTCTCGGTGCGGTTCGTGGTGGGCACGCCTCCAAACGCGGCCGCGGATCGCCAAGTCCGCGAGGAGCTCGAGGACCTGGAGGACGTGCCGGCAGCCGATGAAAGCGGGCCGATCCTCGAGGCGGTGCGCGAGGAGCGGGTGGCGGTCGGCGAGGGCGGCTCGCTGGTGTGGACGGATTTTTATATCAAGCTGAAGGTGGCGTTCCGGAAGCGGGCGCTGAAGGAGTTGAAGGGTTCGCTGCTCAGTGTGTTCCTTTGTTTGGCCTTGCACGTGGATCGGGATGGGATCGCCAAACCTGGCGGGATCGAGGCCATTATGCATGAAACGGGGTATTCGCGGGGCGCCGTCTGTAGCGCGCTCGATGCCCTGGACCGTGCGGGCCTGATCGACAAGATCCCGACGCACCACGGCGCGGATCAATACCGGGTCCGCGGCTATGCCTGGTTTGGGCAGGCGCCGGCGCCGGCGCTTTGGGAGGAGTCAAAGTACAAAAAGTGAACTCTGACTCTTTAATCAGGGGTCAAAGTTCGGGAAAGTGACAGTTCGGTTTTTAGACTGATCTGATAATCTAAAGATCAGCCCTTTTCCTTTGGAAAGAGAGGAGAAAAGAACTATGAGCGAAAAAGCGGAAAATCCGCGCGGCAAGGTGATCCCGATCCTGCTGGTCGATATCGTGCCGAGCCGGTGGCAGGCGCGGCGGCGGTTCGATCCTGATAGCCTGCGGGAATTGGCGCTATCGATCCGAGAGCACGGCTTGATCAATGCGCCGCTTGCATTCCAGAACGAAGCCGGCGAGTTTGAGTTGATTGCCGGCGAGCGGCGCTGGCGGGCGAGCCTGGCGCTGGGGCTGCTGGACGTGAGCCCCGGGGCCAAGAATCTTACGGGCATTGTGGGCATGGCGGCGGAGAATCCCTCGAAGGTGATCGATCTGATCAGATACCACGTGGATACCAACCACGCGCCGGCGGTCCCCACCATGCCGGTAGAGGTGCGCGAGGGGACTCCCGAGTCGTTTCACGAGATCGCGGTGGTGGAAAACCTGCAGCGCGAGGATATCACGGCCATCGAGGAGGCGGAGGCGTTTGACGCGCTGATGGTGGCCAACGACTGGACGCAGAAGCAGCTCGCCGATCACCTCGGCAAGTCGGCGCCGTACGTTTCGCAGCGGCTCTCCCTGCTGGATCTGGCCGAGGAGGTGAAGAACGCGACGGCGGGCGGCGAGGTGTCGTTTACCGCGGCGCGCGCGATCTCCTCGGTGCCCGAG
>JABAHP010006850.1_pt2 | contig 12505 bp, 12 predicted proteins | sample 7062081 | NCBI WGS metagenome assembly JABAHP01 (sample SAMN14534357, study PRJNA622989) | marine sediment metagenome | biome: marine biome [ENVO:00000428]; feature: marine pelagic biome [ENVO:01000023]; material: deep marine sediment [ENVO:00002113] | place: India: Gulf of Kutch | collected... | reverse complement strand
CTACAATCCTAATAAATGTACAGAATGTAAAGCGTGTGAAAAAGGTTGCCCTAGTAAAGCGATACTATTTGATAAGAAACCCACTATAAATCATAAAAAATGCATTTTATGTTTTCGATGCTTACGTAATTGCCCAGAAAATGCACTCTATTTTAAAATATTACCTAAAGTCAAATATTTTAAAGGTCCAAGAACTTTAAATGGATATATCGCACCAGATGAAATATTAAAAGAGTATTCTCAATTAAAGGCTTTTTCAAATAGCAAAACACCAAATCTTTTATCTTCATAATAGTGAAATCCCATTTCCTTAATCAAATTAGCTACATTACACTTACAAAAGATTTCAAATTCTATTGATTTTTTTGATTCTAGTTCTTTTTGGATTGAGTACTGAATTAAATCACAAGCTTCCTTTGGATTCCCATAAACTATCATCCAAATTTCTTCTTCTGACGGAAGTTCGTGCTCATGAGATTTACCAAATTCAATTTTTTGTAGAATTGCCTGTTTATTGTATATCCATGAACCGTGTTTATTTGTTAAATATCTTAACGGAATAAAGGACCAACCAATACAGATTTCTTCTCCTGGACCGATATCAAATTCCTTGTATTTCTTTATTGCCTCTTTAGCAGTAAATTCATCAATATTCACTTCAATTTTTTCAGATAATTTAATCTCATCAGACTTAGCCATGACAAGATCCATACATTTTTTTTGCGTAAAACCATAAAATTTCGCTAAGGAGATTGATGCAAAATTATCCGAACCAGTATCATATTGAGCTACTTTTACTCCTGATTTAGCAGCATATTCAACAGCATAACCCAATTGTTTCTTGCCAATTCCTTGACCTTGATATGAAACTTTTATTCTTCCTCCTTCTAACCATGCAACTTCATTATTATATAGCTTCACTCTTCCAAATCCAATTAATTCTGTTTTATTTTCATCTTTAAATGTACCATAATTCATGCTATTCTTATCTTGAAGCCACTCATCTATAACATGAGGGACGTAATCATCTCCCTCCCAAATATCTTTGCTAATATCATTAATTGCCGGAATGTCAGCGACAGTTAGTTCTCGGAAATACACTTTCATTATGGATAGAAAATAATGGAAAAAATTTATCCTTTATTATTTTAAGCTTTAAAGTATCTTCTGTATAGATTATAATACAGGAAAAATGCCAAAATATAATGGATTAGGATACAAGGTATAATCCCTAAATTTAAGAACACATAACCGATATAAAGTCCCATAAAGAACGGATACGCTAAGTTTAATAGTAGAATGGTTAAATCTTTAAATGAAAACCAAGTGTGGATATGATATAATGAAAAAATCAAGCTTGAAATAAGAATTACAGGAACCACGTCTAAATTTAATGAAATAATCAAGAACCCAATTGAATAATATCTAAAAATCAATTCTTCCATAATCATTGTTAGTGGAAAAAAGAACCAAATAACAATTCTATTGTTATTATGAATTAACGCATTCATAACATCGTGGTTTCTCATTAATTCAATGTTTTCATTGTTGAAAATAAATTTTTCAATCAGTTTCCCGAAAATTATAAGTACTAAAAAGCCTAGTAAAAAGGGAAGAATAAAGAAAGGATCTAATACACTGATAAAAGTATATTGAATGTAAACTCCAAAAATCATTGGAATAAACAAAAAAAAAGAAATAACTATGATTATGATATATTTAACTGAATTTTCCAATGAACATCAACCTAATTTCCTATATAATTTAAAAAGAAAAATCTGAATAAAATTTAATCAATTTAAATTTAGAAGAAAATTTAGCTAGAATAGTCATTCTTAGAGCCCATAAGCGTCGTGGTTTCTTCAATCCACTGGGATAAATCTTTATCAACTCTGCAAAATGTGACAATTTTATCGATATCTCTTAATTTAGAAAAGGAACACTCTACAATTACGTCCCAACCTCCATAAATAGGAGTTGCATAGGTTATTCTCCAATCCTCATCTGGTTCTGTAGATTTTAAATTAGTTAATTTTTCAACAACCTTCCACTCCGTCCCAATTGCTTTTAACCTTATTAAGATGTAGCCTCTATAATAAATTTCTTGCACCTATACCTTCAAAATTATTCAAATTATTTTTTTTTTATATTAATAACCTTACTTTACATTGGAATATATTTAAGTACTTCAATGTTTCTATTATAAATTGTTTTAATAAAAATTTACTGAGATAATACAGAAATGTCAGATACATATAGCAAACTGGAAAAAATTGTTACAGATAGATATATTACTAATAATATTTATGTTCGGCATGCTTATTCTAGGACCGTAGATCCAATTTTACAAGGAGTTCCCGAGATAGTTATACGTCCAAAAGATGCTCTAGAAATTTCCGAAATTTTAAAAATAGCAAATCAAGATAAAATACCCATAATTCCTAGAGGTGGGGGTGCTGGAGAATTTGGAGGAGCAAAACCAATAGGAGACAACGGAATCGTATTGGATACAAAAAGAATGAATAATATCATACACTTGGATCAAGATAATTTGATTGTTACGGTTGAAGCAGGAATTTCATGGGGAAAATTAAATGAATATTTATGTCAGTTTGGACTTTATACAGGTTGTATGGGACCGGGTTCCGGGATGGCTGCGTCAATTGGAGGTGGAGTCTCTCATCATTCAGTTGGCGGAGGGGGAGGTGCTAAGTATGGAGCTTGCACGAATCAAGTAGTTTCCATGGAAGTAGTCTTACCTACAGGAGAAATTGTAAATACTGGCTCGCTTACTAATGTATATACTAAATTCCCATTCAACAGATTTGGTAATGGTCCAGATTTAGCAGGATTATTCTGTGGTGATAACGGAATTTATGGAGTAAAAACTAAAATTTCATTAAATGTCTTTCCAAGACCTCCATTTGCTTCTTATAGGACATTTGCAATGCCCCGAAAGGCAAATGAAGTATCAGCACAAATTTTAACAGAAATACGACAGAAAGGAATTGATGTTTATGATGCTATGTACATTATGGACCTTGTCGTAAGAATTGGGTGTGAACAGGGTTTATATCCCATGTGGGAAAATCTAAAGAAAAAGAGAGGTGTTGTTTTTTATACTATTGAGGCCAATTCAGAAGCAGAACTTGATGAAAAAACCAAACAATTAAATAAAATCTTTTCGAATAAAAAAGCAGAAGATTTTGGACCAGAGATTTCAGATGGAAATATTGCAAAATGGCATTATGAGGAGCAAGGACACTGGCAATTATATCATAATCTTTGGGGAATGGTTCCAGGTTTAGAGGCAATAGTCACAGAATGTTTTACTCCAATTAATGTCTTTCCTAATCTTTTAGCTGATCTTGACCAGTGGGATATTGAACACTCAGATGATATGAAAAAATTCTTAGATGTGACCGGATTCAGGCCAATAACAGGAAGTGGACCAATTTTATTAGTAGATGGTAATAGTGTAGAAGTAACTTCTGGTTTTGTGTCTTTTGGGAATTATTATGATGGGGAAATAAGAGAAGATTTTAGAGAACTTAATCTAAAATTATGGAAGTCAATGATAGAAAGGGTAGCTAAACATGGAGTACAATATTATATGTTAGGTGATATTGGTTCGCGTCATATGGTTGATATCGGAGCTTATTCATCAGTGTATTATAATTTTATGAAATCAATAAAGCAAGTACTTGATCCAAATATGATCTTATCTACAGGTAAATTTAATTTCGGAGGGATAGAAAAATGAGTGAGTTAGAGAATTTAAAAAAACAATGGAAAGCAATAATGTCCTGTATGAATTGTGGAGATTGTGGCTATGCGATTCGACCTGTGGTTGGCAGATACTTAACGTGCCCTATTAAAGAAGCTTTAGGAGAGGAAGCATTTGAAATCTATTTTTCTCGAGGAAGAATGAATGTTCTTAGAAGTATTTTACAGGGGAAATTAGAATTGAGTAAAGATTTAGCTGAATTCGTTTATCAATGTTCAGAATGTGGAAATTGCACAGAAGTATGTCATCAAACGCAAAATGATTATATAATATGTAATACTGCAAAATGGATCGATCATGTAGAAGTTTGGAATGCACTTAGAAAAGATCTTGTTGAAGCAGGATTTGCTCCGCTTGAAAGACATAGTGAAATATTAAAATATATGAAAAATGATAAGATGATAAATCCATATGGAGAAAACAAATTAAAAAAAATAGATTGGGTACAAGAATATCCAAACGTTAAAGAACAAGGAGATATTGCATTTTTTGGAGGGTGTACAATACCATTAAGACAAGCTGACACCTTAAAAAATATGATGAAAATTTTGAATGTAACTAATAAAGAGATTGCGTATTCAAAAAATGAGTGGTGTTGTGGATCAATTGCATTGAGAATCGGGGATGAAAAATCTGTTTTAGAAATTGTGAACCATAATATTAAAGAACTAAAGAAAACTAAGGCGAAAGTTTTATTTACAGCTTGTGCAGGGTGTTACAGAACTCTGAAAAAGGATTATCCTGAAATATTAAAGGAAGATTTACCGTTTGAAGTAAAGCATATTACTGAAATTTTGGTAGATATGCTAAATAAAAATGAAATTCCATTTAAAACCGAGAATGTTGATAATCTTAAGGTAACTTATCATGATCCTTGCCATCTAGGGCGTCATATGGATCTCTATGATGTTCCCAGAGAACTGATCAATAAAATTCCTGGGATTAAATTAATAGAAATGAAAAGAAACCGAGAAAATGCGTGGTGTTGCGGTGCAGGAGGTGGTGTTAAAAGTCAATTTCCAGATTTAGCAGAAGATATTGCAAAGGAAAGAATTATAGAAGCATTAGAATCCGGTGCAGAAATATTGACTACAAGTTGTCCATTCTGTATTGGTAATTTATTCTCTACTTATGAAGAAATGGGTCCAGAAATACAAGAAAAAATACAAGTCATTGATATTATTGATTTAATAGCTTCAAAAATATGATCAATAAAAACGACCAAGAATAGGGCTTTGGTCTTTTCTTTCACTCAAGTTTAAATATTTTTTCTATTATTGTTTTATAAAAAGAACTCTTCAATTGATTTATAGAAAAGAGGATAGACTATGGCAACAAAAATATCCATGATCGGACCTCCTGCTGTTGGGAAAACAACGATAAAGAAAGTTATATTTGATGGGGAAGACCCAAATGAACTAATTATATTTCCCCTTGAAGCTACCATAGGAATAAAGTATACTGTGCATGAATTTATGAATTTAAAGATTAGTCTATTAGATTCACCTGGTCAATCACTTCCAACATTATTGGAAGATGAACAAAAACAACTTTTAACGTTTGGAGATACTAGTGCTATTATATATATATTTGATTATCCTACTTGGATTAAAAACTCGCAAGATATTCTTGATGATGTTAAAAAACTTTATGAAATTAATAAAAAGCTTGGATTTGAAGCTAAAATTATCTTATTTCTTCATAAAATTGATCTTCTAATTACAAAAAAAATAGGAAGTATGCTTGCCTTAATTAGACGGCAAATTATAAAACAGTTAAATCTACCAGAAGAATTACCCATTTACTTCACAAGTTTGCATCCTAATTTGATTTACACGACTTACAATGCAATATCAGATACGATAAGCAATTTTTCAGAAGATACCTCCAAATTAAAAAAAATTGTAAAAAATAGCATAAGTGGTTTATCTAAAACTAGTTGTTTTGTATCCAATCAAGATGATAACTTAATTATTCAAGAAATGTCAAATGATTTTGATACCAGTATACTTTTTTATTTATATGAGAAGCTCTACCATTTAAGTAAATCAACTGAATTTACAACAACTAAGACTAGTATTATCAGCCCTGGTGCTAAAATATTAAATATGGTAATAGAAGATATAAATAAATATCATACTAATTTTAAATATATAATTTTGTTATCTGAAACTATAGAACAAGATGATATGATTAAGATATTAGATAAATTAAAGAAAGAATTGAATCGATATTATCAATAAAACAAAATTTTTTAAAAATCATTCAAAATGCTACGACAAGTCTATATAATTTTAAATGATAATATTATATACCAACGAAATTATGCTAAAGGTTTAGATGATTCCCTTTTTACGAATGTGTATTTAAACGTTAAGAAGTCTGCATTCTCTAAATTTGCAGAAGAAACCGCATTTCATGAATTTTTTAAATACAAAATTTCATATATTACTGATAAAGATTCAAATCTTATATTTCTTTTTGTAACTGGACTAGGAGACGACTTTAAGAACGTTGAACCGCAATTACAAAGTTTTAAAAAAGAATTTCTGGATATCTATAGTGAAAATCTCAAAGACAAAACAGTCAATATAATATCTGATGTTTTTGATCCTATAGTTGATACTATTCATAGAAATCTAAAAGCAAAAATATCTATTGTAGGATTTTCTGGAGTAGGGAAAACTACCACAACAAAACTTATAAAATCAGAAGAAATTCCAATGCAACATATCCCTACGATAACAGGTGAAGTTGCAACTATAAAAATTGGCAAATTACATTTCTATTTATGGGATTTTGCCGGACAAGACCAATTTGACTTTCTTTGGGAGAAATTTATACGAGGTAGCGATGCAGTTCTGTTGATGACAGACTCAACATTGGAAAACCTCGAAAAAAGTAGATATTTTTTCGAACTTGTGAATAAAGTCGTTCCTTATGCTCGTTTGGCAGTTATTGCAAACAAACAAGATTTATCGAGTGCTATGAAAATAGAGGACATCGAGCGATTAATGGGACAAAAAACGTACTCATTTATTGCTATTGATCCAAATAATAGGCCTAAAATGATTCGGATCATAGCAGATCTTTTAGATATGGATACGGAAGTATCCCCCTTATTAAAACCAATATTTGATAGAGATGTTTTAATGGATAAAGCTCAGAGAGCATTAGAACAAGGTGATTTTGATGAAGCAATTAATTTGTTTATGAACATTAGTAATATATGTCTCGAGTTGGGAGATGATTCTCTTTCTCTCGAATTACAGGAAAAAGCTGAAAAACTACGATCGATTTTGAGTAAATTACCAAGTTCTAGTTAAATTTTGTAGAAAGGCTAAAACCTCATTTTTCCCGATTGGAATAATATCTGATCGGAATAATATCTGGTTATCTTGAAAAGGGATATTAAATCTCATTTCTACTGCTCTTTGAGTTTCTAGAGCCTTTTCTATGTTTTTTAGTGCTGCCTTTGCAATCTCATTTGGCAAAATATTATCTATGCTTTTTCCAATAAGATCTTTTGAATTAATATTTATCTCAAGAATTTTTTCAATTTTTTTATCCAATTTAACATCTTGGAAAATTCCATCTATTGAAATCCTAAAAATTGAAAAGGGGATGTGCTTAAGTAATATTGCATTTTTTGCTTCACTAAGCATTAAATGTTCTTGGTTGCGCATTTTTTCTATAGCTGTACCTATCTCCAGACCAATTGTAATTATCAATTCCATTTCTTCAACAGTTATGTTGGTTTTTTGATTGAAAATCATATTTATGGAACCGATAATTTCAAACTTTGAAAATAAGGGGATTATCGCACCATTAATAGAATCATCACCTTTAAAAAATTTTTTGGTAATCTCAGGAAAATTTTCATTAAATAGCGCTACACCTTGGGCAAATACAATATCAAAAGGAGACTCCAATGACTTTATATTATCATTTTGTTTAAAAAAGAATTGTGGGAGATTTTTATGTGCCTTGATTTTGGCAATCTTTTGTTTCTTATCGACTAAATATATACAGCATCCATTTAAATTTAAAAAATCTGTAAAATAGTCTACAGTTTTTTTCAATAAATCATTAAGATCACTTGCTTGGTTAGTAATACTTATAAATTTATTTAGAGTATCTATTTTATTTGCATGTTCTTTAAGTTTCTCTTCCACAACATGGATGTCTGATAAATCATGAAAAAGATATTGGACAAAATACTCATCACCCAACTCAATCTCATTTATGTTTACTTCTAAGTATAATTGCTTATTACTTGATTTTTTTATCCTTGAAATGATAGGAGGTGGCTGATTTATTAAATGTTGGACCATGGTTGGATCTACTAACCCCTCATCAAACAATTCAAGATCCAATGCTTTAATACCCACAATTTCTTCTTTTGTTTTTTCCACTAATCTTTCTCCTTCTAAATTTACATCAACTATAACTCCAGTATCACGGTTTACTATGAAAATGGCATCTCGGGCTGCTTGAAATAATGTTTGATATCTTTGCTCTGCCATTTCTAAGGTTTTAAGTACTGGTTTTATAGATTCAAAATAGGAGAAAAAGAAGTTCTCAATCACTTTCAATTTATCAGGATCTGCTTTATGATCTTTAGGTTCATAATCAAATGCAAGATAAGCATCTTCAAGATTAATAAGGTAATTAGCAAAACCCTCAAGCAGTTTATTTGCAAGCATTAAACTAATTTGAGTTTTAATATCAGTAATTATGGTGATTAGGAAGCTTTCATAACCTCCTCTAGCAAACTTATTTGGGTGTTTAAAGAATAAATTTGCGGTTTTAATTTTTTTAAAAATATGAATAAATACTCCTTTTGTAGGGAGTTCTATTAATGAGGGGATTTCCTTAATGAGTTCATTATCTAATGATTCTGGTGCTTTTAAAAATATACTTGGTCCAAAGAGGGGATCAAAGCGCACAAGGAGCAAACCAATCAAAAGCTTTCACTAAACCAATAATAATAATCTCGTTTTTAACGTAGTAATAGAATTATAAAAATTAAATGTTATAAATTTATTTTTAAAATCATTCTTAATTCACACGTTTAAAGAGATAAATTTATTTTATATAATTTTATAAATACAAAAAGAAATATTCTAAAATGATTATTTTTTTTCTTTATCATGGAAGATTTGAGTATTTATCTACAACCTACAGAATTTCTTGATTTTAGTAGGAAACGAGTTAAAGAAACCGCTCTTGAAATAACAAAAGGCTTAAAAGACGATAAAGAAAAGGCTATTGCTTTATTCTATTGGGTTCAAAATGAGATTAAATATAATATGTTTACTTATTATCCAAAGATTAAAGCAAATCTTAAAGCATCTGTAACTCTACGTCGAAAGAACGGTTTTTGTATGTCTAAGGCAACGCTTTTATCTACATTTGCTCGTGCGGTTGGTATCCCTGCTCGAATTCATATGGTCGATATTATAAACCATAAAATCTCTAAAAGAGTAGTAGATTTAATGGGTACAAATGCTTTTCATTGTCATGCTTACAGCGAATTATTTTTAAATGGGAAATGGGTAAAAGCTACTCCTGTATTTGACAGGGAAACTTCTATAAAAGGAGGCTTTCTTCCCATTATTGAATTTGACGGCGAACATGATGCATTATTTGAGTCTGTTGGTGAGGACGGAAAGATATTTGTAGAGTATATTGGTGATTGGGGATCTTATGCAGATGTTCCTGTTGAAAAAATTGATCAGATCTTTACTGAAAAATACCCCCAGTGGTATAATGGTGATATTAGTATTTTTCAAGAGCAGTTCAGAATGAAAAGAGAACCATTATCTCTGAAAAAATAACCATTTAAGTTATACTCTTATCCTATTACTTATTAAGACTTATTAAGGCTGAAAAATATAATTAATCACTAAAAAAATATTATCAAAGATCAAATAAAATGCCACGAGCAATAATTTTATATGAAATTGATCCATCATTTGGACCAAATGTTATCGCGGAATACTATTTAAAACAAGAAGATAAATTATCACCAACCATTTTAAAGGATTTTTCTGAAAAACATGATAAGAAAAAGTTATTAGATATAACAATAAGGGAGGGAGATAATCGATATTTTTCAAAAAAAATTACCTCTGAATCACTCGAAAAACAGAATTTATATCTTAGTTTTATACTACAAGAGGGAGAAGACATAGTTTCAGTAAAAAGTATATTTAATAATGTCGAAGAAACAGTTATTCAAAATTATACAAATGATAAGAGTAAGATGACGCATATTTTGAATAATGCAATTAATTCAATTTTGAGTTTAATGGAGAAATTACAGGAGCCCAAAATTATTAAAGAAACTATAAATGATAGAACAAAGAAAATGCTTGATGATGGAAAACTATCTGAAGCACGTGAACTGATAGATCTTGGAGAGGAAATCCCAGAAAAACTCGCTGCTGAAGTAAAAATTGCTGAAGATTTATTGAACCAAGAATTTTATCGAAAAGCTAAGAAGAGTTTTTTGAAAGCTGCTGAATTAGCGGAACTTATACAAGAAGAAGAAATTGCAACTTTTTTATTGAATAAAGGAGAACAGGTAGGGTTTTTTCCTGATCTGATAAAGGAACGAGAAAATCTTTACAAAGAAGTAGAAAAAGTAGCGACTAATCTAGAAATAAATCAACTACAAATATATGATAATTTCGTTGAGCCGATAGAAAGGTTAATTGAGATTTCTCTGACTTTTGAAGAACATGAGCTTGTTGATTTATTGATAAAATTGAAAAACAATACTCAGAGAGCTTCTAAATTAGCAATAGAATTAAATAATATTGATGAAAATATAAGAGAACTTTTAAAAAAAATTTAAAAAAATAAAATTATTCAGTATTTTCTTCATTAGATGGAGTTTCTTCTTCTACTGGAGGTTGATATTCTCCAATATCCTTGAAAATAATTTGACAGATTTCCCAACCTGTTTCTGTAGGATATTTTAGTGCGTTAGCAATTAGTTTTTCTCCAATATCATTGTTCAGTTCTACTTTATGTAGATTTGGATTATCTTTGAGAATCATCTCGTATTTAGCCCCTCCAGTTCCTTGAGGTACTATCAACAATCCAAAATCAATTTGTTTCTCAGCAATTGCATCTTTTAAACGTTTAGCAGCATAATATCCTGCAACTCCCGCACTTCTATCGAAAGTTTTAATTGAAGGAATTTCTAAACCCCATTTTTTACCTTCAGCTTCGATTAATGCTGCTAATGTCTGTGTTCTCTTTCCAAGTTTGAATTTATATTCCATTTGCGTTTTAAACTTTTTTCCTTTCTGTTCTCCAACCATATTAATGTACTTTAAGGTAGCACCAGCAACTGATTGTGGATTCACTTCAATTGAATATTCTTCTTCTGCTAAAATATCTTCAATTGTTTTCTTTATAACTTCTCTTGGTTTAGAAAAATCAATTATTTCCTCCTCTTCCAGTTTGACTTTAGGTTTAGCTGTTGCCACTATTTCTGCTCCAACCTTCAATAATTCGTCTACTGACATTTCTTCCATGACTATCTTATCAATGAACCTTCTACAAAGTTTTATTGAATTTCTTGGATTACCTTTAGTTTTGTCATAGATCATTTCGATTAATTTTTCATTTAATGGGAATAATGGGTATAAAGGAGGATTTAAATTATTATCTTCCCAGAAAGCTTCCATAGATTTTGAGAAATAGATTTTTAAATCATTTAAACTAAATGGTTTTAGTTCTTGCTCAGGTTCCATACGAGATCTCAAAGGAGCATCTGCAATTTCAATAATTCTTGGCCATATTTCTTTCAATACGGCTATAGTTATAACTAATCCTTTTACCTCATTATATAATCTTTTTAGGATCTCAAGGAATTTCATTTCTGCAGCTTCTCCTAACATTCTATAAGGACTTTCTAGTTCATCAAAGTAAAGGATTAGCACCCGATCTAAATTTTCTGTAATTATTTTAATCATTGCAAGACAGACATCATCTTCCTCGAGTACTGAATTAATCCCAATTTCACTTAATTCCTCATCTTCCAAATCTTCTCCAAGAAGCCACCTTTCTGCTAGTGGTTTTTTATTTTTATCTAACTGATAAGTTACTAAAGCTTTGACACAATCAGCAAATACACCTGGGAATTCTCTAATCCCCAATTGAATAACTTCATCCAATTTAGGTTTTTGGAAAATTCCTTTTTTACTTCCTCCCCATTTTTTAATTAATTTATCAGATACAATATCTATTAGTTCTGCTCCAAGTTCTTCAATAATACATGTATAAACATGGAGTAATACTCGAATACTTGCTGGAGGACTTGGAACATAAACAATTGTCCAATCTGCGGAGGTACCTAGCTTACTAGCGTCTACTTCTTCTAATTCTTGAGCACCTTCCAATTTTTTCCTATTCTCACGTTCTTTATCTTTGAATGAATGATAAGCATGTGTTTTTCCAGTTCCAGCCGATCCTAGAATAGGAATTAATCTACTAGCTTTATCTCTGGAAGTTTGTTGAACAAGTCTATATACTTCTCGATCTATATAACTTCGTGGTCTGGAAATATCCACCTTGTCTGGAATATCACCACGTGACACAAAATTAGAAAAAGGCATTATTGGAGCCTCTTGTAAGACCGAAATATACATCTCCTTCTCATCATCCGAAATTTCAGAATACAGTTTAATCTCCTCTCCAATT
>JABAHP010001525.1_pt5 | contig 12508 bp, 20 predicted proteins | sample 7062081 | NCBI WGS metagenome assembly JABAHP01 (sample SAMN14534357, study PRJNA622989) | marine sediment metagenome | biome: marine biome [ENVO:00000428]; feature: marine pelagic biome [ENVO:01000023]; material: deep marine sediment [ENVO:00002113] | place: India: Gulf of Kutch | collected... | reverse complement strand
AGAGATCGCATCGATCTCATTCACCTCTGCGGTGTTCCCATTGGAGCCAATCCTGAATTTGTCACCAACGGCAAACGAAGCAGCACTTGTCCACGCCATCGCTGTTTTCGTGCCTTTCGTGCCGGTCGCAGCGGTAGTTGTGGTTGTGGCGCTGTCATCGAGCCGGAATACACCGGTCAATTGATGAAACACCTTCTGAGAGCTAAGAGCACGAGCCATTTTTGATTTCTCCTATACTTGCACTTTAAAGTGAAAATCCGCGCCGATAGAGCGTACATTATCCTCGACCGGTTTGTCCTCTCTACTGACAATCCGAATGCGCTGAATGTTTACGCCTTGCGCGGTGAACTGAGTACCCACAAAAAGTGCCTCAGCCCTATCCATCAACGTTTCCAGCGCACTGAAGACATTGGGCCTATCCTCCCTGGCCCAAGCTTCCAACTGCACCAACACAGAGCGCCTACCCTTCATTCCCCGCTCTTGTGGAGAGGTGACAATGAAATATGTCATAACGGGAAGATTCTCTTCATACACCTGGGCTCCTCTAGGAACCAAGTTTAGAGTGGTTCTTTCCGTCACGGCCTGAACCGCAGAATCACCATTAAAAATGGCAACCATTGCATCGCGAAAAGATTCAAGACTCATCGTCTACTCACTCGCCTTTGTCGAAGAATACGAGTGGTTTTCGCCCTGATCTCCTTGATCAACTCATTCCCAGCGCCCTGTATTCCAGCTTCATAGGCAGGGCGCATGAAAGGACGAGGCCCGAATGAAAACGTGCCATCCTCAAGAAATCTCCAATAATAAGCTTGATTGCCAACACCGATCCGACCTCGAAGGTTCTTGCCACTACCGGTAACCTCCACCGCAACGGCATCTCTCAAATTCGAAGTATCGGGCGCTGGCGGCTCACCTTCTTCCGAAGCTTGATGAGGACCACCTCGCCTTGGAACTTTCTTCAATTCCACCGGACGCATAAGCTGACCAGAAGCAGCCTTAAACCCACTACCGCCAATCATGCGCCATTCATGCTCGTAGATGCGGCCAGTTCCAGGTTGACTGAGTAACGCGATCATGATGTTTCGAAAATGATTCAAAACAACGAGCATAGAGCGAGGATCACCACTCATCAACTCTTCAAAAGTGATGGGCAAATTTGCCGCAATCGCTTTCAGGTTCGCGCTTTCAAGACCATATTGAGCAGTCAACTTACTGTCTTCTCCGTATCCGTCAGTGGAAGAATCATCAAAAAATTATTCGGAACTCTTACATCCTCAACTTGTAGGATCGTCCCAGAGTACGGCCCCGAAATTATTTCAATCAAATCATTCTCCAGAATGTTGGCATCGCTATCAACGGTTGCCCTCCATTTGGCCTTTGATTGATCTCCAAAATCCCGTTGTGCTTGACCTCCGGATAATTTCTCCAATTTCATGTACATCGATTTTTTGATAGTGGTAGGAATAGGATCAACTGGCTGTCCACCCCCACCACTCGTTTGTGCCCCAGGTCGATAGGTGTTGACCTTGATCAAATTCTCACGAGTAAGAACCGACAGTATTTTTACCATTACGCATCCGCCCTATGTGGACTCAGAAGCCTGAGTGCCGTTGGTGGTATTGCGTCATTTGTGTGTTCTACTGTGAGATCGGTGGTCTTCAACCTTTTTATCGATACATTCCTGGATCGATTCGCAAACCAGTCTTTGACGGTGATGATGGCAGCGCGTTCGACATCACCTGGAAGAGTCGGAAGCAATTGATCAGGAAGATCATACCCAGCCTCATACTCGATGGTGTATTCAAACTCTTCACCAAGAGGCATGGGTTTCCTGATAACACCACCGAATGATTTGGTCGTCCAGAGCCAACCTGCTTCCCTGTATACCAAACCGCTCTCAGGCTCCTGCAGAGTATAATCGGTGATTGTGGTTCCATTGTATGAAATCGATGTGATGCTGATCACTGGACACACGGACAACATCAAATGACAATCACCAAACCCAGCAACGGTTTCCTCATATGTTTGTTTGGCAAAATACCTACCGCAATACTTCACGATGGCATCACTCGCTTGCTGGATCATTTTGTCCAGGGTCGCGCTGTCATCAGGGTCCACGTCCATCTCATCCATGATGTCGCCAGCCAAACACAACCTTGTCGAATCTGCCGCCGTTTTCACCGTCAAAGCCATTTCACTTATCCTTATAGTCACCAGTGCGAATCATTTTGTCCTTGACAGTCTCCTGCTGCTTGGTCGAAGGCTTCTTGACTTTTTCCTTTTCTTTCTTGGACTCAGCCATCTTCCTCTCCCCCTGCAGCCTCTTTCAAGAGCTTTGCCCTGGCGCGGAGGAGTTTGAGCGCACCATGCCGACCGCCTTCATGGTTGGGGTGCGCCAACTCCCCGTTCCAAACTTTTTGCAAAGTTTCCAGGTCATCGATATGATCGACCAACTCTGCAACGCCATCCAGGGTAAGTTCATGAGTGGAGTTGTCTACGGATACTTGTTCATCTCCCTCGGTGACGATTCCAACGTCTTCCGCCTTAAGATCAGGATCAGCGAGAACCGCGATCCCCTTCTTGATCATCGCTTCCACAGCCTTAATAGGAAACGACGCCTTCTCTCCCACGTTGTAGCAGGAGTAACCCCGAAGGAAACGAACTACCGCAGTTTCTCCAACCATTTTCCTCTCCTTTCAAAAACCCTTACCGCTTACGAAGCGGCAGTCGCCTGAATACCACCAGGGCCGTCAGGAAGATCCGCCATACCACCAACCACCAGGAAGGTGGCAATTGCCACCGTGTCTATGGAAGTGGCACTCAATGTTGCCGTTACCTGGGCACGAAGGAACCCACGGTTCCCATTCAACTCGGGGATGTGCATGACCGTGGTACCGGTGATGAACTGTGCTCCACTCGCGGTAGCAACCACCGTCGAAGCAAGCACAGAATCGGCAATGTCGTAGTCGGCAGCCCCCGTTCCGGATGCATCAGTGGCATCCTGCACATTAGCGGCGAGCGTCAACGTTTCCGTATCAGCAAGATCCGCCTGCCAACCGATGATCAGCAAACCGGATGTGTAGTCATGCTGCATCGGAATCCAGGGGCCATCAACCTCGACTCCATCGTTACCGGCACCGGCTGTGATCACCTCCGGCAAAGTCGCCAGGAAGGTTTTCAGCCATGCGCCGATATCCCGCATCTGTCCGAAACTCATGTTTGATCTCCTTTGAGTAGATCGTTATTGAAAAAGTTAATCGGAGCGCAGTGGCTTAGGTCCAATCAACATCGATGAGTACCGCAATGCTCTCCTCGTGCCTCACGCCCAGGTCATGCTCAGAGATCACACGAACCACCGTCTGATCGACACTGAACGCGGATACGAGCGAACCACCCGACATGTAGGACGCTTCAGTGCTCGCATCGATAGTGAGACTCATCGCATCGGCAATGATCACATCCGCCCAATCAACGAGATAGACCTCGGACTCATCGGTACCGGTCACCGCGAGATTGATCGGGATATTGGTGGTCATCTTGAACGGAAACCCCCAGAGCGTGCCTCTGAGCATTTCGGGACGGAACGCAAAATTGCCATTCGTATCCCGAACGTTCATGAGATAGTTCCAGGTTCTCGGAGCAAACATCCAGCCAGGGCGCGTCATCGCAACGTTCGCGTTGAGCAACGCCAAGACCAAAGTTCCCAGGTCAACCGTCACATTCGCGAGATTGACCGTGGCGTTCACGTTGAGAAGGTTCGCGGCAGGAGCCCAATTCCGAACGCCCTTCGGGCTGAATTCGGTACCGGCACCGCGAATGAACGTGACATCCTCCTGCTGTGACATGGCACGCACAGCATCATCACGCACGATCTGATCCGCACTCGGAGAACTGTACCGAAGCAAATCATTCGAAACAGGCACCAGAGCCGCCAACTTCTTGGCGCTCATCTGGAGCATACCGAATACCGGCTGGCTCTCAGGAATGTCCTGGGATTCACCGATGTACTGGGCAGAGCTTCCTGCCGTCTGCTTCGGCACCTGGAGTGAACCATTGACCAGGGGCATCGTCGTTGCACCCATCGAACGAGCAATGACTCTCGGGATCAACATTTCGATCATGTCTGCCGAATAGTTCGGAGGAACAATGAAACCACCGGCTGTGGCTCCACCTACTTCGAGGGCTTTCGCAACATCACTGTCCTCTCCCCATCGATTTTTCGCAAACTTGCTAGCCTTCTCGGGATCACCCTTCGAGCTTGCAAGAGAAATGATGAGGCGTGTTGCTATCTGCCCTTTTTCGGGGGGCTCATCGACGCGATTGCTTGCCGCAAGATCCTTGATGGCATCAGCAACGGCCAACGAGCCGTTGTCATTCTGACTGGCACCGGAATCTCTCAAATGCTCCTCGACACATTCCTTCACTATTGGGCCAAGGGACTCCCTGGTGTATCCACCAATCAGATCGAGCAGTTTCTTTTCCTGTTCTTCTGTGAACTTCATTTGTTTTCTCCTCTGTTAATCCAGCCTACCTGTCAACGCAGTGAGTCGTTCGTTCACTGCCTCACGAACTTCTCCACTCAAACCTTTGGCAAATACTTTCGCCAAATTGTCAAGATCGTCCTCCGATACGACATCGTTCTCGTCTTTCTCCGCTGGCTCGGAGGAACCCAGCAAGGCAGTAAGCGCCTCCATCACGGCATTTTCATCGGCAGACTCCTCTGGTTCAGGTACCGTGTCATCAGGATTGGATCTTTCTATATGCAAACCACCACCATGAGTGGCACTGATCACAACCACATGACCCTCAGAGTCATGCAAACCTTCAACCTCGGTGACGACACCATGCTCCAGGGTCATCACTTCAAGATCATCACCGTTTTTCACAAAAGTGATACGCCCCTGGTCGGGAAGCCCTTGAAGTTTTTCTAGGATTTCCGATTTAATCTCAACATCGAGATCAACGCTAACCGGAACAACGCTCTTTTCACCATCAGCGATCTTGAGCGCACGTTCGACCGTCTCACGAGGGAGATACAGCATCGTCTCGCCGGATTCATCGAGAACTTTCGTCGCCCATTCGANNCGAGGGAGATTCCAGCGGCTTTAGCCCCCACCAAGGCTTCAGGATTACTCGGCACCGCCACATAACTGTGCTCTAGGAGTTCCTGGCCGTTGAAATCAATCCCCCGCCTCTCATCGTTCTCCACCCATTCCCAAGCACCTCGCTTCGGCTTGAACCCAACACTCTTCGCCCTCATGAACCCACCGGCAACGAGGTTGAACGTCAGGTTTGCTATGTCACTGCCAAACTCTTCGGGGATGAATTGATCGACGCTCTTGAGCTTTTCATCCTGGATGAACACCTTGCTGTTCGCAACGATGTGCCTGTGATCGTGACCAAACAAAACAACTGGGTTCTTTTTGTAATGTTTGATATCCCATTTTTTCGGATTAATTGTATCTTCGTCCCGATCAACCACATCGGTACTAATCACCGATTCAACAGTGCGATTCTCCGTGTCAACCGCCTTGATGACATCAGCAAGCCCTTTGCGAAGCGCAGGGATCTCAACCAAGTCACCATCTTCAGTGACTGTTTTGACCCACGCATCCCGCTCTAGCAAAGCATCCATGGAATTCTCCTAATCAGGTTCTATGCATAAACTTCGGCAGTGGTATTTTTTCGAACATTTTGAGCGCAAACTGAGGCATCATCATCGAAAGACCAACAACAAAAACAATCACCATCGATGTTACACCCAGGCCGGTGGTCATTACCNNAAACCAGCACACGGAATCATTTTCTTCAAGGTTTTTGGCGCATGAACGTTGTATGCCTCTCTAGCTACCGTCGCCGGATGATGATCGGTCTTGCGTGCTGGGCTCATTTTTCGATCTCCATTGAAACGGCGCACCTACACAAGGGATGCGCCGGAACGTTCGGTATCATTTCCCCTGTGCCCGTTTCAAATTCCTGCTTCAACCCCACTTCTTGTCCATCCATTGGTTCACATACATCGATGCAGAGTCTATCATCCGGAGTCACCAACCAAGTCCTGGTGATCTTCGATTCCTGGAGATAGCCCTGCAGCACAGCATCCTCCCACACCAACTGTTGCCCTTGTGCCGCAGCCCTGATCGTTTCAGTCCTCGCAATCGTCTGAGCACGAGAGTTTCTATGAGCCTCAACGAGCCTTTCCCTACGACGAGCAATCTCTTCCTCTGAAACCCCTTGTTCCCTGAGTTTTGTCTCGAACTTCCGAACGTTTTTCATCTGAGCCTCGGTGAGGCCCATATGATCACGAATCCTGATTGCGAGTTCTCTCGGGTTCATTCCTTCTTCGAAAGCCCTGATCAACTCGTTCCTGATTGCGTCACGAGAGACGTTGATTGAACGATCCAAAAACTCTGCCTGCGCCTGTGTGAGCCAGCGAGTGACCGGAGCACCGGAGAGATCGAACCCGATCTCGATTCCGATCTGTCCACCTAGATCGGTGGCAGCAAGTTGAGCAACACTCTCTATGGCTCGCCTCATGGCAACCGCTGTGGGGGTTCCAAGCTTGGACCTGAAAATGGCCCAGGGAAGCGATGCCACTATGCCCTCGACATCACCCAGAGCGATCCTTGCCTCTAGATCAACCATGTCGATGGAATCTTTCGCCAACATCAAAGCATTCAGGAACGCCGCCCGCATCTCGGGCTCCAGCCTTCGAGCAAGCGCATTGATCCGGTTTGGCGGAACGCTCTTGATCACAAGCCCTTCTCGAATGCTTCCTTTTGTAGATAATTCTCCTGTAGGTGGTTCATCTTCGAGCAACGAGGTCATGTCCTTCAACTCGTCCATGATCATGATGTTCACCGGTACACCGAAAACCTGACCCTCACCATCATCGAGCGGATCAAGATTCGCCATATCACGAATGTCATCGACTCGGAAAGCCCAGGGTGCGCTTTTTGTGATGTCGCGCTGATGCTCTTTGTCTTGCGAGACGGGGTTCTCGTATTCGAGGATCAACCGGTCATCGTACATGGGAACGAGCTTCTCCTGCCAAGTGTCCCGTAGAAACTCAAGTCGGGGTGCCACTGCATAGCGAGAGAAGAGGTAATCGGCTGCATCAATGGTGGCTCTGTTTGATGCTTCAAGTATTCCGAATATTTCTGGTGGAAATCCGAACACTTGGATGATGGTGTCCCGTTCGTGCTCCATGATGGGAACGAGGGATTGTTTCCGAAAATCCTGTTCGAATTCATGGATCTGCATCTCCCTGTTCGTGAAATGCGGCTTATACGCCCTCCAGAACCCCTGGTATTGCTGCACCCAATTCTGCTGCAGCCTTCGCAACTCGTTTCTTCCAATAGAACCCTCTCCTGGATTCGGTTTCACCCAGGCAACGAAGTCGGGGCGGGCACGATTGTAGAAAGCCGCTTTCACATGTTTCGAAGCGTACTCGCTCGTCTCCAGCTCATCACCCAAAGCGAGGCTGATACTCGATCCTCGGCCATAGGGATTGAGCGGGTCCGGATCGGCACCCCAAATTATTTCAGAAATCGGAATGGGGAATTCTTTGTGCCCCACCTTTACCCGATACACCGGACTGGTCGATGTTGGAAGTTCCTGGACCCAATGCGGAGGAATCGGCCAGTACGCTACCGGCGCTTTGAACTTGTTCCGCTCCAACAACTGAAAAAATTCACCCGCTAGATCCATGTGCGCCTGGAGTACACGGCGAGCGGCAACCCCTACGTGAAACTTGTTGGCGTTGTGAAGAAGAAGATTCATGGGGTGTTCCACAATCTCCACCAGCTCGCCCTTCGCCTTGAGAATTCTCAACTCTTTCTGACGCTGTTTGAAATTGAGATCCCGCTGAAGACTCTGTAAACGATAGAACTTTCCGTTGTCTCCTCTCGCGGCGTAGAGATGCCAATTCGTTCCGGCAACGGCAACGGCAACCTTACTGGTTACGGCCCGCAACCAAGGCATCGTACTGTACGCTTCGAGTATTTCGGGGGTACCTCTTTTTGGCGGCTCTCCATGGAAGGTGTTCAAACTCGCAATCATTGAACTCGGAGAAGGCGCTTTACCGATAGCTACATTCCACGCATCCCACAAACGGGCAATCGCTGTTCCCATACGTCACACCCCTACCCGTCACAGCCAACGTGGTGGCGAAAGCCGATCTGGTGAAATTTATTCGAAATTTAGGTCATCATTCACACACAGGCAAATGGTTCGTAGGCATGATCGCCCGCAAAGGCAAGCATCAGCGCTTCAGCTCGATCCGGTGATTTTACTCCACGTTTCACCATGACCTTTTTGGGCTCGATTTGGAGCCGTCCCTTTGAATCATACTCACTTCTTATAGTCGTTAACTGCTCAATTGTCAACTCGTCCGTAAGGGCGTTTACAAAACCCTCTTCGAACTTCTCTCTCAGGTTCCAATGCAACTGCGCTTTGAGATTCGCGAACCTTTCCTCGTCCGTAGAGGCGTGACCCACGTTTATCTTGTTGACGAAGAACCCCGCATCCTCGATATGTTGAGCGAAATAATAGCCAATTCCGATACAGTCAACGTTTACAACCGGATTTCTCGATTTCCAGGTATTCAGAACCCTCAGGCACTCTCCTCGGGGGTCCGGATTGTTCCAGGCATGCATCTCCAGGATGTCCCCTCCTTCAAGAACATACATCACGGTTTCATCCTCTCCTGGTCCCGCAACGTCGATCCCAATCGTCGGACAAGCACCTCTCGAATTCCTGGAATACTCCCGCGTTTTCGCTTGCTCCAGGTACATCAGGGGGTATAGCGCCTCTGGGTCTTGCGCGGGGAAACGTCCCATAACACGCGAGTCCCAGAGCGGTGACCGATGTTTACCCCACTCGAACCATTTTTCCTTTACCCATCTTCTCGTGGTCAAATACGGACGCTCGTTGTTATCCAGCTCTGTCTCCGACAATCGCAAAATAACCTCCACCTTTTCCTCGTCCGTGGCGTCGGGGCGAATATTATTCAACAAAGGTTTGATGTTCGGAGTGTCGAAAGCGGAGATGGTATGAAGGTTCCAGGAATCCCTTTGAATTGTAAATGCTTCGTGAAACGGACCACCGGCAGCAACCGGATTTCCAATAGTCAACACCCGCACGTCACCGCCCGCCCTGATACCCTCGATAGCTTCGTAAATCGCCGGTCTTACACCTGGACCCTCATCGAGCACCATGAGCACTTTGTCCTCGTGAAAGCCGCTGAACCTGTCTGCTTCGTTGGTGGAGATTCCGATTGCGTAATTATTGGAAGAAAAATGGAGGTCGGTGAGATTGGGTTTGGGAAACGCCAATGAGCCGTTGTCAATCGCCTTTTTAAGCTGGCCCCAGATCACCTTTTCCACTTGTAACCATGTGGGCGCGGTGGTCACGGCTATCCCGTTTTTATATCGGGAAATCCACCATAAGACCGCAAGCACCGCCGCGAACGTCTTGCCGCTTGCGTGGCACGCTTTGACCGCCGTCCTGGCATAATTCGCAATAGAATTCAATATCCATGCCTGGGCATCCCACACGTTCACGTTCATCGCCTGAAAGGCGAACTTCACTGGGTCCGTCAGCGTTTGGTGAAGTTTCTTAGCTTGTGCCTCTGTGGCTATGGACATGTCAGTAACTACTCATCGAAGAACCAACTTGAATCAAGGGGTCAATGTGCTCGTGAGAATTGTGCTTATCACACACTGGAAACGTGTACCCCAACGGTTGACCGGCAACGAACGCCTCTCTCTTGGCAACCATGGCGCAACAAGAGCACTTTCCTGGTAGATACACATCAACCGCTCTGGCAAATCCACCCACTTGCAAACAAGCAATGAGCCTTTGTCTTTCGTGCTCGTATGCTTCTTCTGGAGTATCATGACCTGGGCAGTTGTGCATGCAAGCGCCAACCGGCCAGATACGACCATCGTTCATGCACGTATAACGCCACTTTCCCGCATCATCACGTTTGGCGGTAGGGTCTATCTGTCTTGCTTCATAGTGGTTCATGATTTTCTCCAATAATTTTGGTTGTAGAAACTATCAAAAAAAATTTTGAAAAAAGGAGCGTGGCTCAGAAAAAATTTATGAGAAAAGCGGCCTTTGGATATCCGCCGATCCCGAATACAACCCGAACCCCCCTACCCCTCGAATCTACATTAGGTATGTGGCATATGTAAAGTATCACTTGAGACGTGCCGTTTTTCCAATAAAAAAGCCTCCCAAGTGGGAGGCTTAAAGTAGTTTGTAAGGTGTCCTAGAGATTGATCCCACCGCATTCTCGGTTAGCCGCTCGCTGTTCCTCTAATTCTGGATATCTACGATTGATACCGTCTATGAATGCTCGCGCCGATACCTTTAGCGCCACTGTATCGCCCGTGTGCCGATACTTCTGCTCAAAGTACATACAGACCTTAAGGAACATCTTGCAAACGTCCAGCATGCGCCGCTCCGTTCGCTTATGCTGCTCTATCAATTCGGCGGTAGTTGGTTCACGTTTTCTCATGATTCCCCCTTCTAGTGCAGCGGGTAACTGACATTGGAAACGTCCAGGTTCCAGCACGAGCGACAACGACCACAACTACCTTTGCGTTTGTATGCGTTGCATACCTTGCCTATCGGCGCTTGTGACCGATGCACCGTATTGGTAACCGTTCCCTGGATAACCGGAGCGGCTAAGTCTACCATCGGTGCCGATACACGAACAACGAAGTTACTCGGGAAAGCCCCGTAGACTTTCAAATACTTTCGCACATGTGCGTATTCTTTAGTTGGTAGCCAGAACCTAATACGTGGACATAGCTCAGCGATCTTAACCAACAACAAAAGATGGCGAACACTCACAATATCCCCACTATCATGCCACCTAAAGTATCGGAGCCCTAAGCGCTTCAACACATACGCGAAACTATACGCGAAACGATTGAATTCGATATCATTGGACAGAGCGAGCGATACCGCCTCATATCGTTGTTCCTGGCAACGTTTCACTGCAGGAAACAAATAGTTGCCTTTACCCGCATAACAGAACCTGCAGACACTGTCCACGATACACCTGAGTATGCTACCCACCCCACATATGCGGGGTGGTAAACCGTAAGAGGGACAAGGCATCTTGCTTGTATCAGTTAGGGAACGAATCAATTGATACATCGGAGAACGTTTCAAGCTTGCTGGGATGTACACTGTTATATCCTCCTAACTACAAATTAAGCGGGTGGGCAACACATACCGATATTCAGAACGATATGCTAACTCTTGCCGTAAATCGGAAAGTTCGGCATTCCATTGCCGATACAAACGAACATCTTCGGGATTGTCCGAGTCAGCTACGGAACGAATGCAACCTTGCAAAATTGCGATTCTAGTTTGAATGGCGGATGTGGGTTTCATTTTGTCCCCCCTAAGTTATAGATAACTGCACATTGAGCGGCGAATGACAATCTCGCATCGGCGTTTAACATTGTCAGGTGTCTCGTGATACGTTGCAATTGAAACAGGAAAAAACGTGACACTATCCACAACTAACCAAATAAAGTTGCCATCTTTATCGGTAGTATGGATATCGTAGCTTGGAAGGTTGCGGGGTTCCCTGACCCAAGCTTGCAAGGTCGGGAAGTCTACGTTTACTCTCATTAACTCGGCCATTTTTCCGCTCCGTTATAGGGTTATCCGTAATAACCTATACGTAAAACTATCCGAAAATGTTTCAACGGATATCGGCCAACGTGGCATGCGACTTGCGGATAGTTTTATGGCACGACTTTTGCGGATAATTTGGTGTCCCCTGTGTGGGACACTGCCCCACTGCCCTCACGCACGCGAGGGGATCGACCCCCCCTCAGGACCGGCGAGGGGGTGTCATAAAACAAGAGGTTAAATTTTTGAAAAGTTTATGTCAGGCGGGATTCTGAGGAATGGGCAGTGCCTTCCGCTGCTTCGCGGTCACTTGAGCTGGAGCCTCATCATCATCCTTCAGGAACGAACGCAACGCTTCCACGCTCATGAGCGGAGCACCATCGGCACCGGTCACCTCTTGCTGAACCTTATCCTTCCATCGATGCGGAGCACGGTTTTTCAAATAGAATATCGTCTCGGCAGGGTTGCCACCCTTCTCCTCTGCGGCACGCTTGAACAATGAGTCCTCGACTATATCCGTTCGCATAACGTCCTTCTGCGCGGCAATCGTGTACCACTCATGCCGGAAGTCCAGGTCGGTTTCAATCATGCCGTAGATGGTACGCAGAGGGATGTTCGTTTTTTCGGATATATTCTTGACAGTGAGGAGAGGATCGGACGCCAGGGCGAGGATCTCCTTTTTCTGCGATGCAACTAAGGCTAGTTTGCCATCTGTATGGTCCTTGCACGGTCCATCTTCGTTCTCGGTTCCCCAACCAGGGGCGCGAGTACAGGGGGAGCCGTCCCTACGTTGTCTGCCGCATGTCGCTGTAGTCATGATCGGAAAATACAAGAGTAGGATTTACGGATC